>OBCI01000066.1_pt1 | contig 28880 bp, 38 predicted proteins | sample 1495881 | NCBI WGS metagenome assembly OBCI01 (sample SAMN03418262, study PRJEB22391) | human gut metagenome | biome: human-gut; feature: organic feature; material: feces | host: Homo sapiens | place: Tanzania | collected 2013-01 | reverse complement strand
AATTATGCCCATGAAACGCAGAAACACCCCTGCATGGACGCAGGGGTGAGGAGAACCGCGCCACGGACGGCGCGTTTCGACGGTTTCGTCAAGCATAGAAACCCATCAAGCATAATTTCGTACAGTATCTTAGCCACGCAGCGTAGCGACGACGGGAGTACGTGGCGCCAGTGGTACCCGGGGCTTGCGTTCCGTACTATTATCCTAAATAAGGTTCTTGATTCCCTCTGTTAAACGCTTTGCAACTCTCACATTGTTCATAGTGTAAAGATGAATTCCCTCCACATCATTAGCTAAAAGCTCAATTATCTGACTCTCGCAGTAAGACATTCCGGCATCAAAAAGTGCCGCCTTGTTGTCTCCGTATCTGTGAACAATCTTCTGGAACTTCTCCGGGAACTTTGCTCCGCACATTGTGACCATTCTCTGAATCTGAGCCGCATTGATACAAGGCATGATGCCCGGGATAACAGGCACATTGATACCTGCAAGCCTGCAGTCCTCAGCAAAATTGAAGAAGGTATCATTGTCAAAGAAGAGCTGCGATAAAAGAAGCTCTGCACCGGCATCAACCTTTTTCTTAAGATTCTTAATATCATCTACCTTATCAACTGCCTCCGGATGGATGTCCGGGTAGCACGCACCTGCGATACAGAACTGATCGCCTGTGGTGTCCTTTATGTACTTAATAAGGTCGCTTGCATGGAGAAAATCCTCCTTTGCAGGCACATTTGGATTTCTGTCTCCTCTTAAAGCGAGGATATTCTCGATGCCCTCATATGAAAGCTGTCTGGTGAACTCATCTATCTCAGCCTTGTTATAGCACAGACATGTAAGGTGTACGACCGGCTCCACATTGTACCGGTTCTTGATTTTCTTCGCAATCTCGATAGTCTTGTTATTGTTTGAGCTGCCGCCTGCGCCAAATGTCACGCTGATGTACTCAGGATGACAATCACAGAGTATCTCAAGCATCTCGTCTATATTTTTGAAATCTTCCTCCTTCTTTGGTGGAAATATCTCAAAGGAGAGCGACTGTGGTTTGTTTGTATGTATCTGTGTAATCTTCATGTTATCCTCCAGTATATATGGTTATTCAATAATTTGTAATTTTTATATTCCATATATTACTGTAGTTTTTTGTCATTGTAAAATATATTTTTCTTTTAGTTTGTCATAAATAAAATCTATATCAAAACTTACTGAGCATTTGATTTTTTTATATGAGGTGATATAATGGGCGAAGCAAATCAAAAAGAGGTTTCACAATGAAAAAAATAGATTTTGATAATGATTCGATAAAGAAAAATATATTGCAGGCTGCTCTGCCCATGCTGGCAGCCCAGATTCTAAGCCTGTTGTACAATATAGTAGACCGCATATACATTGCCCGCATACCGGATATGGGAACCACTGCACTCGGTGCTGTGGGACTTTGCTTTCCTATTATAATGCTGACAATCGCTTTCTCCAATCTCTTTGGAAGCGGTGGTGCTCCGATTTTTTCAATAAAAAGAGGCATGAGTGATGACAGAGCCGCCAATACTATAATGAATACGAGCTTTACAATGGTCTGCACATTCGCAGTCGTTTTTACAGCTTTGTGCATGATTTTTGCAAAGCCCCTTTTAATCGTGTTTGGCGCATCTGAAAATGCTCTCAAATACGCTCTGCCATACCTGCTCATTTATTTGATAGGAACACTCCCATCCATGATTTCAACCGGCATGAATCCCTTTATCAACGCTCAGGGCTACTCCACTACCGGCATGCTGTCTGTTGCAATCGGAGCCGTTGCCAATCTGGTTTTAGACCCACTTTTTATATTTGGATTTAATTTCGGTATCAAAGGAGCAGCTATTGCTACGGTCATCTCACAAATACTGTCTGCTCTCTATGTGCTTCACTTTCTTAGGAAAAAGGCCGAGCTTAAGGTGCGCCTTATGACACTCTCTGAATTTGGTGAAAACACACGCTATGCAAAGGACATCATAAGCCTTGGAACCTCCGGCTGTGTCATGCAGCTCACAAACAGCCTGGTATCTATATGCTGCAACAATGTGCTTTCAGTGACCGGTGGCGATTTGTACATATCGGTAATGACCATCGTATCAAGCATCAGGCAGATGGTAGAGACTCCAATTTATGCAATTGTGGAGGGTTCATCTCCTGTTTTAAGCTACAACTATGGCGCCAAGAGACCGGCCCGGGTGAGAAAATCTATTTTCACTATGGGACTGCTCGTGCTTCTATATACAGCTGTCATGTGGAGTGTAATCATACTTGCTCCTCATGCCCTGATTGCAATTTTCAGTACCGATGCCACCCTTATGGATGATGCAGTGAAGGCTTTAAATATCTACTTTGCGGCATTCATATTTATGGATCTGCAGTACATCGGACAGACTACCTTTAAATCACTTAACAAAAAGAAACGGGCTATATTTTTCTCCCTGCTTCGCAAGGTGTTCATCGTTGTACCGCTGACATATATTATGCCATACTCCTTTGGTATGGGAACCGACGGTGTATTTATGGCAGAGCCTGTATCAAACGTGATTGGCGGAAGCATCTGCTTTGTAACCATGCTTAGCACTGTTCTGCCGGAGCTTCGCAGGATGGAGCAGTAATTACAGCATCTCATCAATGCAGATGCCGTAGCCTCCGGTCGGATCATCGACAAACACATGGGTGACTGCTCCTATTATTTTACCATCCTGTATGATAGGGCTTCCGGATGTGCCCTGCACTATTCCTCCGGAGAGCTCTATCAGCCTGTCGTCTGTCACCTTAAGCTCCATTCCCTTGTTTGTATCTGTCGCTTTTTTGTCTATATTTGTTATTTCCAGATTATATTTTTCCAGTTTTCCTGATATTTCCGATATCATCTGTGCACTGCCTGTGTGTATCTCATCCTTGCCTGCAACCGGATAATACGTATCCTCTGCGGCATATTCCGACAATTCATCACTGTCCAGCTGTCCGTAAATTCCCAGATTACTATTGCAGTCAAGTGTGCCTATATGGCTTTTTTTGCCAAAATATACCACTCCGCCTATCTCGCCCGGCGCGCCGGCTTTTCCCTTTTTGATTTTGGTAAGCTTCATGCTGTACAAATCACCACTGTTTGCATACAAGAGATTGCCGCTTTGCGTTCCGTCTCCTATTCCATGCCCCAGCGCTCCAAAACGGCCGTCCTTTGTATAATAAGTGATAGTACCGATTCCTGCCAGATCGTCCTTCACCCATATTCCCATATAGTATCTGCTATCATCCATCCTCACAGGCGTGATATCCGCTGACATTTTCTCACCGCCTCGAAGAAATTTAATGTTTACGGTACTTTTATCCTCACGCCTTTCATCATACTGCTTCATGATATCATTCACAGCTTCAGAAAGCTCCTCCTTGTCTGTCACAGTGCGCCCATTGACAGATAGGATGTAATCACCGCACTGCACCTTTTTATCTGCCGGATTGACTTTTTTGCCATCCTCGTCTGTCACCTCCGTCGTATTCACTACAAGCACTCCCTCTGTCTGCTCATATATACCGGTCAGCCTGCCACAGGCATATACGCCCTCAACACTTATTCCATCACTTATTTTATCTGTCTCTTCATAATCTCTGTCAGCAGCTCTGTGAGTTGATGCTGTATCTGCTGTCTGTCCTATGTCTTGTTCGGTTCCGCCGTTTCCACCGTTTCCGCCGTTTTCACCATTTTCACCATTCTCGCCCGAATCAGCCAATACACTGGCCGCCTGTCCCGGAAGCCCTGTCGCATATCTTCCATATCCGGCCTTTGATTCATTTAAAAAACTTCCTAATGCACTTTCATCAAATGCTTTATCTACCCTGCTGCACCACTTATCATCACTGCTTAATGCAAACATAGCTATCACTGCTGTAGCCAGCGTAACACTCACAAATTTTCCAAAAAACTTCCGCATACTATTACCTCCATTTGGATTAGTATGCTCCTGTAATTTTTCTTTTATTCTTTTAATATCTTATTATCTCATTCTAACTATTCCAAATTATTTTGAGCAAAACCGCTATAGTTTGACAGTTTAGGTGTTTTCCTATATAATTTCGATATATTTATTATTATAGATTTCACATATAATTCCCACGTTGTCAGTTACAAATAAATATTGTAATAGCTTTATAATTCTTAAATCACCATTTAATAAAGGAGGGATTCCATGAATACATACCTGCTCATCACATCCATAGTAATCTTCTTATGTATACTGCTAAATCGTGTTTCCAACCGCATAGGCATTCCGGCACTTTTAGCCTTTATCGTGCTCGGCATGCTTTTTGGCTCTGACGGAATAATGAAGATAGATTTCGACAATTACGCGTTCGCTGAACAGATATGCTCTACCGCGCTGATTTTTATCATGTTCTATGGTGGCTTTGGCACCAACTGGCAGCGTGCAAAGGCTGTTGCCGTTAAGTCTGTGCTTTTATCCACCATCGGTGTTATTATCACATGCTTTCTCACAGGGCTGTTCTGTCACTTTGCCCTTAATATGAGCTGGGAAATAAGCTTTCTCCTCGGTGCGCTGATTTCATCAACGGATGCGGCGAGCGTTTTCTCCATACTGCGTTCGAAAAAGCTGAATCTGAAATACAATACCGCCTCTCTTCTTGAAGTGGAAAGCGGTAGTAATGACCCATGTGCCTATATGCTCACAGTTGCTTTTATAGCCGTATCCCAGGGCAACGCAAGTCCGGGAAATATTGCCATACTCATAGTAAAGCAGCTTGCCTTCGGCATAATCTTCGGCGTCCTGATTGCAAAGCTTTCCATCATGCTCCTTCGATTTATACGCTTCAAAAGCGCGGGGTTTGATGCGATTTTCATGGTGGGAATTGCTCTGATATCGTATGCCCTGCCTGCTTACTTTGACGGAAACGGCTTCTTAAGTGCCTATATAGTCGGCATTATACTCGGTAACACTGAAATAGAAAATAAAAAAAATCTGGTGAATTTCTTTGATGGCATAACAGGACTCATGCAGATGCTTATTTTCTTTCTGCTTGGTCTGCTTTCTTTCCCATCAAAGCTGCCACACGTTATAGTACCGGCACTTTTAATATTTATGTGGCTGACCTTTGTGGCAAGACCTCTTTCTGTCGCACTTGTGCTCACACCATTTCGCAGCAAAATAAAACAGCAGCTGCTTGTCTCATGGTCCGGCTTAAGAGGAGCCGCATCCATAGTATTTTCCATCATGGCATATACCGCCACCAATGATGATCTCGACACCTTCCACATAATATTTATGATAGTACTTTTTTCAATACTGCTTCAAGGCTCAATGCTTCCATGGATATCACGAAAGCTTGACATGCTTGATAAAACAGCCGATGTAATGAAGACCTTCAATGATTACTCCGAGGAAGCAGATATCCAGTTCATACAGCTTACCATACCGGAAAATCATCTGTGGTGCGGCCACAAGCTAAAGGACCTGACGCTGCCTCCTGAGACACTGATTGTGCTCATACGAAGAGGTGAACAGAATATAATACCGGACGGTGAAACAATAATTCTGCAAAATGATGTGCTCGTGCTTAGTGCCATCACACCTGATGAGGTGCATGGTATAAGGCTGGTGGAAAAAATAATAGAAAAAGACAGCAGATATAACAATAAACTGCTGTCTGAAATATCAAAAAAACACAATGAGATTATCATAATGATACAAAGAAACGGGCAGGTAATCATCCCAAACGGAAACGTACGGCTGACCACCGGTGATATACTGGTAATCAACCGCGCCGTAAACTGATAATGTCAGATTTTTTTCTCCATGGCAAGTGCTTTCATCTCGCGTGCGCTCTCCATCACGGTATCTGTGATTTTTGCACCGCCGAGCATTCTGGCAAGCTCAGCCACGCTGTCATTGTCAGTTAGTCTTCGAATCCTTGAAACCGTGGATTTGTTCTCGACTGCTTTTTCAATAAGGAAATGTGCATCTGCCATAGCTGCTATCTGTGGCAGATGTGTGATACATATAATCTGATGGTTGCGGCCAAGCTCATTCATCTTCTCAGAGACCATCTGAGCTGTACGTCCACTGATTCCAGAATCAATCTCATCGAAAATAAGCGACTCAATGTGGTCATTTTCTGCCATGATTGTCTTGATGCCGAGCATGATACGCGACAGCTCTCCTCCCGATGCTACCCTGCCGAGCGGCTTAAGTGGCTCTCCGGGGTTAGTTGATATGAGAAACTCCGGCGCATCGATGCCGTTTGCCGTATAGTCTGGCAATCTGTCAAACTGCATATCAAACTGTACATCAAGGAAATTCAAATCATTAAGTGCTGATTTAATTTCTGACACAAGCTTTACAGCACTCCTTTGTCTGATTTCTGATACCTCATCCGATATCTGTGCCAGCTCCTTTTCCTTTTTCGCAAGCTGCTGCTCTAATTTCTGTAAATAAGAATCATAATCATTCAGGACACTGATACGCTCCCTCTTTTCATTGAGTGCTATCAGTATATCGTCAATCGAATTGCCGTATTTGCTTTTTAGATGATTTATCTCATCCAGACGCTTTTGTGTCTCATAGAAGGTCTCCTCGTCAAACTCAGCCTGTGATATATATCCTGATATCTCGTGATTAAAATCCGAAAGCAGACTGTCTATCTCTGACAGCTGACTCTCCAGAGCTTCCACATCCGTATCATAGCCTGATACCAGTGACAGCTCTCTTACCGCCCTGCCAATAAGCTCTGAGGCACTCTCCATCTCGCCTCCTGTGGCAGAATATGCAGCATTTACGCCCTCCATGATTTTCTTTGAGTTTGAAAACTTCCTAAACTGCGCCTCAAGCTCCTCATCCTCACCCGGCACAAGGGAAGCTTCTTCTATCTCCTTCACCTCGTACTCAAGGAATGACAGCTCACGGCTTCTTTCTTCATTGTCGATATTTGACTTTTCATACTCATCCTTAAGCGCCCTATATGCTTTGTATGTGACTGAAAGCTGCTGCTTTTTATCTCCAAGCGGCTGCTTTGCGTACTCATCAAGTATATCAAGGTGTTTTTTCTTTGATAAAAGTGACTGGTGCTCATGCTGACCGTGGATATCTATGAGATATGAGGCTATTTCCTTCATTCGCGAAACAGACACGGCTTCACCGTTTACCCTGCCGACTGCGCGCGACTGTGTGATTTTACGGCTTAAAATCACGCATCCGTCCTCGACCTCCACATCAAGCTCCCTTAAAGCCTCTATAATCTTTGGGTCCTCAACTGAAAAAATAAGCTCCACAAAAGCAGGCTTTTCATTGTCTCTTAGCATCTCCTTTTGCACTTTTTCACCAAGCGCCAGATTGATAGAGCCTATGATGATTGATTTTCCGGCTCCGGTCTCTCCCGATAGTATATTTAGTCCGTCGGAAAACTCAACCTCACACTCATCTATGAGTGCCAGATTCTTTACATGTAGATTTTGTAACATATTTTCTCCTTCCTCTCCCAGGCATGACGATATATGTTATTTTATGTTACAGTTCAGCTATAACCTGATATTCATGTAACATTATTCCACAATTCTGCGGATTTTTTTCATCACCGCATATGTATCATCAACAGTCCGGATTGCACACATGATTGTGTCATCTCCTGCAATCGAACCGACGATTTCTCTCATCTTCATGGCATCTATTGCAGCACAGACAGCACTTGCCATTCCCGATACAGTCTTTATAACGAGGATATTCTGTGCCATATCCATTGACAAAAAGCCCTCTCTGAGTACTCTTTCGTATTTCTTTGAGAGATTCTCAGGTGCATCCGTTATCACGGCGTACTTCTGTCTGCCGCCTGCGGTAGGAATCTTTGTGAGCTTAAGCTCCCTGATATCCCTGGATACTGTGGCCTGAGTCACGCGAAAACCATCTTTTTCAAGAAGCGCAGACAGCTCATCCTGCGTCTCTACCTCATTCTTTTGGATTATCTCAATTATCTTGGATTGTCTGTTTGTTTTCATGTCCTGTCACCTCATAAATATTATTTGTAACTATTCATTATAACAATCCTTATCTGTGTTATGAATAATTTCCCATCTTTTTGCGGAGTATCTCCAAAAAGCTTCTCTTGTGAAGCTTGCAAATCTTTGTATGATTGGCTGCTTTTGAAATAACAAAACGGTCTCCCACAGCCAGCTCTGCCGTGGTGTCGCCATCATAGCTGACACACGCCAGCTCATCGTTTTGCTCCCTGCGGCTTAGAATCTCTATCTCTATCTCATCATCGCCTGAAAGCACAATGCTCTTTGACGTAAGATTGTGAGCATTGTTCGGTGTGAGCAGTATCATATCGCCCTTCGGATCCACAATCGGACCTCCCGCCGACATACTGTAGCCTGTAGAGCCTGTTGGAGTCGCAACAATGATGCCGTCGGCATGGTAATTGTTTAAAAACTCACCGTTTACATACACATTGAGGCTTAATATCTGCAAATTTCCCTTTCTATGGATGACTATATCATTTAATGCAACTCTCGAGGTCTCACTGCCTCTTTTATGCCCTGTGAGCATAATACGGTTCTCTGTCATGTATTTATCAGCCATGAGCGAATCAATAGCGTCAAATACCGTAGCTTCCTCCACCTCACACAGATAGCCTAGTGTGCCGAGATTCACTCCCATAAGCGGAATCTCAAGTGTCTCCACCCTTGTGGCTGCACGAATCAGTGTACCATCTCCGCCAAGCACAAGAATACACTGCGTATCCTGTGGTATATCCTCTAGCTCAAACTCGTTATCGGATATAGCCTCGACATTGCTCATAAGCCCCTTTGCCGTGCCGCCCTTTTGCTCTATGTATGCCACTATTTTATTTGTAAGTGCAAAATCCCTGTCCTTATAGGCATTTGCTATCACAACAAAATGTTTCATAGTCTATTTCCTGTCCAGCTCTCCATGCGCGGCCTCGACCACACTATGAATATCCACTGATTCCTCCTTTATAGGATCATCTGTCTTTTTGATATGTACGAGGTACTCTATATTGCCCTCCGGCCCCTTGATTGGTGAATACTCAAGGTCTAACACACTAAATCCGTTTGAAAGTGCAAAGGATATGATATTGTTCACAACCTCCTCATGCACGCTCTTGTCACGGACAACGCCCTTTTTACCTACCTTTTCCCTGCCCGCTTCAAACTGTGGCTTGATAAGACAAACCATCTCGCCACCGTCCTTTAACAGTGCTCTTGCAGGACCTAACACCTTGGTAAGTGATATGAATGACACATCAACCGATGCAAAATCCAGCTCATCATCTATGTCATTGGGCGTCACATACCTGATATTGGTCTTTTCCATGCACACCACGCGCTCATCCTGACGCAGCTTCCATGCAAACTGGCCATATCCGACATCCACGGCATACACCTTTTTAGCACCATTTTGAAGCATACAGTCTGTAAAACCGCCTGTTGAAGCACCTATATCCATGCACACCTTGCCGTCCATCGTGATATCAAAGTGCTTCATAGCCTTTTCGAGCTTTAGCCCTCCACGGCTCACATACTGCAGTGTCTTTCCATGAATCTCAATATTGCAGTCATCAGGAAATGTGCTTCCCGCCTTATCCTCACGGTTGTTATTTACAAAAACATTGCCCTCCATAATCATGGTCTTTGCTTTTTCCCGTGATGGTGCAAGGCCTCTGTTTACAAGTAATACGTCTAATCTTTCTTTCATACTGTATGTTACCTCTATCTATAATGCTGCTATTATACGCTTAGCCACCGATTCGGCATCCACATGCAGCTCCTTTTTGAGCACCTCGACATTGCCATGCTCCACATAGCAGTCAGGAAGTGCAACTGTCAACACCTCAAGAGCTATGCCGTTAGTCTTGACATACTCCGTCACATGCTCACCAAAACCGCCACTTTGCACGTTTTCCTCCATAGTTACAAGCAGACTGTGTTCAGCCGGCAGTTCCTTAATTGCTTCCTTATCAAAAGGCATTGCAAAACGCGCATTGATAAGTGTAGCAGAGATTCCCTCTGCCTCAAGCAGCTTTACTACATCAACGGCAGTCTTTACCATACTGCCGACTGCCATGATAGCCACCGTGCTTCCTTTTCTGATCAGCTCACTCTTTGCAAGCTCTATCGGCTGTCTGATTTCCTTAAGGTCGTCATAGGCTGTACCTCTTGGATATCTGAGTGCAATCGGACCGTCATATGCCACTGCAAATTTCATCATATCGGACAGCTCCCACTTATTCTTCGGAGCCATGATTGTCATATTCGGGATGACCGACAGATATGATATGTCAAATATTCCCTGATGTGTCTCTCCGTCACTGCCTACAAGCCCTGCCCTGTCGATTGCAAAGATGACATGCAGATTCTGTATGCACACATCGTGAAGTATCTGGTCAAACGCCCTTTGTAAAAATGACGAGTACACCGCAAATACCGGGATAAGTCCTGCCTTTGCAAGCCCTGCCGCAAAGGTCGTGGCATGTGCCTCGGCTATTCCCACATCAAAAAATCTATCCGGGAAATTGTGGTGGAATCTGCGAAGCCCTGTTCCATCTGCCATGGCAGCCGTTATCGCAACTACCTTTGGATTTCTCTCGCCCAGCTTCTTCATGACTGTTGAGAAGACATCTGTGTAATTGGCCTTCGTGCGCTTATTCTTTGGAAGTCCTGTCTCTATGACAAACGGCTCTGCACCGTGAAATCTGGAAGGATAACGCTCAGCCGGGCCATAGCCTGCTCCCTTTTTCGTAAGCACATGCACAAGCACCGGACCATCCACACGCTTTGCCTCATCAAACACACGGCACATTTCCTTTATATCACTGCCATCCACAGGTCCCAAATAGATAATGCCCATCTCCTCAAAGAACATACCCGGAATAAAAAGCTGCTTTATGCTGCTCTTTGTATTCCTGATATGCTTTACCATACGCTCTCCGTAGATTGGTATATGGTTTAGGGAATTCATGACATTATTCTTAAAATCCCTGTATGCATCCGCTGTGCGAAAGCCTGAAAGATACTGGCTGATGCCCCCGACGTTCTCTGAAATCGACATATTGTTGTCGTTCAGCACTATAATAAAATTGCCCTTCACGCTTGAAGCGTTGTTGAGCGCCTCATATGCCATGCCTCCGGTCAGCGCGCCGTCTCCGATGACTGAAACCACATGGTAATCCTCTCCTGTCACCTGTCTGGCTGTCGCAAGCCCAAGCCCTGCTGAGATTGATGTAGAGCTGTGTCCTGTATTAAAGCAGTCACAGTCGCTCTCATCCGCCTTTGGGAAACCGCTCATGCCTCCATACTGTCTGAGCGATGAAAATCCATCCTTTCTGCCTGTGAGTATCTTGTGTGTGTACGACTGATGCCCTACATCCCACACTATCTTATCCTTCGGCAGATCAAAGCACAGATGCAGTGCCATGGTAAGCTCCACAACTCCGAGATTTGATGCCAGATGACCTCCTGTCACCGATATGCTCTCTATAAGAAACTGCCTGATTTCATCCTTTAACAGCTCAAGCTCCTCAGGTGTCAGTTTTTTTATATCATTTTCCTTTTGTATCTTTTCTAAAACCATCCTATTTCTCCCGATGGATCAGATATTCAAATAACTCCTTAAGAAATGCATCGTCGTATCCCAAATCATCAAGCAGCTTTTCTGCCTCCTTAGAGATGCGTTCCACATCAGAAACCGCCTTATCCAATCCCTCAAATGTGACATATGTCGCTTTATTATTTTTCTCGTCACTGCCTACCGGCTTTCCAAGCACCTCAAGTGAGCTTGTGACATCGAGCACATCATCCTGTATCTGAAACGCAAGCCCCAGCTTTGCCGCTATCTGCTCCACGCGTGATATCTCATCAGACGATGCTCCCGCAAGGATTGCTCCTATCATCATCGAGCTCTCTATAAGTGCACCGGTTTTAAGCCTGTAGATAAAGTCAAGCTTTTCCCTTGTGATAGGACAGTCATCGGATTTCTCACTTTCCACATCAACCACCTGTCCTCCGACCATGCCATACACGCCTGCCTTTTTTGCAAGCACCGCAAATGCCCTTGCCACGCGCGCATCAGCCACTTCCATGCCAAATGCCTTTGAGGCGGTCTCATATGCCAGATTTAAAAGTGCATCACCTGCAAGAATACCCATAGCCTCACCGTACACAGCATGTGTGGTCTTCTTTCCACGCCTGTACTCATCATTGTCCATGGCAGGCAGGTCATCATGCACCAGCGAGTAGGTATGTATCATCTCAATCGCAGCCATAAATGGCTCAATCACTGCACTGCTTCCGCCAAACATATGGTATGTCTCCTCCATGAGCATAGGGCGAAGCCTTTTTCCACCGGCTCTCACACTATAGTTCATGGCCTCAAATATAATACGCTGCTGTCCCTCCTCAGCAGGAAGAAACTTCTCAAGCACGTTGTTAATATGCTCTGCCTTTTTCTGCAGTTCTTCCATGAATTGCGACTTATTTAAATTACCGTTTAAGCTCATCAGAATTCCTCCAGTTGTCCGTCGCTGTTTAGCACAAGCATGGCCTTTTCCATGCCCTGCACCATATCATTGGCACTTTTTACTTCATCAAGCCCCTTCTTGTAGAGCTCAAAGGCCTCATCCAGGGATACATCCGCATCCTCCATCCTCGCCACTATCTGCTCCAGGTGTGCAAAGCGCTCCTCCAGTGTCAGTGTTTTTTCATTTTCTTTGCTCATCGTTAATAACCTCCGAAACTACGGCCCTTGCATGACCGTCTATCAGATATATATTTATGTCATCGCCTGCATTGATATCGGATACACTGTGCAGTGCACCTTTCTTTTCCACCTCAACATATGCATAGCCCTGTGCCAGCTTTTTGGCCGGTGAATATGCATCCAGTGTACCTGAAAGCAGTGCCAGACGCTGTCTGCAGTCCGAAAGCCTCTGCTTCATAATCCTTTCAAGTGCATCCTCGATATCTGCCAGACGCCTTTTATTCTCATTTAGTTTATTCTGTGGACTAAGGAAATTAAGTCTTGTTTTAATATGTGACAGCTTTTCCTTAAAAAAGTCAATCCGGCCTGTCAGATTTCTGTCCATCCTGCGGCGCAGATTGTCAAGACGCTCTAATGTCTGCCTGTAGTCACTGACTGCAAGCTCTGCAGCCGCTGAAGGTGTGGGAGCTCTCCTGTCTGCCACAAAATCCGCTATTGTCCAGTCTGTCTCATGACCTACTGCCGAGATGATTGGCGTGCGGCAGTCAAATATGGCTCTCGCCACAGCCTCCTCGTTAAAGGCCCACAAATCCTCTATGGAGCCTCCTCCTCTGCCGACTATTATCACATCAAGCTTCATCGCATCCAATGTCTGTATGCCCTTCACTATGCTATTAGCCGCACCCTCGCCCTGCACAAGTGCCGGGTAAAGTATGACCTGTACATATGGATTTCTGCGCGATGATACATTCCTTATATCCTGCACGGCCGCGCCTGTCGGTGCTGTAACCACACCGATACGGCTTGCATACTGCGGAATGGGCTGCTTGTACTCTGCGGCAAACATGCCCATCTCCTCAAGCTCACGCTTTAGCTGCTCGAATTTGAGATACAGATTGCCCTCTCCGTCAAGCTCTATCTTTTTGGCATAAAGCTGGTATGCACCTGTCTTCTCATACACCTCAACAGAGCCTGTCACAATAACCTGGTCTCCTTCCTTCATACGAAAGGAAAGTCCTGCTGCCCTGCTGCCGGCAAACATGATAGCGTTCATGGCCGCTCCCGCGTCCTTTATTGTGAAATAAATATGACCGCTCGTGTGATACTTGCAGTTGCTCACCTCTCCCTTTATACTCACCTGTCTGAGCATAAAATCCTGAGCGAACATATTTTTAATATAGCTATTTACTTGTGCTACCGAATATATATTTTTCTTTGTCATATTAATGCTCTGTATCGCTGTTAGCTTAAGCTATGCAAACTTTGCAAGCACTCCGTTCACAAATGCACCTGACTCATCTGCGCCATACTTCTTTGCAAGCTCAACAGCCTCATTTATTGAAACCTTTGTAGGAATATCATCCTCAAACTTTATCTCATAAACGGCCAATCTGATGATTGCCAGATCGACCTTTGCCATACGATTGGTCTTCCAGCCTGTAGACTTCTCATCGATGAGTGCATCAAGCTCAGCCATGTGCTCGATAATCGCACTGCACTTTTCATCAATATACTGCTTTTCCTCGTCTGTAGGATTTGTAAGCTCATCATTTAAAAGCTCCATCTGCTCTGCAAGCTCAGACTTATCATGAAACTCAACCCTGAAAAGCATCTTAAAAACGTTTTCTCTTATTTTGCTTCTTGTCATTTAAATTCCTCTCGTGAATAGTATTTTATATAAATTAAGGATGTCTGTACGACATCCTTAATTATACTACATTTGTGCTCATTTAAAAAGAACTATTTAATTCTCTCCCATATCAACACTTGCTATACGAACATTTATAGTAGCCACAGAAAGCCCTGTCATTGTCTCAATTGCAGACTTAACCTTCTCCTGTACCTTTGTAGAAACCTCAGGGATGCTGTATCCATAAGCAATATTGAGTGCAACATCAACTACTACCTCATTGTCTGCTATCTCAATCTGAATTCCCTTTGAGAGATTCTTCATACCGAGCCTGCTGACAATCTCGTTTGTGATATTGCCTGCCATGGAGCTTACTCCCTCAACCTCAGTGGCTGCAAGACCTGCTATGATAGCTACAACCTCATCCGCTACCTTGATCTCGCCCGACTCATCTGATTTGATATTTATTGTGTTTCTATTTTCTGCCATGTCCATGTTCCTCCTTAACCGGCTATACGGTCTGTCCCTTTGCCACGTAAACCTGGAATGAGTCATTACCCGTAAGTGATCTATTGCTTGATACGCGAACATTCTTGTCTGTGATCACGTACTCCAGATTGGCGCCATCCTCAATCACCGTATCCTGTAACAGGATGCAGTTCTTGACCTTTGCATTCTTTCCTATCTTGACGCCTCTTGACAGGATGCTGTTTTCCACGGTTCCCTCGATGACACAGCCATCGGCAACCATGACATTCTTGGCCTTTGAGCCATTTATGTATCTTGTAGGGTTATCATCCCTGATCTTTGTATAGATAGAGTTGCCACTCTTAAACAGTGCTGCCCTGTTATCCTCATCAAGGAGCTTCATATTCTCCTCGAAATAGCTCTTCATATCTGTAATCTGTGAAGCATAGCCTGTGTACTCATATCCCTGGATATTGAGCGAATCAGTGTTTGCAGCCATCAGATCTCTTGTGAAATAAGAATAGCCATGCACAAAAGCATCATCCACTATTCTAATGAGCTTCTCCTTCTCCATGATATAGATATTCATGCCAAAGTTTACCTTGCCCATATCCCTTGCATTGATATATATCTTTTTGATGCGTCCGTCAGCTATATCAAATGTATAGTACAGCTCATCATTGTTGCCGTTTGGTCTTAGGAATACCTTTGGTACCTCCTGCTTGCGGTACATTGCAGTGATATCAGCTCCTGTGCTCTTGTGTGCCTCAATCAGCTCCCTGAAATCAAAGTTGAATACGTAGTTGGCATCAGCCATGATAACGTACTTCTGTGTACACTTTCTCAGATAGCCCTTAAGACTTTCAATTGCCTCAACACGGCCTTCATATACCTTAATCTGCTTCTGCGCATACGGTGGAACTATATTGATACCACCATTTTTTCTTGCGAGATCAAACTCCTGGCCTGAGCCGAGGTGATCCATCAGAGAGTGATAATTCTTCTTAACTATAAGAGATATATTGTCGATTCCGCTATGCACCATGCTTGAAATCAGGAAATCACAGAGTCTGTAACGACCTGCAAACGGAATGGAAGCCATAAGTCTCTCGGATACCATCTCAGGAATGAGGGCATCGTAGCTGTTTGCAAAAATAACGGCCAAAGCCTCTTCGTTGTTCATGTTTAGCATTGTTCCTGGCCCTCCTCAACATCATTATATACCATAGCCTTCGGTCCTATAACCGCTCTGTCGCCAATTGTAACTCCCGGAGCAATTGTGGCAACATCACCTGTTATATCCTCCTGTGGCTTTTCTCCAATAACTGCATCGCAGCCTACTGTTACACCCTCTGCAACTATACAGTGTGTGACCTTAGCGCCTCTTTTTATCACAGTATCGCCCATGACAACCGCATCCTCTACCACTGCGCCCTCTTCTACGACGACACCGCCAAAAAGAATCGAATGCTTTACTGTACCCTTCACTACACAGCCATCGGTAATCATAGAGTCTGTAACCTCTGCGTTGTTGCCGATGAAATGTCCTGTATGACCGCTGTTACGGCTGTATATCTTCCAATTCTCATCGAACAGGTTGATACCGCTGTGCTCCGGATCAAGCACCTCCATATTGGCTTCCCACAGAGCCGGAATTGTTCCTACATCCTTCCAGTAGCCATTGAAGTGGTATGCATACATCCTGCGGCCATCTCTCAAAAGATTTGGAATGATATTGTTACCAAAATCGTTCTCTGAATCCGGATCATTTTCATCCTCGATAAGATACTTCTTAAGTATATCCCAATTGAAGATATAAATACCCATAGATGCAAGATTGGACTTAGGATTCTTTGGTTTTTCCTGGAACTCTGTGATCTTGTCGTTATCATCTGCTACCATGAGACCGAAACGCGATGCATCCTCCCACGGAACCTCCATAACCGCTACAGAAAACTCCGCATTTTTCTCCTTATGGAACTTAAGGAAATCGCTGTAATCCTGCTTGCAAATCTGATCTCCGGAAAGTATGATAACATACTCAGGATCATATCTCTCGATAAATGCTATATTCTGATAAATCGCATTGGCTGTGCCCTTGTACCAGTCAGAGCCTGAAGCCTTCTGATACGGTGGCAGCACATGCACTCCTCCATATAATCTGTCAAGATCCCATGGCTGTCCATTTCCTATGTACTCATTCAAAACAAACGGCTGGTACTGTGTCAGTATACCAACTGTATCTATGCCTGAATTAACACAGTTAGAAAGTGGAAAATCAATAATTCTGTATTTGCCTCCAAACGGAACTGCCGGCTTTGCAAGTTTCTGTGTCAGTGCATAAAGTCTTGAGCCCTGACCACCGGCAAGAAGCATCGCAACTAGCTCTTTTGCCATATTAAAATCCCCCTTGTTTAATTTTTGTTAGCTTTTGCAATTATTTTGGTTTTTTATAATGGTTTATAGTTATATTTTACCACACTTTGGCATTTATGCAATTCAAAATTAACTAAAAAAAACTATAATTTTTGTCATTATTTTCCAATTATCTCGCGGTTGTTTATGAACTCGTACGGCACCTCCTGGTACACATAGTAGTTTTATCAGTTTTAGTACAAATATGCCCTACGAGCGTTGATTTTTCAACATTCTGTGAATTAAGAGTGTGTACTACTACACACTTACTACACACATTTTCTTCTATATTCTATGATTTTGTTGCCAGTACCAACGATTTTTTCAATGTCGGTAAGTGACTTTTCAGGTGTGACATGTGTATACAAGTCCATTGTCATTTTCAGCGTTGCATGACCTAAATATGATTGAACGACTTTCGGCTCGATTCCCGACTCAAAACATCTTGTTGCGAATGTATGCCTGAATGTGTGACCACTAAAAAACGGAAATTCATTGTCACAGCTCCTTGTGTCATTTATCTGTCTTACAACTGAACGTATAGAGTCGCTATATATAACCGAATTAATCGGTGTATTGAACCTTGTAACAAACAAATATTCGTTTTGTTCTTTGGATCTGCGTGCCGAAACTATCTTTTTAAGCTCAAACTGCTTTAACAAGTACTCCTTGCACACACTGTTGATTGGTACGTGTCTGTAACTCTGTTTGGTTTTTGGTGGCTCAACATGAAATGTCTTGCCTGTATCTTCAAGGTATTTCTGATACACAAGCGTTTTATTAACATCAATATATCCCTCTTCTATATGTATGTCTGCGATTGTGAGTGCAAACAATTCCCCAGGGCGCAAGCCTGTATTAACTGCCACATTATACATGTTGTCGTAAAATGTGCCTTTGCACGCTTCAAAGAACTCGTTCTGTTGCTCTACTGTCAGTGCAAAAGCATTAACTTCTTTGTCTGCCCTTAGCTTTACACCCTTTGCCGGGTTCTTAATCATCAGGTCATCTTCCATAGCTCTGCTAAACATATCATTTAGGATAACCTTGATTTTATTTTGCCTTTCATACTTGTAATTATCATCAGAAGCCTTGTCGATGAGTGACTGCACATCTGATTTGCGGATAGATGTTATGTCATAGTTTCCTAGGCATGGTGAAATATTCTTCTTGTATATGTGAGTGTATTCCCTAATCGTATTGGGGCGCACGCTCTTTTTCTTGTATACATTCATCCACCTGTCAAACCACGCATCGAGGGTAACGTTGTCTCTAACACTTGTAAATAGTTGATTGTCGCTCACTGCTATGCTAAGTTCTTTTCGCAGTTCCGACAATTTGTTATTGTAAATCGTTTTGCTTTTGCCGAACCTATCTTTGTATCTGCCTTGATAGAGTCCGTCCTTGCGCTGAGTTATTCCGACTCCCAGCTCTTTTCCTCTCAAATCCTTTCCCATACTGATTTATGGCTCCTTTCAAAATCAAAAGCCATTATATGATAACTTCTATATTACTACATAATGGCTTATAATTCAATATATCTATATATTATTAGTCTTTTCGAGATACCGCTCAAACTCCTTGCGCTTAACCAATCGCTTTCCCTTTCCAACAAAAAGTACAAAAGGGCATGAGGGATTGTTGAGCATTTCATTAATTCTGTTAATTCCTATGTTACTATATTCCGCGGCTTCATCAATCGTCAGCGTTACTTTTTCCCATATCGGCACTTTGTTAATCATTGCCCGACTCCTTTCTATCTTGCTTTTAATGTCTGCCACTCTCCGGGAAGTGGTCGTTTTTGAAATTAATAGTCTCTGTGATATTTCTTCAAGGCTCTTATCAGCAACTAGCAACTTAAAAATTTCCGCTTCCTCATCGGTGAAATTGGCATTTTTCAAAATTTCTTCAAGTTCCGGTCTAGTCAGTTTTGAAAACTTCATAGACCTGTCTCCTATTCTTCGGTTTTGCTTGCACTGTGTATACAAGTATTTGAGTATCGGCATGAGCTGTCGCACGGCTTGTTGTCCTCGTATGCACATTGTCTTTCAATCGGTTCTATATCACTCATGGTTCTGTTATTCATCGGCTATCTCCTTAAATGTCAACTTTTGCTTTTCCATGCTTCTTCATCAAGAATATACTGTCTGATAAATCTATCTGCATATTGTGGATGTATCATTGAGCGTGCTGTTTTTCTGTCCACTCCCAATGAATTGTCACTTGTAACATATCTTTGTTTCATAACCTCAACTGCCTCTAATGGTTCAAAAATGAGATTATTCTTGGGCTGCAAACCAATAAACCAATATTGTGTAGGCTTTTTATAGTAATCTCCGTTCGATGTTCTGTCTTTGTCGATAACACTAGGCTTTATGCACCAAAAATGTGTTAAATAATGCATTCCGCTAGTGCTTAATGGGTTTTCTATAATCAGCTTTAGATGTTTTCTTTGACATACAATAACAAATTTGTTAAGTATCTCATAAAACAGACTTAACTGCCTATGTCTTTTCATTGACACCTCACATTTTTGCTCAATAGTGTAATTCTTATATTGATAAGCCGTGCAGCATAAGTGTCTAGGACTTTGGTCTGAAAAATAAGTGCAAGGGAAAAATGCAAATATTAAATCATCAGGACTTATCCTATCAAATAAACTCGGCTCACCTTGATACCCCCCATCTATCTCTTTAAAAAGGTCGGTAACATAGTCTGTTTCGCCAAATTCATTTTGAATATCATAGTCGTAGGCTTCAATTCCATACTTTTTAAAAGCGTTTTTAAATGTTCCCGACTGCTCAAATAAACAATGTACTGTCATCCTAAATCCACCAAAAGGAAACCTCGGTTTTATGTCGCGACAACCTATTCCTTTCTGATAAATTAATTAATGTTTGTTGTTTTCACTACACCATTTCTCTTGTATCTCATCATCCGTCTTATCTCGTCCGCGGATGTGGCACCACATAAGTACCGTCTCTATCAGACCAATTAATCCGAATACTATGAGGGTGGTGTATACTACTGTTGTTATGTCGGCCATTCCTTATCGCTCCAATCTGAGTCTATTTTCTGACCGCAATTATCACAATATTTCTGCTTGTTAAGTAAGCCCTTTCCATTGCAACAAGGGCATAAAGCAAATTCTTTATCTTCTGTAAAATCTGGTTTCTTTGGTATCTGCTTTTCAAGCGCTTGTATTGCAACACCAACAGCATCGCGCAATACCTGAGAATGTATTTCACCGCCTATTTTTAAATCAAACTGTATTGCTTCTATTGCTTCACTCTCTGTCATGTTATATCCTCCTCATATCTATCCTCGTGGATTTCCCTGTCCTCTTCGTGGGAATAAGCTCTTTTGCAATGCGTGCAAAAAGCTAAAAGTTCCTTTATGTTTGTGCTTTTTTCGTATTTGCACCCTTTGCAATCATATGGGGTTGGTTCTTTATTGTTCTTCTCTGCCATATTATCCCTCACTTTCTAATAACTCCGGATTGTCGATAATGTTGCCGATAACTTCTGCGTTAACCGTATTTATCCAGTAGCCTAAATCCATAAAGTCTGTGAAAGACCGCCTTACGAGCTTTCTGCGACTATCACTGTTTTTCAGCGTAACTCTCTCTGATTTTGTCCATGTAAAATCCGGCTCTTTGTGCTTTTTCTTTGGTTTTAGTTTGTTGCTCATATTTCTTCATTCTCTCTTCAAGTTCTCGTTTTGCTCTGACGAAACAGGCTTCCGTGGTTTCCTCTGTAACTTTTACAAGTTCTTTGTCACGCTGCCGGATAGTTATTTTTGTTTCCTTGCCATTGGTTTTATAAAACATTCGCAAGTCATATCTTCTTTGCAGTGGTCGGTAAAACTCGTAAAAATCCGTCAAGGCTTCCATTGCGGACCCCTTTCTTTCATCTTCTGCCGTGCCAAGTTCGCCTTTTCACAAGTTGCATTTTTGACATTCTGCTGATAGTGCATTTCGCAGACCTTATATCCGGGCTTTACCGGATTATCGCAGAAAAAACATAGTCCTTGTTCATATCTGCCGGTTCTTTCAGGCATTTTAACGTGCGCTCTTCTCATTGTTTCTCGGCAAAATGTGCAAGTGGTATGCCCTGGGTCTGCTTTTCTTTTGCGGCAGCGTGTGCATATGCCGTTTTCCTTGTCTTTTTCGTATCGTGCTTTTCGCCATGCTTTTTGTCGCTCGTTATATTTTTCAACATCAGCAGCACGTTTCTTTGACGCAGCTTCGGCTGATTTTGCTCTACACTCAACACAGCTTTTTTCATCACCATACAGCAAGTTTTTACCACATCTAGGGCAAACACCAACTGCCTGCAATTTTTTATAAAGCTCTCTGCCATATGCTGTACGCTTGCTGTTACATGCCGTACAAACCACACCTTCTCTGTCAAGCGGTTTTCCACAAAGCACGCAAAGGTTACTGGCTTTTCGCTCTTCATACCTCTGTCTTGAATACTTGTCTTTTATCATTTTTCGCTAGGAGTAAAACATGTTTTAATTGGTCGACCAAAACCTCTTTACCTCCTATCTTTTCATCTTCTCAATGCGCTCTTTAATTTCTTTTGGCATTGGAATACCTTTAATTGGCTTATTTTGGCTTTTATTATCTTCGAGCGATAATTTTATCGTCTGTTGATTTTTAGAGCTGATTTGAGCCGAATACGAGCCTTTATTGGTGTTTTCAATCAATGCCTTTATATCCTTTGGCATTTTTTGATATTCCTTTGCTCGATTAACAACTGTCCTGTAGGTTCTCATAAAGTTTGACTGTACTACGTTTTCAATGCTCTTGCTGTCCGTCAGCGCCCAATTTCTAAGATTATCAGGACTTCCGACAGCCTTTTGAACAAGTGGCGGTAGCTTATTAAATTCCTCAACAGCTCCATAAGTGCCATTCCTAAGCGCCTTGCCGACAAGTAACCACGCTTCCATTTCGTTAAGCTCCTGTGGAAATTGAACCTCATGCAGTTTGTTGATTAGCTGTCCAATGCTCGGTGCAAATCCGCTTGTATCGGAGTGCACGTAAGTTTTCAATGCCATAGATATTTGACTGTAGCTGTATTCTTCCAACATCATATTCCACACATCTACTGTCTCGGATAAATTGCTTGGCTTGTAGTTAGGGTAGCAATCACACATAATGCGGATAATTTTAACTGTCTCGTCTCTTGTCATATCTCTACCTCACACGTTATCCCAATCAATAGCACCTTTGTTAGTTGAATGTGGCTCGTTGTCCTTTAGTGCAAATAAGCCTTGCCAACAGTGGTCTACTGACTGATTGAGGATTTTAACCGCTAAGTTATTATCGCCCTTTGAAAGTCTCTCGATAGTGTTCATAGCTCGGTGCAATGCCATGTCGGTGCATATCGGTTTCTTAATCTTCTTTCTCATTGTCAGATATTCCTGAAAAGCACTCTCTAGCATTTCATCATCGGGATAGTAGACGGCTTTCTTTTTAGATATTGATAAATCAATATCTTTTTCTTTTATATCCTTATCTTTACTATCCTTAACTATACTACTCTTATCTATACTTACCTTACCTATACTATCCTTACCTACGGATACATCTTGTATACATTTTGTATCCATTTTGTTTACATCAAGCGTATATGCCTTATTTTTCTTCAATCCCAACATTGATTTTTCTTCAACATAATCTGTAGGTCTGTATCTGTCTGCCTGTATGTAATTGTGCATTTTCCAATGCTTAATCACAATCACACCACTTTCAAATAAAAGTACAAACGATTTTGCAAGTAATAGCTTAAAATCATCATCGGAAGCACCACACATTCGCTGTATTTTCTTAGGATTATTAACAAATCCGTCATCGTCGGCATTCATAGATAGGTGAAAATAAAGCATTTGAGTACTGCTCGGCATATCAAGGAAAGCGTCACTTTCAGTTATTTTCTTAGCAAACATTCTACGTTCTGCCATTTTAATTAATCTCCTATTTCTTCAAGTTTCGATTGATGTATTTTAATCTTTTTTCTCAAAGTTTATGCGCTTTAAATTACGCTCCTGTTTGAATTCTACCCATTCTTCAATCTCAACATTAGTTACGGCAAAAATCTGTTTCAAAATCTCCAAACAGATAATTACATCAGCCATTTCCTCAACAAGATTGCTCCTGTCGCCTCTACCTCTAATTTCCTTGCTAATCGCCTGTGACAGCTCGGAAAGTTCTTCCATGCATACCACCGACTGCATTCCCTCACCATAGTGCTTAATGCTCTTGGAAACTATTGATTTATCAACGTTAATCTCCATTTTTATTTCCTTTCTTTGATTTTTAGTTAATTAAACCTTTTTGTCCGCTTTTTAGCCGCTTCAAATATCTTATTATGAATGTAGCTCTTGATATCGTTGTAACAATCTTCACATACTTCACTTATCACTACCTTTTTATTGACATCGGGATAACCTCTTTCTGCAAAATCATCAGGGTAAATATCAAAGCCTGTTATTTCATAACAATTGCTACAAAATTTGCCACAAACATCACATTTGTATGCTTTACTCATTCTGAACCACCCACTTTCTCAAAAGGAACCCCTCTTAAATGATCATCAAGGTCTAATTCTGTTCCGTCAATGTTGCCATTTAGCTTGTTTTGGCAGTGACAGAGTAGTATTTCAAGGTCGCAAATTCTGCCTGCCCTATATTCACTTCTTATGAAGTCAAGAACTCTGCCTACACTTTTCATCCTGTACTTTATTATCTTTGAATTGTAATCAAGTCTTATATCCGCAATTGCTTTTTCGTGCTGTTTGATTTCAACTAAATCACGCACGCAAAGTTCATAATCGCTAATAAGTTTTTCCTTTGTATCTCGTGCGATTTCTTCCGCTGTATAGCCTTTAATTCCGCTCATTCGCTCCTACCTTCTTTCAATAAATCCATAAACTTCTCATACTGTTTCTGCGATACCTTGTTATGCTCTTTTTCGGGCTTTAAGCGGATTGTAAGGTGCTTTTCTGCGATAGAGGATAATTCCCTCGCTAACACTTTTTTGCCTTGCTGTATGCCTTGTGTGTAGGTCTTAGGCTGTTTATATTGTCCTGATACAATCTTGCCTAGCCCTTGACCTCCGGCTGTAACGTTATACATCTGAAAGCCCCTATCAGCGAATGTCTTGATAGTGTTAATTTCTCTATCGTCTAACTCTGACTTAGGGCATGTCATATAATCAAGTTTCCAACCATACGGATTTTCAGCCGAATAAAAGCCATGCTTCTTAAGGCTTAGTGCTATGTGGTCATACTCACCTAAATGTGAAGCACACCTCTCTAAAAGGTTTACTGCCTGTCCTACATAACTTCTACGTATGCCAGCTTCATCAGTTCGGGTAAAAGCATATATACCGCTATTGCGTGGAATTGTGGGGCATATATCCTTGATACGCTTTTCTCTTTGAGCTTTCATTGCATATATCTTTCTGTAATTAGGTTGTGCCATTGTTTTTCCTTTCTAGGGCGGCCGTTATTGACTGCCCTATAATCAACTTATTCTTAGTTAAATGGTAATTCCTCGTCAATGTCATCAGGAATATTCATAAAGCCATCATCAGGCTTTGGCTGTGGTTCTGCACTGCTGCCACTTGAATTTTTACTGTCGCAAAATTCCAACTTAGATATATTGCACTCATTGGTATAAACTGTGTTTCCGTCTTTGTTCTTATAACTGCCTGTAGTCCATTCACCAATAACCGCTATCTTTGAACCCTTGAATACGTGCTTTTCTATCGTTTCAGCAATCTTGCCAAAAGCCACGCAGTTAATGAAATTCGCTTTATCGTCTTTCTTTTTAAAATTCTTATCAACGGCAAGCGTAAATCTCGCTATCGCCATTGCATTTTCGCCCTGTGAATATCTAATCTCAGGCTCTCTAGTTAATCTGCCGATTAATGTTACAATGTTCATTATTTTTTCTCCTGTCTGTTTAGTTTTTAAAAAGGGCACTCATTAGGATTAGTAAGTAGCCATTCCTTATTAGGCTCTGCAACATCCACATTTGCCCCACAAGCGACTTTTTTCATCTTCTCGATAAAACTATCACTATCAGCATTTTCACTTGACAGATGGCACATTATGACATTCTGCAAGCTGTCTGAATAGTTTGCTTTGACAAAATCGCAAGCTGTGTCAATACTTAAATGACCTCTGAAAACGTGTCTTGTCTTTGGGTCGTTGTCCTTATCAACTAAATCCTTGTCATAGTTCACGCCTAAGAGAATGTGATTTATATCTTTAAATCTCCACTTAATTAACTCTGTGTCGGTTATGTAAAGCATTTTCCCCATTTCTGGATGAGTGATTAAAAATCCATAACAAGGACACTCGCTACCATCTGCATTTGTATGTGTCCATCTGCCATCTACTGTCGTAAGGTCAAAAGGTCTAATTGTGAAATCGCCAAAATGCACCACATCAAGAAAAATATTAAGTGTCGGATTAAATACACGAATACCCATATTTCTAATATCAGCTACCGACTTGCTGTGGTCAAGGTGTTTATGGGTGCATAACACACCCACAACATCTTTAATGTTCCAATTCAAGCCTTTCTTAATCTCCTTAATCGGTATTCCACAATCAAGGATAAGCGTTTCTCCGCTGTTGGAAGTTAGCAAATAGCAATTACCTGTACTTCCTGTCGCAATGCATTTTAGCCTCATCGCTTCACACCTACTGTCATAACTGCTGGATTTACAACACCATCTCCGTCATAACCATATTCTTTGTTATGCCACTTTCTCAAATATTCTCCATATTCCCAACACTGTGAAAGAATATTAACAGCACAGCCATACATAAATCCTGTTATGCCCTCTGTGTCTGCTTCACGACTTAATCTGTCGGCATTATCAACAAAGCACTTCATAACATCATTACTCTTGTCAATTTCCACCTCTAACAGTTCAGCCCACCTTTCAGCATAAGTGAAGCAAGCTCTGCTATATCCGTCACTATTCTTGTCGTACCAATCTTTGTATTCTTTCTCTTTACCTTTGATAATCTTCATAAAATCACTTCCTTAATCTCTCCGCGTCTTCACTTAACATTATTTTGAATTTTCCACCACATTCACAAACAGCTTTTGCATCATAAACATTCCAGTTTTCATTAGAACGTGATTCATCTTTTGGTTGTGGCTTTCCACACAATTCGCACGCCATTATTATTGGATTTTGCTTCATATCCGCTCTCCATTCTTTGCCTGTCTTTTGCACCAGCAATCAATATATCTGTTTTCATCTTCGATTTTAGGAACTAAATATCTCCTGTAGCGATTAATTAAAGACTTCATCTGTTTGTTGTAAACATCTTCATTAATATAGTTCCATATATCCATATAAATCGTGTTATACTTAAGCAGTGGCTTATATTCAAACACATCATCATTCACAATGTTTACTTTGGAATTAAGCGGTAACTGCTTTCCGACAAGTTCAATTACTTCACGATTTTTCTCAACAACTGTTATCTGCTTAACATCCTCTTTATCCTGTATTGCAAGAATGATAAGACCTATTCCAAGTCCACCAATAAGGACATTTCCGTGTGCATTACGGATAAAATCTCTATTTGTTTCCTTTTCCATAGGAGTATCAGGCATTACACAATCACATCTGTTAATGAGCCTTATATATCTTCCCGGTGGTATTCCGCAGCGGACGATTGCGTAAAAGTCATTATCTGAAATGTCGTAATGTTGGAGTTTGAAATCCCCGACTTGTCCGTCTTTCAGTATTAGTGACATATCTTTGTACATATTCACACCTCGATTTCATCATCCTGTGGAAATTGAAAAATAATATTTCTATGGTAAATTCCATCCTCAAATTCTTGGGTTTCATTTAGCCATGCTTCTCTCAACATTTCCATAGCCTTAACTGCCTTTGCTCTGGTTGAGTATTCAGCTAACTTTGTGCCATTCGGTGATGATGAATTTTGGCAATGGATATATGCCACTTCTACATCTTTATATCTCCCACTAGACATGGATAATGAAAAACAATCATATGGAACATCTATTATTCCGTCCTGTGAAATTACTCTCATACTCAATCTCCTTATCTAAAAAACAAAAACCAGATCAAAGCTACAAAGCTATCAATAAATGCAAGGCAAAAGCTGATAAGAAACAATGCAAGTCCAAATGTTAATTTGGGAAGTTTGCCTAGTGCAATAAGTGTCTCTTCCAAGAGCGATAAATTTGCCCTTACAAAAAATCTGATTATCAAAAAGATTACCCACAATAAAATCATTAGTTTAACAAAAATCATATTTCCCCCTATTCTGCCTGCATAAATGGCGGAAGTGTGCTATCTTCTGGTTCTGGGATTTCTGTATTCTCCGCTTCCGTCTCTTCAAAATCTACCGAATTAGCATTGCTCACAATATCTTCATGTGCCTGGGCTTCTATATCCATAGAGTATTCGTTAAAATCGTTGTCCTCGATTTCTTCTTTTGTATAAATTCCCATTGTTAATTCAGGGCAATTCAAGCTACTGAAAAATGAAGCAGCTCTATATCTCAACATCAGCTGTGGCATTGTCTTCCACTTACTGCCATTCTTTCCAAGCCAGCCCTCGTCTTTTGCCATCTGCATATTGACTTCCATGCCCTCAACTCTTCTTCCATTCTTCATAGTCCACGCAACGCACGAGTAAGGCTTTCCGTCTTTATCCTTTGTTTCATCGTACTGTAATTCCATGTCAAATTTTCCACTAGCATTAATTGAAGCTATTAAGAATTTACTGCTCCAACTTGGCTTGCCCTGTATTGGATAAAGATTCTGCATAACCATAAGCGGACTAATATGCATTCTCTGCGCCTGTTCGATAGCAATTAAGCAGTTAGACGCATTTTTCTGGTATGTTTGTGGAACAATCGTTGATTCAGCCAATGCCTTTGCCATCTGCATAGCCATAATAAAATTGTCTGATGTTCCAAAAATGCCAAGGCTGTAATCTGTTACCTTGTTATTGTGTGCTACTACCTCTGTTTTGTTTTCTGGGATTGTAACTGTTGTATTCTCTGCCATAATTATTTATCCTCCTTTATTCCAAGAATAATCCGTATAATTTTTTCAAGGTTCATGCGAGCATCTTTGCCAATCTCTTTATCAATATCTTTGCAAATTTCTTCTGTACTAGTTTCAGCCTTTTCTATGCAGTATTTATAATCTTCTTCTCCCATGACATCTTTGCAAACCTTTAAGAGCGTAGCAAGCTCTGCCTTTACTAACATTCTGCTACCATTAATTTTTACATTACCCAAGTCTATGCTAATCATAATCATTCCTCACTTTCTATTTCTTTAAATTCACCATCAACTAATTTATAGAATGTATCTTCTTTAATGTGCTTTCCATCTACATATTCAGTTTTTACACACCTAGGTTTCCATATGCAATTACCTTTATCGTCCGTTTTATCAGTTCTAATCCATTCCACTAATGTTATCCAACTACCGATTTTCGCTTTTGCTATTGAATTGTAGCCTGCTGCCATAACTACGGAATTATTGCCCTCGGATGTTATCTTTGCGGAATCTCCACTTGAACCTATCTTTGCGTAATATCCACTTGAACCT
>OBCI01000060.1_pt1 | contig 29672 bp, 30 predicted proteins | sample 1495881 | NCBI WGS metagenome assembly OBCI01 (sample SAMN03418262, study PRJEB22391) | human gut metagenome | biome: human-gut; feature: organic feature; material: feces | host: Homo sapiens | place: Tanzania | collected 2013-01 | reverse complement strand
ATAGACTAAGAAGGAACCCCAAGCCTTCTCAAAACGTTCGTTTGCTGTCATAATTTGTTTGATTTTAAAATGATGGTGCAAAGGTACGAATAAATGAGAAGACTACAATGGTATAAACGCGGAGCCGCTTACCTAATTTATGATACTTCGATGATACTTCTCCCCTTATTTTTAGGGAAGTCTCATTCATGTTAAAGCTTTGAGAATTAAAGATATAAGCCTTGTTTTCTGCCGAAAAATGAGACTTTGAGACTTTTTTCGAGAAAAAAGATTTATACGTGTGTGTATTTGTTGGTTCTTTATCGCCGCCGTACTTCTTTCTAAATATCATCTCTTTTATTGGAAGAATCATGCTCCGCAGCTCCCCTCCTTTTCACCATAGTTCCCCCTCGCATAACTTTTTTCGAAACTTTTTCGCTAAAAGTTTTGTAGATTCGATAATAATTGTTACTTTTGCGGTGTCATATCCTTACTGGAAGCTCCAACTGGGCGAAGGTGGGATGGACATATATACATAAAGGCGTAACTGTACGCTTTGGTTTTGACGCTATTAGAACTTCGCAACTTCCAAATGTCTGTCAAGAACAAAGCAACGGGGACGCCCCTTGGGATGTATCATATATACAACCCTTATTGGCTCATAGCATTTAGCAATGAGTTGATAGGTGGTACTATATACTTGCATCGGCGTGGGGCTTCCAGCGTTGTTCGTTTCGACAGACAGGGCAATGCGAAGGCCTTAATAGCGTGGGACGGGCAGCAGACTGGCTCCGCGCTCTTTTTGTGTCCGTTCGTTTTTGAGGATTTTTCTAAGAAACTAGGAAAATACCATGTCAACATTGATTAATGTGGCACCCGATGGAGGTAGAAAAGTATCTCCCCACGTCGGACTTACCTCCGATGTCCCCCTCAATAATACACAAAATGAGGTGTCGGTAAGATATGCTCCAAACCCAATGAAGAAATGGTACGTGTTGCGAGCCACTTACCATCGTGAGAAGAAAGCCTACGATTATATTCTGAGCAAACGAAATAGCCCCGACGGTAATAGAATAGATGCCGAATGCTATCTCCCTTTGCGGCACGTTGCGAAGATTGTCAAAGGAAAGCGACGATTCAAGATAGAGCCTTTCCTGCCTAATTTCCTCTTTGTGTATGCCACTCTAGAAACAATCTCCCAAATACTCAATAACGACGATTTGAATTTCCTCAATCCTTATTATGATCATTTCAAGCAAGATGAGGCGGGCAAGAATCCACCTCTCACCATCCCCTATGCTGCCATGATGAATTTCATCCAGGTAACGAGTGTGGATATAGATAAGGTGAAGGTGGTGAGCGAAGACCAGTGCCACTTTAAGAGTGGCGACTTGGTGAAGGTGACAGGCGGCGAGTTTAAGGGAGTGGTCGGCAGGGTGGCTAGGCTCGGCGGACAGCAGAGGGTAGTTGTCGAGGTGAAAGGAGTGTGCTTGGTGAGTACGGCGTATGTGCCGACAGGCTTGTTGGAAAAGATAAAGTAGTAATATATAATAATGTATAGCTTATGAAAAAGATTTGTCTCAACAATCGAGACGAAATGATTATGCTATTTGTTGATAACATAGCATATATTATGGCTGATGGCAATTACACCAAGATATGCTACATAGGTGGTATGACGACCGTTCTGTCGTTTGGTATTTCTAAGGTGGAGACTTTGGTATCGGCTTCGTATGCAGATGGAGAAGTCAGTCCTTTTGTGAGATTAGGAAGAAGTGTAATCATCAATCAGTGGTTTCTCTACGACATAAATGTTTTGAAACAGCACCTTGTTTTGTCTGATTGCATGAAGAATACCATAACGCTCAAACTTCCAAAGCCTTTGTTGAAGAAATACAAGGATTTGGTCAGCAAGAGCACCATAAAGAAGAATGAATTATGCTAGAAGTTATTATTGGAAAAGAGGGAACCCAGAGGTTTGCCATCAATGGTTCGAGGGTAAGTAGGCAACATGCCAAGATTACTGTTACGGATAGTGGACAGTGGATTTTGGAAGACCTCAACTCCACGAATGGCACATACATCATCAATGAGAATGATGAACTAGTCCAGATAAAGAGGGTGAACATTACCGAGTTTACTCGTATCGTTCTTGCCGACCAAACAAGCATGGGATTCACTTTCTATGCCCATCATGTCTTGGAGGAAGACCCTAAGAATTATCAACAGGAGTTTCGGTATGTTCTTGAAATTCATGACAAGGCAATCAGGGAGAAAACGGAGATAGATGCCAAATTGCAGAAAAAGAACATGATGAAGTTCTTGCCAGGATTTATCTCGGCGATGATTGGACTGATGCTCACCTTGCTGTTGCCGTTGCATCAGAAGGTATATGGAGTGGCGGTGACAGCCGTGTTTACCACTATACTACAGGCTTTCATCAACATATATATAGGTAAAGACTCGAAATTGAAGAATTTCAATAGCAAATATTCGGGTAAGTTGATTTGCCCTTGTTGCGCGAAGCCTCTTTCGGAAATCGAATTCAAGAACCAAATGTGTAGCCGTTGCAAGGCTCACGCTTAAAACATATAAACATCATGAAAAGATTAGTCCTAACATGCTTGTCTGCTTTTTTGCTGACAACAACTGCGCTTGCACAGAAAACATACGCCATCATTACTGGTGTGTCTAATTATGAAGGAACGGCTAACGACCTCACCCAGTCTACCAAGGATGCCAAGAGTCTGGCTTCGTTATATAAGTCGAAGGGAGCGACTGTAGTTCTGCTAACCTCTCAGAATGCTACTCGTGCCAATGTCATCGCTGCCATCAGAAAGGTAAGAAATATAGCAACCTCCAATGATAGGATTGTATTTTCCTATAGTGGGCATGGTATGGAGAACATCATTTGTACTTATGCATCCACTTCTTCGCAGATGCTCTCGTATAATGAGCTGTTCCGAGAGTTAGACCAGTGCCCAGCCAAGGATATCGTATGTTATATTGATGCTTGCTACTCTGGAACTGCTGCTAACAATATGCATTCCAAGAATTTTGTCAGTGCCAATGAAAAGGCATGGAAAAACATTATGAAGAGCAATCCTCGGTATATCGTATATCTATCCTCTCGTTCTAGCGAAACTTCTTCAGAGAGTCCTTTGGTTGGTTCGGGATTGATGACCAATGGTATTATGAAGGGCTTGCGTGGGAAGGCGGATAGCGATGGCGACAAGAACATTACCGCCATCGAACTTTTCAAGTATATTCATAAAGATGTACAGCTGCATAACAAGAGACAGCATTCTCAATTGGTGACATCAAAGGCACTATATAATAATGTGTTAATGAGTTGGTAAAAATAGCGATGGAAGAAAATAAGAAACCAGTCATTGCGACAAAATGCCCCAAATGTGGACAAGTGGTGAAGTTTTATTCGCCAGGACAGGGAGGCTTGGTCAAGGTAAAATGTCCTCATCTAGAATGTGGACAAACGTTTGGCGTGAAAATCACCGAGAAGCAAATTCGAATGGGTATGGATGGAAACTCGGAAAAGTCATCCCATCCTGCAACAGACCCTATTATTCCTACCAATGGAACTCCTTCGGGTGTGGTAGCCAGACTCTTGCAGAAAAAGAGGCACTTCTACAACAAAGACAAATATTATGGTTTGCAGTTGGGATCCAATACGATTGGCATGTATGACTCGTCTTCTCCTTCTGATATTATGATAGAGGGAGATAGGACTATTAGCCATCGCTCTGTAACGATTCTTGTCGAGGCAGTGGGACATTCCTACAAATACCTCCTGACCGTTAATCGCTCCAAGAATCCTGTTTATCTTTCAGGAAAGATGATACCTGTAGGTACGTCGGTTTACATCCAGTTAGACCAAGAATTCATATTAGGTAAAACTCACTTTTGTCTTACAAATAAATAAGTTATGATAGAGAACGCATTAGCAATAGGCTCCGTTCTGAAAGGAGCAACGACATATACGATAGATAAACAACTACATCAGGGTGGTTTTGGCATCACTTACCTAGCCAAGGCGCAGATTATGGTAGGCAACATTTCTCAGGTTGCTACATTTACCATCAAGGAATTCTTCATGGGCAAGATTTGTTCTAGGGATGCCAATGGGAACGTACAGGTGGCACAAGAGAACCAACAGCTATTCAAGCAGGCGAAGCAAGATTTCCGAGAAGAGGCAGAGATACTTCATGCCTTGAAACATGCCAATATTGTGCCAGTGAACGAGGTCTTTGAACAGAACAACACGGTTTATTATGTGATGGCATATCTTGGCAAAGTATCGCTTTATCAATATGTTTCCGAACAAGGTGGTTGTTTGTCTGAGAGCCAAGCTCGGGGAATCGTCGGCGCTATATCGGGTGCGCTCTCTTATCTCCATAACCATCATATCTTGCACTTGGACATCAAACCAGATAACATCATGATGGTGTGTGAGGGAGCGTTGATAAAGCCAATGCTGATAGACTTCGGTCAGGCTGTGTATTTCGAGAACGGAAAGCCAAAGAGAAACAAAGGGATTGGTGGATATTCCAAAGGCTATTCTCCTATGGAACTGGGGCAACCTGTTTCGGAGTTCCAACCTTCGTTGGATATTTATTCGCTAGCCGCCACCTTATTATATATGGTAACAGGCAAGGAGCCAAATGATGCCTCGGAGCAGAGCGTTCATAAGATATATCGAGCTTTACCTGAAAACATCTCGCAGAATACGATGGATGCTATTATCTGTGGAATGCAGAAGGATAGCCTTTGCCATCCGCAAACCATTCTTGATTTTCAGAAGATATTGCAGCAAGGCAAATCGCAGATGGGCTCTGGTGTCGGTATGACTGCTGGTGAACCTATCGTTACAGACCCAGTTATTCCTAGCTCTTCCAGTTCGCTGCCTATCGGAAAGGTTGCTGCTCTTGTCATCGGACTCTTGTTGGTGGGTGGCATCGGTTGGTATGCTAAGAACCATTTCGGTGATAAGGGCAAGTCTTCGGAGGTAGCTCAGCAAGATGTAAAGACGGATTCTGTATCCCAAGATACAGTACACATCGCTAAGTTTACGGTTAAGGAAAATGTTGAATCTCCAAAAAGGGATAATTCGCAAGTTGAAAAGCAATCTGCCAAGACCTCTGGTAAGGTGGTTAAACCTGTAGATGTTGATGGAGGCCCAACTTCAGTAAATCCTGCAAAGAAAGAAACGGCAAAGTCTGGAACTGTAAATCTAGGTTATGCTACATGGACAGGTGGTGTTCTCAATGGCAAGCCACATGGCAATGGAAGAATGACATTCCGTAGTTCTCATGCTGTTGCAGGTTGCTCGGTAACTCCTGGTTCTGGTGATTATATCGACGGCTACTGTGAGAATGGTGTTTTGCAAAATGGTGCTCTTTATCAAAATGGAGAGAAGGTGGAAACATTTATTAGATAGCAAGTATTAGGTATAAATAGAAAATGAAGAGACAATTTCTGCTTTTTATGCTGTTGATGCTTGCTGCCTTTTCGATATCGGCTCAAAAGCTTATTCCTGAGTTTGAGTTGGCTTCCTCTGATTTAACAGCACAACTTCAACCTCGCAAGGATACGAATGACAAAAACTGTGCCTTGGTCAAAGTGCAGTTTGTCGGTGAAGTCTTGGATGTGGAAGGCAATGTGGTTTCGCCCTTGGGTAAGCACAATAATGAAGTGTGGGTTTATATGCCTCAGAATTCAAGGCAGATAAAAGTGATAACCAAGAACTTTCTACCTATCATGGTAACCTTTGCTGATTTTGGTGTGGAGAAGCTGGAGGGTAATAGAACTTATGTGTTGGTGCTGAATCAGAATGGGAATACGGTACGACCTACAGAACCTATAGCTCAATCAACTGTGCAACAAAAGCCAACAACAACAAGGTTGTCAAGTGGAACTTCTGGTAGTACGATAACGATTCCTGTAAAAGACGGCATTAGTATAGAGATGGTTAAAGTTGAGGCTGGTACGTTTGTTATGGGGGCGACACGAGAGGGGATGAGATATGAAAAAATGGATAAGAAAGAATTACCCGCACATAAGGTTTCTTTGACTAAAGAATATTTTATTGGAAAGTTTGAGGTGACTCAGTTGTTGTGGAATACTATAATGGAAAACAATCCTTCAAAAAACAAGGGGGAAAAACTTCCTGTAGAGCAAGTTAGTTGGAATGATTGCCAAATTTTTATTGCAAAGTTAAATAGAATTACAGGTAGAAAGTTTCGTCTACCTACAGAAGCTGAATGGGAATATGCAGCACGAGGGGGAAATAAAAGTAAAGGTTACCTATATAGTGGAAGTGATATAGCGGAAGACGTAGCTTGGTATAATGCAGTAAGCGGTCGCCGAATAGGCTCTGGTCACTCCCATAAGGTTGGTGCTAAGCATGCGAACGAATTAGGTCTCTTTGATATGAGTGCTAACGTTTATGAGTGGTGTCAAGATTTTTGGGTAGAATACAATAATCAAGAGCAAATAGATCCTGTTGGCCCTCAAAAAGGAATAAATCATGTTTATCGTGGTGGAAGTTGGTATACAGATGTCTATAAATGTTATCCTTCATGGCGAGATTATGGTAATCCCGATTTACGTAGGGATGATTTGGGCTTTCGCTTAGCTCTTTCGGAATAAAGAGAGTTTTCCTTGATTTTCAAATATTAGTAGTTTTTTAAGTTATAAACTAAAAATGAATGATGAAACATAATAATAAATATCTTCTTGTTCCCAAAAGGCGAATCAAGGCGTTGACTCTGCAGCAGTTAAAAAATAGTGAGCTTAAACGGGCTTTAGTGAGAGTGCGTTATCGTAAGAAAGATTTGCAAAAGCGTGGTGATGGTGATGGAAGCGGTGAAACTCCTATGAACGCTTTAAAAATAATGTAATATGTAACGATGTTATAGTTGTTCCATAGGGAATGTAGCCAAACAACAATTATAGATTGGAAATCCAAAATGATAAATAACATTCAAGATATAAAGAATAAGCATAAAGAACGTATGAAAAATGCGGTCTTGTTTTCTGACAGAATATCGACTTATATTAGATATTTGGCAATTACAGGGTTAGGACTGATTTGGCTCTTGGTTGAAAAAGGTGAGTATAAGTTGGATGAGTTGTTGCATAATCATTATGCACAAGTCATAATAATATCTTGCTTGTTGGTTATACTTTTAGAACTTACTCATTTGATTCTGAATGTTATTGTGAATCTATTGTATGCAAGTTACAGGCTTAAAAAGCCATTATCATATGTGGCCAGTCCTAAAAGAACTGAATATGTTGCAACAGATTTTCCGAAAGCGATAATAAAAGTAGAATGGGGACTTTGGTTCGCAAAGATACTTTGCTTAATTGTGGCTTTGATTTTCTTTGTATTTTGTTTGTTAGTAAAAATGTTTAGTTAAAGAATGAAGTATATTACTTTTAAAGTAGGGAAAATAAGGAAAGTATTTGCTCTCTTTATACTATTACTATTCTCCATTTCTGTTTATTCTCAGGAATTGCATGTAAAATCCTTTGTTATTGCAGAAAGTGACCTCTCTGCTCAAACTCAACCTCGTAAGGATTTGAATGATAAGAATTGCGCATTGGTAAAAGTGCAGTTCGTGGGAGTCATCTCTGAGGTAGAAGGCAATGTCGTCAAGCCCTTGGTGAAGCATGGCAATGAGACCTGGGTGTATATGCCGCAAGGTTCAAGACAGCTGAAGCTCCTTACTCAAAGCTATCTCCCAATGATGGTGACATTTGCAGATTATGGGGTCGAGAAACTAGAAAGTAACCGAACGTATGTCTTGGTAATGATAAGACCTATGACTAGTGTTGGACAACAGAAGCAAACGCTTACTATCAGATATAGCCCATCTTCCGCTACTGTGCTTGTGGATAACAAGATGGTTAGGGGGAGTAATGGTGTAGCAAAGACCACTTTACCTGTAGGTCAACATTCATTTGTTGTTGCTTGTGATGGTTATGAATCAGAAGAGGGTACTGTTAAGTTAAAGGCATCAGCACCAAGCAATTTGCAGATTCAACTTTCGAAGGAAACTGTTGCTGTATCTACTGTGGATGAGGTAGCTCAACAAGTTCCTTCAAGTTCCTCTTCTGGGTTATTTGGTGGAAACACGATTTCTATCCCTGTGAAGAACGGCATCAGTATAGAAATGGTGAGGGTTGGGGCAGGTATATTTATGATGGGGGCAACCTCAGAAATGCAGAATTCTTATGATGGTGAAAAACCTGTTCATCAAGTTACTTTGACCAATGATTATTATATGGGCAAGTACGAGGTGACTCAGGCATTGTGGCAAGCTGTGATGGGAAGCAATCCTTCGAATTTCAAGGGTGACAACTTGCCAGTAGAGCAGGTGAGTTGGAACGATTGCCAAGATTTCATCGGTAAGTTAAACACTATGACAGGTAGAAAATTCCGCTTGCCGACTGAGGCTGAATGGGAATATGCTGCCCGTGGTGGCAAGAAGAACCGTGGCTATCAGTATAGTGGAAGTAGTAACATCTTTGATGTAGCTTGGTCTTGGGGAAATAGCGATGAAAAGACTCATCCTGTCGGTATGAAGCATGCAAATGAACTTGGACTTTATGATATGACAGGTAATGTATGTGAATGGTGTCAGGATTGGTATGGTGTCTATACAAACTTATCTCTAACAAATCCTACAGGTCCTGTAAGTGGATCTGAACGAGTATGCCGGGGTGGTGCTTGGAGCATCGATGTGTTGGACTGTTGTTCTTCGAGCCGTTGCAGCTTCATGCCAGACTACAGTTACAGTGACCTTGGACTTCGCCTGGTTCTTTCTGAGTAATGGCATTTTTTTCTAAAACGTCCTAAGTAAAAAATGAAATGAAGAAATCTCTATTATTTTTATTATTTGTTCTACAAACAATAGCTGCATTGTCTCAAAAGCTACAGGTTGAGTCTTTTAAAATAACTGAAAGCGATATTTCTGCCCAAACTCAGCCTCGCAAGGATTTAAATGACAGGAATTGTGCATTGGTAAAAGTGCAGTTCGTTGGTGCTATTTCTGAGGTGGAAGGTAATGTTGTCAAGCCTTTGGTTAGTCATGGCAATGAGACATGGGTGTATATGCCGCAAGGTTCAAGACAGCTGAAACTTCTTACTCAACGCTATCTCCCTGTGATGGTGACATTTGCTGATTATGGGGTTGAGAAATTGGAGAGCAATCGAACTTATGTTCTGGTTCTCGTCAAGCCAAATGGTCAGAATGACCCCATAGATGCAGGTGGTAATTTCTATGCGATTAGTGTGCAGCCGAAAGATGCTAAGGTTACGGTTGATGGTGTATTACAAGAAAGTTCATCCGATGGTGAATATTCTGCCATGCTCCCTTATGGAACTCATACTTATAAGGTAGAGGCAGGTGGCTACATCAGCAAGAGTGGCTCCTTCTCTGTGAGCAGTGGAGATATGGCTCCTATTAATGTCAGTTTGGTGTCTGCCTTAGCAACCGTCTCTGTAACCTGTCCTACTCCAGCCGTATCGCTCTATGTAGATAAAAAGTCAGTAGGTAATGTTCCTTGGAGTGGTAGTTTGAAGGAGGGTATGCATTTGGTGGAAGTCAAGAAAAACGGCTATCGCAGTCAGCATAAGACCATCCAGTTATCGCAACAGCAGAAATTGGATGTATCTTTTGGTGAGTTGGTGGCAATCCTGGGCAATCTGTCAGTGAATTACAAACCCTTTGGTGCAGAGGTCTATGTGGATGGCAAGAAGTTGGGGCAAAGCCCTCGTGTTTTCAATGGCTTACTGGTGGGCAATCATCAAGTGGAGGTGAGAAAGGATGGCTATGCAACAGATAAAAAGTCTGTCACGATATCTGAGGGGCAGACTGCGAGCATCTCTGGCACTTTGTCTTCAAATACAGCCTCTTCCTCTAATGGCTATGCCTCCAGCTCTTCTGTTTCATCTGGCGGTAATGAAATTTCTATCCCTGTGAAGAACGGCATCACTATTGATATGGTGAAAGTCGAGGCTGGTACCTTTATGATGGGTGCTACTTCTGAGATGCAGAATCCTTGGGATGACGAGAAACCTGTTCGTGAGGTTATCTTGACAAATGATTACTATATAGGTAAATACGAGGTGACCCAGTCTTTGTGGCAAGCAGTGATGGGAACTAATCCTTCCTATTTCAAGGGTGACAACTTGCCGGTAGAGCAGGTTAGCTGGGATAATTGTCTGGAGTTTATTAGCAAATTGAACAGCTTGACAGGTAGAAAGTTCCGCTTGCCGACAGAGGCAGAATGGGAATATGCGGCCCGTGGCGGCAAGAAGAGCCGTGGTTACCAGTATAGTGGTAGCTTTAATATCTCTGATGTGGCATGGTATAATGGAAATAGTGGCAACAAGATTCATCCTATTGGCATGAAACAAGCTAATGAATTGGGAGTTTATGACATGAGTGGTAATGTTAATGAATGGTGTCAGGATTGGTATGGCTCTTATGTAAGCTCATCCCAGACGAATCCTCTAGGTGCTAATAGTGGGTCGTTCCGTGTGTGCCGTGGTGGGAGTTGGTACTTCGGTACAGTGAACTGTCGTTCGTCGTTCCGTAGCCGCGGTAATCCTGACACCCGTAGCCGCTACCTTGGGTTCCGCTTGGTTCTCTCCGAGTAACGACATCTTTTCGGAGAAAACCATCTTATCTTTAAAAATGAAGTCCTAAGTAATGGGACACATTGAGATGTCGGTCGTGATGGCTAAAAGGAGAGGCTAGGGACGAGCCTCGGGAAAAGCCATCTCGACAGACATCGAATCAATAACTATCGGCATAGCCGATTTTTTCAGAAGAAAATATGCAGGTAAAGATAGGAATGAATAAATCTCTATTATTGTTATTGTTTTTTGTGCTTCATGTATTTGAAATATGTGCACAAGAACTTACTGTCAAATCTTTTAAGTTGGCAGAAAATGACATTTCTGCCCAGACTCAGCCTCGCAAGGACTTGAACGACAGGAATTGTGCCTTGGTGAAAGTTCAATTCGTAGGAGTCATTTCTGAGGTTGAAGGTAATGTTGTTAAGCCTTTGGTTAGTCATGGCAATGAGACCTGGGTGTATATGCCTCAAGGTTCAAGGCAGCTGAAGCTCCTTACTCAAAGTTTTCTTCCTGTAATGGTGACTTTCGCTGACTATGGAATCGAAAAATTGGAGAGCAATCGAACGTATGTTTTGATATTGACAAAACCAATGTCGATTATTGAACAAAAGAAGCAAGCCCTTATCATCAAGTATTCTCCATCTTCCGCAACTGTGCTTGTTGACAATAAGATGGTTAGGGGTACTAATGGTGTCGCCAAGGTAATTTTGCCGGTAGGTCAGCATTCTTATATTGTGGCTAGTGATGGGTATGAATCGGAGGAGGGGACAGTGAAGTTGAAAGATGCTGCGCCGAGCAACCTTCAAATTACATTGTCAAAAGAAACAATTTCTTTCTCTACTTCTACAAAAAATGTAACGGAGCACCAAATTGCAAGTAATCAAATTGTAAAATTCTCTGGTAAGGTTGTTGATATAAATGGACAACCTGTAATTGGTGCCGTTGTTGAGGAAACAGGGACGAAAAATATTTCTGTAACAGATATAGATGGTAACTTTATAATCAAGGCAAAATCCTCTTCTATAACAGTAACTGTGACTTTTTTAGGTTGCGTTCCTAAGCAAGTAAAGCTTACTGAAGGAACAAAAGAAGAAATAACTTTGATAGAAGAATCGTACAAGAACCAACCTTCATTGTCTGCTAGTACTGTTACGATTCCAGTTAAGGATGGGGTTAGTATAGAGATGATAAAGGTTGAGGCAGGAACATTCATGATGGGAGCAACCCCAGAAATGGAAATTCCTGATGATGATGAGAAACCTGTTCATCAAGTAACTTTGACTAATGATTACTATATTGGTAAGTACGAAGTTACTCAAGCTTTGTGGCAGACTGTTATGGAATCTAATCCTTCGTCCTTTAAGGGAAATAATCTTCCAGTAGAGCAAGTTAGTTGGAATGATTGTCAAGAGTTTATAGGTAAGCTAAATAGTATAACAGGTAGAAAATTTCGCTTGCCAACAGAAGCAGAATGGGAGTATGCTGCTCGAGGTGGCAAGAAAAGCCGTGGCTACCAGTATAGTGGTAGCTCTAATATCTCTGATGTGGCATGGTATAATGGAAATAGTGGCAGCAAGACTCATCTTGTTGGCACGAAGCAAGCCAATGAATTGGGACTTTATGACATGTGTGGTAATGTATTGGAATGGTGTCAGAATTGGTATGGCTCTTATGTAAGCTCATCCCAAACAAATCCTACTGGTGCTGTAAGTGGGTCGTACCGTGTGATCCGTGGTGGTAGCTGGTACAGCAGTGCGAGGTTCTGTCGTTCGTCGTGCCGTGACAGCGGCACTCCTGGCATCCGTAACAGCCGCCTTGGGCTTCGCTTGGTTCTCTCCGAGTAACGACATCTTTTCAAAAACGTCCTAATCAAAAAAAATGATTAATATGAAGAAATCTCTCTTTTTTTTATTATTTGTACTTCAAACAATAGCTGTTTGTGCACAAGAACTTACGGTAAAATCTTTTAACTTGGCAAAAGATGATATTTCTGCCCAGACCCAGCCTCGCAAGGATTTGAATGATAGGAATTGCGCATTGGTGAAAGTTTTGTATGTTGGAGAAATAGTTGATGTTGAAGGAAATGTTGTGAAGCCAATCGTAAAACGTAGCAATGAGTTCTGGATATATATGCCACAAAATTCTCGGCAAATAAAAATAGTTGCAAGGAATTACATACCTATGATGATTACTTTTGAGGACTATGGTATAGAAAAATTGGAAAGTAACAAAACTTATGTACTGACTATTGTTAAGCCTCATGACAGTTATGAAACGGTAGATGCTGGAGGCAATTTCTATGCGATTAGTGTTCAGCCGAGGAATGCGGTTGTCACAATAGATGGTATTCAGCAGAACGTGTCATCCGATGGTGAATATTCCGCCATGCTCCCTTATGGAACTCATACTTATAAGGTGGAGGCTGGTGGCTACATCAGACAAAGTGGCTCCTTCTCTGTGAGCAGTGGAGATATGGCTCCTATCTGTGTCAGTTTGGTGTCAGTTATGCCATCAGTCTCAGTTACTTGTCCAACTCCTGCCGTATCACTCTATGTAGATAAGAAGTCTGTGGGTAATGCTCCCTGGAGTGGAAACTTGAAGGAAGGTATGCACCTGATAGAAGCCAAGAAAAACGGCTATCGTAGCCAGCAGAAGACCATCCTGTTATCGCAGCAGCAAAAGCTCGATGTTGCCTTTGGCGAGCTGGTGTCAATTCTAGGCAATCTGTCTGTAAACTATAAGCCCTTTGGTGCAGAGGTCTATGTGGATGGTAAGAAGTTGGGGCAAAGCCCTCGTGTATTCAATGGTTTGTTGATAGGAAACCATCAGGTGGAAGTACGCAAAGAGGGTTATACTACAGATAATAAGACGGTCATGATTTCTGAAGGTCAGACAGCGAACATTACTGGAACCTTGTCTTCTCAGACTTCTGAGTTAGCTAATAATTCTGTCAACACCTCTAGTTCTTCTGTTTCATCCGGCAGTAATGTAATTTCTATCCCATTAAGGAATGGCATTACGATTGAAATGGTGAAGGTTGAGGCAGGTACTTTTATGATGGGAGCTACTTCTGAGATGCAGAATCCTTATGATGATGAAAAACCGGTTCATCAGGTTACTTTGACCAATGATTATTACATGGGCAAGTATGAGGTGACTCAGGCTCTGTGGCAAGCTGTAACTGGAAAAAATCCTTCAAAATTCAAGGGTGATAATTTGCCTGTAGAGCGGGTTAGTTGGAATGATTGCCAAGTGTTCATAAGGAATTTGAATAATATGACTGGCAGAAAGTTCCGTTTACCAACTGAGGCGGAATGGGAGTATGCCGCTCGTGGTGGTAAAAAAAGTCGTGGTTATCAGTATAGTGGAAGTAGTAACATCTCTGATGTGGCTTGGTTTGATGATATCAATGGAAATAAAAAGCATCCAGTCGGAACGAAGCAAGCTAATGAGTTGGGACTTTATGATATGAGTGGTAATGTATGGGAATGGTGTCAGGACAGGTATGGTTCATATTCTAGCTTATTTCAAAAAAATCCTACAGGTGCAATTATGGGAGTGTATCGTGTATTTCGTGGTGGTAGGTGGGGAGCTAAAGAAAGAATCGGTCGTACGTCGTGCCGTAGTTACTGCACACCTGATTTTAGTTACTTCAACCTAGGGCTCCGTTTGGCTCTTTCTGAGTAACGGTATCTTTGTAAAAAACGTCCAAACCAAAATGATACATGTTATTGGTATGAAGAAATTCTTATTATTATTGTTATTTGTGCTTCAGACAATAGTTGTTTGGGCGCAAAAGCTAACAGTAGAGTCCTTTAAGTTGGCAGAAAATGACATTTCAGCCCAGACTCAGCCTCGCAAGGATTTGAATGATAGAAATTGTGCATTGGTAAAAGTACAGTTCGTGGGTGTTATTTCAGAGGTGGAAGGTAATGTTGTCAAACCTTTGGTAAGCCAGGGCAATGAGACCTGGGTGTATATGCCTCAAGGTTCAAGGCAACTGAAACTCCTTACTCAAAGCTATCTCCCAGTAATGGTGACATTTGCAGATTATGGGGTAGAGAAACTGGAGAGCAATCGAACTTATGTTGTGGTAATAACAAAACCTATGTCCAGTGTTGGACAGCAGAAGCAAACGCTAACTATCAGCTATACTCCAACTTCAGCTACTGTGCTTGTAGATAACAAGATGGTGAGAGGAAGTAATGGCGTTGCTAGGATAACCTTGCCGGTAGGTCAGCATACTTATATTGTTGCAAGTGATGGATATGAATCAGAAGAGGGTATGGTAAAGTTGAAGGCTTCTGCTCCATGCGACTTGCAAATAAGGCTTTCAAAGGAGGTAACTGTGGCTGTGTCTAATGCAAATGATGTAATGCAATATAATGTTTCTACAAGTTCGACATCATCTTCACAATCTGCAACTACTTCTTCAGGTTTCTCTTCAACTTCTTCTGTTTCATCTGGCAGTAATGAGATTTCTATCCCAGTGAAGAATGGCATCACTATTGATATGGTAAAGGTTGAGGCTGGTACCTTTATGATGGGAGCAACCCCAGAAATGAAGAATTCATGGACAGAAGAAAGACCTATACATCAAGTGACTTTAACTAATGACTATTATATTGGTAAATATGAAGTAACGCAATCATTGTGGTGTGCACTAATGGACAACAATCCTTCTTATTTTAAAGGAGATAATCTTCCTGTGGAACAAGTTAGTTGGGATGATTGTCAAAAGTTTATAAATAAATTAAACGACATAACTGGCAGGAAGTTCCGTTTGCCAACAGAGGCAGAATGGGAGTATGCAGCTCGTGGTGGCAAGAAGAGTCGTGGCTATCAATATAGTGGAAGTAATAAAATTTCAGATGTGGCTTGGTATTCAAGTAATAGTGAACATAAAACCCAGCCTGTGGGACTCAAACTTGCGAATGAACTTGGACTTTATGATATGTCTGGTAATGTAGATGAATGGTGCTTTGACAGATTTGGCTTTTATTCTGCTTTAAGCCAAACAAATCCGTTAGGTGCGGATGATGGCATCTGTCGTGTATATCGAGGTGGTAGTTGGGAGCAAACTGCAGGATTTTGTCGTTCTTCTGATCGTAGTAATTATGGAACTTCAAAAAATCGTAGTTATAACCTTGGCTTTCGATTGGCTTTATCTGAATAATAGTTTATGGACTGTTCTATGCAGAAAAATCAACGATTTTACAGAGGATGCTAAGCCACAGATACGTTATGGTCTTTTGTTTTCCCAAAAAGAAATGTATTAAGGTTCTGAGGATTTCTTTGTGCCGCCATTTTATAATAAATAAGAATTGCAGAATTTAAATGTTAGTATAAAATGAGAAAACTTATAACAATTTTAATGTTGCTCTTAATTGTGTGTAGAATGGAAGGGCAAGAATTAGCAGTTAAGTCTTTTGCCTTTGTTCAATCTGATTTGTCAGCTCAAACTCAACCGCGCAAGGACTTGAATAATAAAAATTGTGCGTTAGTAAAAGTTGGTATAGGTTTGCAAGGGGTGCAATTTGAAGGCAATGTTGTAGGAAAGGTTGTAAATAAGATAGGAGAGTACTGGGTATATATGCCACGAGGTAGCCGAATGTTGAAAGTGAAGCATCCCAATTATTCTCCGATTATGGTAACCTTTCCTAATTACGGTGTCGAGAAATTGGAGAGTAACAGGACTTACCAATTAACAATGAATGCTTCTAATACCAGGCAAAACACTCAACGGCAAACGTTGACTATCAGATATACTCCAACATCTGCAATGGTACTCATTGATAGTAAACTGGTAAAAGGCTCAAAGGGAATGGTAAAAGCGACATTGCCTGTTGGACAGCATTCTTATATGGTTATTTGTGATGGTTATGAGTCGGAGGAAGGAATGGTAAAGTTAAAGTCCTCCTCTCCTAGTAACCTTCAAATCGCCTTATTCAAAGAAACTCAATTCTCTGATGTTGCCGAAAGTACTGTCGTTTCAGAATTCCAGCAAGCATCTTTGCCGATAACAAAATTAAGTGAAAGTATTGCATCCATATCGAATGTTGCTAAGCCTAAAACTAATGTGGAGGTTGCCGGTAACACTATTTCAATACAAGTAAAAAGTAATGTTTTTATAGAGATGGTGAAAGTTGAAAAGGGTACATTTTTGATGGGGGCTAAGGATGGTGATGAAATGGCTTTTGATAGTGAACGTCCTGTTCATCAAGTTACTTTAACCGATGATTACTACATAGGAAAGTATGAGGTGACACAATCTTTGTGGGAAATAGTAATGGGTAAGAATCCTTCTCGTTTGAAAAGGACAAATTTTCCTGTGAATAATGTGAGTTGGGATGATTGCCAAAAGTTTATAAAGAAACTAAATAAAATGACAGGAAAGGAGTTTCGACTGCCAACTGAAGCCGAATGGGAATTTGCGGCTCGTGGAGGAATTAAGTCTAAAGGATACCAATATAGTGGTGGTAATGATATTTCAGATGTTGGATGGAATTCTCATAACAGTGGATTGTATGCTCATGGTGTGGGAACAAGGCGACCTAATGAGTTGGGAATTTATGATATGTCTGGGAATGTATTTGAATATTGTCAAGATTGGAAAAGAAATTATTCTGCTTCGCCAGAAATAAATCCTGTAGGGCTTGAAAAAGGAAAATTGAAAGTAGTACGAGGAGGAAGTTGGGGAGTTGATGGCTTCTCTTGCCGTCCTTCTTGTCGATATTTTTATTATCCTTCTGTTCATACCATAGATTTAGGACTTCGTTTGGCCCTTTCAGAATAAGTGTTTTATTAACTTGATGTATATGAGAACTAAAGTTTTAATTATCAGTGTCTTGATTCAAATGTTTAGCTCATTGCTAACATTTGCGCAAGTAAAGTTTAGATTTAGTGATGGCATTTATGACCAAGCACTAAAAAAGCAAGTAGAAAACAATGTTTCAGCATTGTTGACGGAGATAAATCGTGCCGACAGTAGCAATAGAACGCTGAATTTGGCTAAAATAAAAATGAGTAAAGAAGCTTCGGAACGATTATCTATGCTTTGGCAATATATGCCATTCCGTTGTGAATGGGAAAATAATGTTCAGTCTTGTATCCAAGACTTTATAGGGTATGAAATTCGTCAGATACCTGTTGTGTTGAAACCTTTGGGTGATACATACAAAGGTGAATTGCATAAGGAACTAACCATTAGTTTTAATAAGCAAGGGGTTATTACTGGTGTTAGGACTTCCATTGGCAATAATTCTTATCTCGCTCTTTTATCAGGTGGAAAAGCCAACTTGGATATGCGGATGAGAAGAGAAATATTGAAGTATCTAGAGGATTGTAGAAGCTACTATACTGAAAAGAATATGAACGCAATCGCAAATATATTAGGATTTCGTTCGTTTGATGTCAAGAAGTCGATTACCGAAAACAGTGAAACTCCAGTAATGGTGTCTTTGAAAAAGAATGAATGCTCGGTAAAAGATAAGCAGGAATATTTGAGTAACCTAAATAAATACTTTCAACAAGATGGGTGTATAGTTGCCAAAATTTCAGATATAGAGTTAATGCGTCATGCATGGAATCCATATTTTTATGGCGTTAATTTTAGATTACAGTTGTCTCGTGGTGATGGAGAGCTGCAAAGTGCAACTGGTGGCTACTATTTCCTTTTGTGGGATTTTACAGAGGAAGCTAATCCAAAGATACATTTTAGTCTTTTGTTTTCTAAAAAAGATGAGTTCTTGTCTCCAGAGGATTTCTTCGTTCCTCATAATTAACATCGAATAATTGTAGAAAGTATAAAATTTTAGTGCTGTGAAGACAATAATCGTAACTATTGCTTTTTTTTTTGTTTCAAACAATGTTGGCTTGTGCTCAAAAACTATCGGTTAGTTCTTTTGAGGTGTCACAAGGTGACATCTTAGCGAGAGCTTCTGCCACGTGTCGCTACGATACTAATGACAAGTATTGTGCGTTGATAAAGGTGGGTGTTGCTCTTGATGGTGTTGAATTTGAATGTAGTGGTGGGGTGATAGATGTTGTGAGAAAGACTGGTGAGTATTGGGTCTATCTACCTCAGAACAACTCGAAGCTCCGTGTCTTGCACAATGATTACACCCCACTGAAAATCAATTTCTATGATTATGGAATAGGTAAGGTAGAAAGTGGCGTGACTTATGTACTTACATTGGAAAAGCCGATGGGACAAGTCGCAAGTCTTTCTTCTACTACCTTGGTTATCCCAGTGAAAAATGGTGTAAATATTGAAATGGTGAAAGTTGAGGCCGGAACATTTGCAATGGGAGCAACTCCAGAAATGTTAGAGCCGTATGATAATGAAAGACCAGCTCATCAAGTTACCTTGACAAAAAACTATTATATAGGAAAGTATGAGGTAACTCAACATTTGTGGGAATCTGTAATGGGTAATAATCCTTCGGTCTTTAAAGGAAAGACCTTGCCAGTTGAATCGGTAACATGGAAGGATTGTCATGAATTTATTAAAAAACTTAACCTTGTTACAGGGCGAGTTTTCCGTCTTCCAACAGAAGCAGAATGGGAATATGCGGCTCGTGGCGGAAATAAAGGAAAAGGTTATCAATATAGTGGAAGTGATATTCTGTCTGATGTGGCATGGTGGGGTGCAAATAGTAAACAACCACATCCTGTAGGAACAAAACTTCCGAATGAATTAGGAATCTATGATATGAGTGGCAATGTTTGGGAATGGGTTGAAGATGGAAAAGGAGAGTATCAAAGTACGGCTCAGTCTGCCCCTATAATGATAAACCCTAGAACTTTTTCAAAAATGTATAGGGGAGGAGGCTTTCCTAATAATGAACGAAATTGTCGTTCGTCTGTTCGTATTGGAGATCCATTTACTGCTCATGATAGTAGCTTAGGTTTCAGATTAGCTTTATCAGAGTAGTATGATAGCTAGTATTGTGTGAGTTGCAATGCAAAAAGAGTGGCGTATGGATTTATTTTATCTACCGATTTTGGGTTTGCGACTTGCTCTTTCTGAATGAAAATATGATGTTTAAAATTTAATAGTGAAATAATATGAAACGATTTTTTACTTTCTGTTTCTTGGTATGTTTGGTTAGCTTGGGATATTCTCAGGAGTTGTTGGTGAAGTCTTTTAAACTTTCTGAAGGCGACTTGTCAGCTAGGACTCCTCCTTCTGCTATTAGGCTTGACAATAATGACAAAATTTGTGCGTTAGTGAAAGTGGGCTTGGCTCTTGATGGCGTTGAGTTTGAATGTAGTGGCGGTGTAAAAGATGTAGTGAAAAAGACAGGTGAATATTGGGTCTATATGCCTAAAGGCAATTCTATGCTTCGTATTCTTCATCAGGATTATGTTCCTCTGATGATAAACTTTTATGATTATGGAGTAGGAAAATTAAAAAGTGGGGCTACCTATATCCTGTCTTTATCTCGCTCAATAGATAACGATGATAAAAATAAAACTCTTATAGTACCAGTAAAGAACGGTTTCAACATAGAATTGGTAAAGGTGGAGTCTGGTTCATTCGTTATGGGAGCAACATCTGAAATTCAAAATCCTTATAGTTGGGAAAAGCCTGCTCATAAAGTGATTTTGACAAAGGACTATTATATTGGTAAGTATGAGGTGACGCAAAGCTTGTGGCAGTTAGTAATGGAAAATAATCCATCTTCAATTAAAGGAGAAGATTTGCCTGTAGGTAATGTTAGTTGGAATGATTGCCAATTATTTATAGCTAAGTTGAATGAAATGACAGGGAAGAAATTTAGGTTGCCAACAGAAACGGAATGGGAGTATGCTGCAAGAGGGGGAAATAAGAGTAGAGGAACTCAATATAGTGGTAGCAGTTTGTATTCTGATGTTGCTTGGTATGAAGGTAATTCTAACAATAGACCACATCCTGTAGGTACCAAGAAATCAAACGAACTTGGTATTTATGATATGAATGGTAATGTTTGGGAATTGTGTCAAGATTGGTGGGGAAATTATATAGAATCATCTCAAAAAGACCCTGTCGGTCCGAATTCTGGACCAACTCGAATTGCTCGTGGTGGAAGTTATATCGCTGGGGCAATAACTGTTGCGGCAAGAGCAGGATATTCTCCTAATATTCGTGATATGAATCTAGGCTTCCGTTTGGCTCTTTCGAAATAAATATGAAAAGGTTTTGTTTTCGTATGGTATTTTGGCTAAAATAAGCACATAAACACTAATAATGGGATTTTTCTACGGAGTTTTTGAAGTTCCCCGTAGAAAATGGACATTTTTGATTTTCTTTTCGTATTTTGCAACCTATGGTTTTGCTTTATTGGAAGGAGAAACAATTATGATAATTTCTATAACTAAGCCCTGTTCATTCTCCCAGCTTGGCAATCGAGAAAGCCAAGAGGATTGCTTATGTCCTGTAGATGCCAACAAGCAAACTTCGTATTTCGTGGTTTGTGATGGCGTGGGGGGAAGAGACCATGGGGAGGTGGCAAGCAAACTTGTATGTCAATCAATAGAAGGGTATCTGGCTAACGAAAGTTGTTCGGAACTGAAGGCAGAAGATATATTGCAGCTCGTAGAACATGCCTATTATACCTTATATAATAATAGAGCGATATGCCCAACCATGGCTACAACTCTTGCCTTTATGGCGAAAACCAGCGAGGGAATGTTGCTGGCACATCTAGGCGATAGTCGTATTTATCAGATACGTAAGGAGGAAGGGATTATATTCCAAACCAAAGACCATTCGTTGGTAAATGATTTGATAGAGGAAGGGGTAATAACTCCTGCTGAGGCTATCGACCATCCAAAAAGAAATGTCATAACAAAATGTCTTTTTGTAACGAATAATCCCGCAGATTATCAAACTCCATCTATCACTTTGATACGTAACATACAACCTCATGATGTTTTTATGCTTTGTACAGATGGCGTTTATACCAAAGTGAAGGATAAAGATATTGCAGAAATTCTAACTTCGGATGCTCCTTTGGATGAAAAAGCAAAAGAACTAGCTATGATATGTAGGGATAGTGATGATAATAATACGGCATATCTTATAGAGATAGATAAAGTGGAGGGAAGAGATGAACAACTAGAGAACATATCCTATATTGTTCCTAAATCTAACAGAAAAACTAAACTTTCTCGTATTTGGGACTTCGTCAGAGAAACTTTGGGTTTCGTCAAAGAACCTTAGTGGTTGGAGTAACATGGCAGAAAAAACTTGATAGTACCGCTAAAAACAAGTATCTTTGCATCAGAAAAATAAACGAAGTATAAATCATTTAAAAACAAACAATTATGGATACTCAGGTTATTAATAAGAATGCAAAGAATGGAAATGCTAAGGAAACTTTCAAGAAAGGTGCAGCCTTGGCTGGTGCAGCTGGTTTAGGTGCTGGTGCGGTGGTGTCGGCTGATATTGTAAGAGGCGATGAAGAGCTTGCCATCGTGGAACCTATTAGTCCTATGGACGAGGAGGTTATCGGTCAGAATGCTGAGGAGGTTGTGACTGCGGAAGAAAATAAAGACTCGGAAACGCAGAATGCCACTGTAACCCCAACGGAGAATGAGTCTCATGTTACAGAGCCTCAGCCGCAGGTGTCTGATAATGCGACACAACCACAAGGAAATTCTACTACCCATGTGCAGCCAGCTACAGAGAATACCGTTCATGCTGGCGAGATAGATACAAATGATATTCCGGACGTAGACCCTCGTTTGGTAGCACAAGATATTACGAATGATGTTATTATGGTGGACCCAACCGATAATGACATGGGAAATCTTGACATTGCAGCAGTTGGTACTGTGGAAACGGTTGATGGGCAAGTCTTGTCAGCCGCACAATTCACTGGCGATAATGGAGAAACTCTTTATGCCGTGGATGTGGATGGTGACAATACCTATGATGTCGTTACCGATGAATCGGGTAATGTCCTAGCAGATGTTCCTTCTACCCTGACTGTAAGCGATTCGGAAAGTATTGTTAGTGTCAATAATGGTGAGACTGGTTATCTGGCACAGAATGAGCATGATAATGTTTCGGATAGCGACTTGGATAACCCAATGGACGATGTCGTTGACCTTGGATAAAAAGTTATTTTGGTAATATTCAGTAAAATTCATAGTTATGAAAAATAAACATATATTATTTGTCCTGTCAATGGCTTTTTGTTTGGTTCTTCCTGTTTCCGCACAGAAGAAAACGGCAAAAGTAAAGAAGGCAAAGACTTCGGTCAATGTGGATTCTCTTGAGGTTAGAAAACTGATAGATGAGGCAAAGAAAGGAGATGCAGAGTCGCAAAACACATTGGGAACCTATTACTATACAGGTAAAAAGGTAAAGCAAAACTACGATGTAGCTTTGAAATGGTTTAGTATGGCTGGTAAGCAGAAGCATGTCAAGGCGATTGCCAATATGGGACTTTGTTATCAGTTGGGACATGGTGTCAAGAAAGATTCTGTCATGGCGGTGAAACTCTACAAGGAGTCTGTCAAGGCTGGAAATTCAGAACTCGTCAAACAGCGTGAGGAGAACCTAGCAAAGTCTCACTCCGCTTTTGATATGCATCTATTGGCTGATTTGTACGAGAATGGTTGTGGTAATACCGTCAAGAAGAATCCAGAATTGGCGTTAAAGTATTATAAGATGGCAGCAGACTACAATTCTCTTGATGCAATCGTCAAGGTGGCTACTACCTACGACCATGCCAAGAAGTATGCCGAGGCTTTGCCTTATTTCCAAAAGGCTGCTGACTTGAACAATGGATTTGCAGCTTATAAATTGGGCGATTATCTATGCAATGGTAAGGGAACCAAGGTTGATAAAACTAAGGCTGTTGGCTATCTTGACAAGGCTGCGAAGCAAAATATACCGAGTGCAATGATGTTGTTGGGCGACCTTTTATACAAAGGTGATGGCGTTCAGCAAGATTATTCAAAGGCTATGAGTCTTTACAAGCAAGCTGCGGTGAAAAACAATCCTGTGGCTCTGTGGAATATTGGCATCATGTATAAGAAAGGATTGGGAGTAAAACAAAACTATCTCATAGCCTTGCAATGGTTAGCGAATGCTTCTGCTAAAGGCATGAAGGCGAACTTCATGAAGCAACTGGCTGATGATAATGTGGAAATCAATAATGGTTGGAAAGGAACGGATTTCTATACTTTTATACACGCTATGGCTTGTATGGAAGCAACTACTCCTGATTATGCCACGGCTGTAAAGGAACTGACAGCGCTTGAAAAGAAAAATATACCAGTGGCTTCGGCTCTTTTGGGTCTCTGCTATGCAGACAAAGAATGGAAAAAGGCTAACGAAAAGAAGATGTTGGCATATTATGAGAAAGGTGTAAGCCTTGGTGAACCATACGCTTGTTTCCTCCTAGCTCAATTACATCTTTCTGGCAGTAAAACGGTCAAGGTCGATAAAAAAGAGGTGGTGACATATCTTGAAAAGGCTGCCGATGGAGATTATGCTCCAGCGATGTGTGAGCTTGGTGATTTGTATTTCACTGGAAAGCTTGTGAATAAAAATATCACGAAAGCCATCGCTTGCTATAATAAAGCGTTGGTCAATGGCTATCTCTCTAAGACGGCTGCAGCCAATCTTGCTTCTTGTTATCAACAAGGACTAGGCGGTTTGCCGAAAAATGCGGAAATCGCCAAGGAAATAATGAAACGAGGACAGGAAGGCAATTCGTGGACTGGGCTTCTTCGTGAATTTACATTCTGATAATCCTATATGATAGCAGGTGCCAATGGGCATCTGCTATCGCTAAAAACAATAGCATAACATGAAAAGAATTCTATCATCAATAATATCCTTGATGTTCGTCGCTCTTGCTGCTGAGGCTCAGAATAACCTCTCTTTCAAAACGAAAGAATTGAAAAAGGTGGCTGCTGAGTTAAAGCTAGAGGGTCTCGATACACTCAAGATAGGGTATACTTTCATACAGAAGAACAATCATCAACTGGTAGTTAGAAAAGCCGAAAATGGTATGGTGGAACATATTGGCATACAACTATTCCCTGAGGCTTATCGGCAGCAAGCGAATGGTGCCGTGCTTGATTTCTTGGAGAGTGGACTGCTATGTAATACCTATAAGTTGACAAAGAATCAATTAAAGTATATGGATGCCAAATTCGTCAAGGGAAACTGGAGCCTGATGCTGTCTCTTCCAAAATCGGTATCTTGCTCTGTAGCAATGGTCAATAACAAAGCGTACCAAATTATATGGAAAAATGGTAAAAACGAGAAAATTAATCTTCTTCTTCCGATTAAGTATGATTTCTTGATGAATGCTCCACGTAAGGAATTGGAAGCCAACTTTGTGAGAGACTTAAAGGCTTATAAGTTGAAGCATAGCCCTGCTGATTGTAATGTGGATGTTGCGAGGCTGAATATTGTGAAGGATGGTACGGATACTCTGTACACTTTGCCAGGAAAACATTATGGCTTGGAAACGATAACCAACACTACATTCTTTAAGTTGAAAGATAGCGTGGATTATATTCCTGTTGTAGATGCAAAGTTCCCAGTTCAAACAGTAGCCAATACGTTGTTGTTGGATTGCGATGCCATTCCAGCGGCAAAGATTTCACTTACCGTAATAGGTAGTGATAAGAAAAAAACAACAGTTGTAGTGCCAGTCAGACAGTTGGTTGCTTTTGCAAGGAGTATGGGATGCGTGCCATATTTTGGCTATGAAGAAACTAAGAACGGCAAGTTGCAAGGTGGCTTGTTCCTATATAATAAGGAACTTGGCTATGACCATGTGTTGAGTTTGTCGTGTGATGTGAAAGATATTGCAACAAGCAAATTTTTGTTCACATCGTATGCGTATCTATATACACCAACAACCAATGTGAAGAATCTCTATAATGACATCAAATCAAGGAAATAAAAAATGAAACGAATTTTAGGTTACTTAGTCCTTTGGGCTTTTCCTTTATTTTGTTTTGGGCAGGATGGCATAGATGCTATCAATGACATCAAACTTTCAGGCAAGTATTTCACGGCAGAGGCAACTGCCGCTACTGAAGATGATGCCAAGAAATTGGCTTTGATGGGACTGATGGAGAGACTTTCTGCCTATTGTGAGGAAATGGAAATCGCGGAAATCGGAGAGGATAGGGTTCGGGAAGCCTTATTGTCTAAAAATGTTAAGCGTGGTGAGTCGGCTCTTGTCATGGTGTATGTAGCAAAAGACATTGTCAATAAAAGTACCATGAAGTTTACTCCAAATAGTTCAAGTGAAATTACAGCTTCTGTTTCTCATACGTCTGGTAGCTCTGCTTTGCCAAATATCATCAAGCAAATAAATGAACTAGACACTTATGCCAGTATGCAATACTTATTGGAAAAGGCAATGGACAACGGATTGGTTGAAGATTGGGGAAAACTTCGCACGATGTCTGATCCCAATGCTTGCTATCTGATAATGTTGAATATCGACCGTCAAATTGTTGGTGTGCTTTCTCCAATGCAGAATGGAGCGAGAATCAATGTTAAAACAGGAGCGGTGATGGATACGGAAAGTATGAATAAGTTTACTAATTGTATACCAATAGGTATACTGCTAAAATGAGATATATGAAGAAGTTAATTTTGATATTATGTACTGCGTTTGCTTGTGCTCAATTTGCTTTGGCACAGGTGACGTTCCGATTTTCTGATGGAATCTATAACCAAACGCTAAAATCGCAAGTTGAGAGAAATGTGTCTGCTTTGTTGACGGAGATTAACAGAGCTGAGCGAAATAGGGTAGGGCTCTTGAACTTAGGAGGAGTAAGAATAGATGATAATGCGGCAAATGGATTGAGAAGTCTTTGGAAGAACATCCATTTCCGTTGTGAATGGAATAATAATGTTCAGTCGTGTATCCAAGACTTTACAGGGTATGAAGTCCGTCAGATACCTGTCGAGATGAAACCTTTGGACAATACTTACAAAGGTGAATTGCATAAAGAACTGACTATCAGTTTTAACAAGCAAGGGGTTATTACAGGCGTAAGAACAGCTATAGACAATAACTCTTATCTTGCACTTTTATCAGGTGGAAAAGCTAACTTGGATATGCGAATGAGAAGGGAAATCTTGAAGTTCGTGGAAGATTTCAGAAGCTATTATGTTGAGAAGAATATAGCGGCTTTGGATGAAATCTTCAGTGATGATGCGCTTATTATCACAGGTCGTGTTATTAAAACTATGGGTAAAAGTCAAGCTGATGGTGTTTCCCAACAAGTAAAGGAGAAGGTGGTTTATAGCAAGCAAAACAAGCAGCAATACATCAACAATCTCAGGACCTTATTTCAGAGCAATGAATACATCAATGTGGATTTCTCGGACATAGAGCTGATGCGACATGGCTCTAATCCTAATTTCTATGGAGTGAAGTTGCGACAAAAATGGGCTAGCCAACGATATAGCGGTCGCCAGTACTCAGATGATGGCTATGTGTTCTTGTTGTGGGATTTTACAGAAGAAGGAAATCCTAAGATTCATGTTAGAACATGGACGCCAAAAAGACCAGGCCAAAAAGGGGATGATTTCTCTCCTGAGGATTTCTTCCTCCCTAGCCCTCGCAAATAGCCATAAGTATCATGTTGTGTATATAATATTGCGCTTGATGATAATCTTCGTCAGATACTTGAAGAGTTTAATTTGTATCTGAAAGAGTATAAAAGGGTCGTTAAAAAAGTGAAGCTGTCTAATCGGTACAGTGTTATCGCCAGATATGGATGACTTTACGATTTGTTGGATGTATAAGCAATAAAAAAGGAAAATGTAATTAAAAAAGAAAGATTCCTCGGTACCATCTTCGGACAAGCTGTAGGAGATGCCTTGGGACTGAGCACGGAGTTTATGTCCAAGCAAGAGGTGGATCAATTTTATCCTAATGGGATAGAGGACTATTCACAAATCGTGCAGGATGATCATCGTCGTCGTTGGCAAAGAGGCGATTGGACTGATGATACCGACATGATGCTATGCATCTTAGATTCCTTTGTGGCTTGTCAAAAGGTAGATATTCTTGATATTGCCAGAAGGTTTAAGGAATGGATGATGAACGGGGGCATGGGAATTGGCCGGCATACTTATAATGTAATGGCTCTTGGCGACTATACTTCGAATCCACAGAAGGCTGCGGAGATTATCTGGAAGATGGGAAAGAAAAAAGCTGCAGCTAATGGGGCTGTCATGAGAACTTCGGTGGTAGGGCTTCTGAAGGAAAATGTGGCTAATAATGCTGAGAATATCTGTAAGCTAACTCATTTTGATCCACGCTGTGTGGGCTCTTGCGTTGTCGTTTCTTCTATCATACATGCTCTTGTCTTTGAAGACAGGATATTGGATTATGAAGATGTGATTGGCATTGCCAAACAATATGATGAACGAATTGTTTCATTTGTTGACTTGGCATATCATGAAGGTCTGGATTCTTTGTGTCTGGATGATGAAAAGAGTATGGGATATACGCTCAGAACTTTAGGGGCTGCCCTATGGGCTTATTGGCATGCAACCTCGTATAAAGAGGGTATTCTGAAGATTGTTTTATCAGGCGGAGATGCGGATACCAATGCTGCAGTAGCAGGTGCAATCCTGGGGGCTAAATTTGGAATAGGTCAGATTCCTGAAGAATGGAAAGATGGTCTTCTCTATGCTTCTATGCTCCATAACAAGGTGCAGGAATTCTACGCAATGTATCAATAAAAACATATAAAAAGTACGAAATCTCTTGTGGGTTTCATGCTTTTTGTTTATCTTTGCACCAAATAGACTGCATTCGGCAATTTGAAAGCAGACTTTCATAGTGCTCGTTTGCATAATTACTAGCTAAAAGAAAGGATTCGATAATGAATGTAATGCAATTGAATACTGATATTTATAATAGCTTGGGCGTACTTTCTAATGACGAGAGCTATTTGGAAAAAGCTGCACGTTATCTTAAAAAATTGGCGCAAGCTAAAAGAGACGTGGAGAAAGCAAAGGCTAAGGAAGAAGCCCTTGCTAGTATCAATCAGGCCTTTACGGAATTGAAGCTTCATCGCGAAGGAAAAATGGATTTTATTCCTGCGGAGGATTTGCTTAATGAGTTATAGGATAGAGGTTGCACCTGAGTTTGCCCGTAGATTGAAGAAATTAAGTAAGCGCTATAAGTCTATTAAGCAAGATTACGAAGATTTTTTGCATTCTCTTCAATCTAATCCTCTTCAAGGGGTAGATTTGGGTAAAGGGCTAAGAAAAATAAGAATGAGTATCGCTTCTAAAGGTAAAGGAAAAAGTGGTGGCGCCAGAGTTATTTCCTTTATGGCAATCATGAATGAAGAGGAAGGCTTTATAGAACTATTGACCATTTATGATAAATCAGAAATGGAATCTATCTCGGATAAAGAATTGTTGAATTTAATGAAACGGAATGGTTTACTTTAGTGTATAATAACGCAGAATCCTGCCGGCATCACTGCCAGCAGGATTCACTTTCAAAAACCGAACCTAAAATTCTACCTTGTAATTTCTATCTATGCAATATCTATTGTAACCTGAATAAGTCTAATTACCTTTTTAAAAAACTAAATCCTATAATATGAATAACGCTGCAAAATGAACTGTTCTTTATCTTTTACTCAGCAGTTGTCTGCTGCTCTGTAGCCTGCTGCTCAGTTGCCTCCTGCTGGGTTGTTTCTTCCTGTGGAGTTTCCTGAACCTTTGCTGGCTCTTCAGCCTGAGTATTCTCCTCTGTCTTTGTAGAATTCTCAACACCTGCCTGTGGCTGGATAGGAGTACCTGTTGCCAATGTATCTGCTGGTGTTTCTGGCGCTACGGTATCAACAGGTGCTGCCTCTGAGTTATTTACCATTTTGCTTGATGCAAAAACGTTGCTTACTGAAACCATTACCATAGCTGCGATAGCTGCAAACATAAACTTCTTCATAATCTTATCTTTTTATAATTGTTACTATTTATTGTTATTTACTTTCTTTGTGGATTCATTGTCGAACCCGCTAT
>OBCI01000058.1_pt1 | contig 30818 bp, 40 predicted proteins | sample 1495881 | NCBI WGS metagenome assembly OBCI01 (sample SAMN03418262, study PRJEB22391) | human gut metagenome | biome: human-gut; feature: organic feature; material: feces | host: Homo sapiens | place: Tanzania | collected 2013-01 | reverse complement strand
TAACTTTTTAAATCAGTCTGAGATGTGGGTATGGAATCTCAGATTACAATTGACGAAGGAGTTAATTAAAATTAATTAATGTAAATTAGTGAATTTTTAGAATAGCATTGCTAATCTCTCCAAATACTACTATAATTATAATTAATTCATATGAGGAGAATAACAGATGTGTCTTACAATTGATGAACTTAGAGGTTTGTGTACTCCCGACAATATTTATTTAACACTGCATGCGTCAAAAAGACTTGAGCAACGTGGTATCCTCATTGACGATGTCATATCATGTATCATGACCGGTGAAATAATTGAGGAATACCCTAATGACTATCCATATCCCAGTTGCTTAACACTTGGAAATCTGAATACAAAATGTCCATTACATGTTGTAGTCGGTTCCAATCACGAACAGCTCTGGATTATCACCGCATACTACCCGTCTTCAGACAAATGGGAGTCCGATTTAAAAACAAGAAAGGAGAATTGATATCATGAAATGCTTCCTGTGCAAAGGTGATACTGTCAAAAGTACCACAACTTATATGACTGCATATAAAAACTGTTATATTATTATAAAAAATGTTCCATGCCAAAAATGTTCACAGTGTGGTGAAGAGTTTATTAATGGCTCCACAATGCAAAAAATCGAGTCCATTATATCAAAACTAAAATCCATGCTACCAGAAATAACTGTAATTGACTTTCAAAATGCAGCCTAAATTTCACATAATAAATGCCGGATGAAATATCATATTTCTATCCGGCATTTCATTTATAACCTCATTATTTTTCGCTTTAAACTTCATTTTCAATTAAATTTTCTCCCATTTTCAACAATTAAAACCGCCACCAGCGAGCTTACCAGCAGAAACATAGGATAAAACAGATACGGCAGTATATTAAAGGCTGACACATCATGCCCCAGCTCGTGTACTGCCGATATAGCCACGAGCATCTGCGCTCCATATGGTATCATCCCCTGAAAAATGCACGAAAATGTATCCAGTATAGACGCTGTTTTACGCGGAGTGATGTCGTATTTCTGAGCCATTTCCTTTGCTATCGGATTTGCCATAACTATAGCAACTGTGTTGTTGGCAGTGGCAATATCGATAAGCCCTACCAGAAGTCCCATACCGAGCAGTCCACCTCTTTTGCCCTTGAATGTCCTGTAAATTCCAGAAAGTAGGGCATCAAAGCCGCCATATTCACGTATCAGCGCACACATAGCTGCCACAAGCACTGCGACCATACAGGTTTCAAACATGCCTGACGCTCCACTTCCCATATTGGTAAGCAGATCGTATGGTGCTGTATTTCCTGTTGCGAGCATTATGACCGTTCCCGATATGATTCCTATTATAAGCACTACAAATACATTTATTCCTGCAATTCCACCGAATAGCACGAGAATATACGGTACTATCTGCAACAGATGATATTCCTGCGATACAGCACCCGCGATATCTGTCCTAAATGACAGAATTGCTATAGCAACCAGCGTCATTACTGCCGCCGGAAGTGCAATAAAAAAATTCTCCCTGAATTTGTCCTTCATCTGACAGCCCTGTCCATTACATGCGGCAATGGTCGTATCTGATATAAAGGAAAGGTTGTCTCCGAACATCGCGCCACCCATTACGGAGCCTATACAAAGCGGCAGCCCAAAGCCCGATGCATCCGATACTGCTGCCGCTATCGGCACAATCAGTGTTATGGTTCCAACTGATGTACCCATCGCAATAGACACAAAGCATGCCACAACAAAAAGCACCATCACCGCGAACCTTGCCGGTATCAGTGACAGCATGAAATATGCCACGCTTTCCGCACTGCTTCGTCCTACTACACCAACAAACGCTCCCGCTGTAAGGAAAATGAGCAGCATTGTTATGATATTTTTGTCAGCCAGTCCCTGTGCCATTATCTCTAGCTTTTGGTCGAATTTCACACTACGGTTCTGCAGACATGCCACCAGTATTGCCACGAGGAATGCTATTATGATGGGCACATTATAAAATCCCATCGGAATTTTCATTACATATTCAAAAAGTATTCCCAATCCCAGATACAGTACGAGAAATACTGCTATTGGTAACAGGGCTATTGGATTTTGTTTTTTCACGTTTATATATTTCCTTGACATTTTTTTAGCAATTTTCATCATAAGTAATCATCATTAGTATGTCAATAATAATATGCTATTTATTATAATTTTATGTAACTGTTCAGTACCTTCACAGTTGTGAGCCACAAGCGTTTCGCACTGAGTTAAAAGGATAGCACGATGAGTTTGGGTGCTGTTTTAGAAGTTTTAGGGATTACAGCCACCAAAATCGCATTAATGAAACAACACTAGCAATCAAATTCCACAGCGCATGCACCATTCCAAACCAAAGTCCTGATACCTCACACGCCGGCACAACATTTTTCTTTCAGAATGTCTGATAAATGATATGTTCGCTGTATCGATATCTTTCTTATCTTGATACTCTCTTTTCCAGCTCATGTATGTATGATAACAAATACTCTTTTCTCTGTGAAACCGTGTCTAGACCAAATAACTCTGATAACCTTACTGCCACGCTCAAGTCCGAATTAATAAAAATATTCCATCCTATTTTCAGCCCGCAAAGAATAAACACCACACCTATAACTTTTATTTCCCAATAATAAAAATTTATGCAGAACCATACTCCTGTCAGTTCAAACAAAACTATCCAAAATATCTTCTTTCTGTTCTGAATCTGTATTTTCTCCAGTTCCTTATACTTTCGAAGATTATACTCTAAAGTATACGCCAAATCATAATCAGGCAGATTTATATGTGCAATCCTTCCCTCTTCCGTAATAATAGTGGCCCGATTCACTCTATAATCGTGTAACAGGACAGCCACACTTACACACAACATAATTCCACCAAGCCAAAGCATATTTTGATACTTTTTGCAATCTACTTCCTGTATACATATGCCCTTTTTCAAGCTGCTAAGTGAAAAATCCGGCACCTGTTCATACCATTCCATAGAAACATCTTTTTCTGGCAACACTTTACCAATTAAATCAACCTTTCCCTCTAACTGTTCTTCCAGATTCTTATCGTATACCTTTACTCTCACATAAGTATTATCCATGTATGGAATATTGTATACATAGTAATCTCCGAAAAATGTCACCTCTACCTCACACTGTCCTGAAGAAACGTCTGAATTGTATTCATCAAGCGGTTTGGACAGATAATCCTTTAATTGGAACTTGACATACTCGCCCGGACGCAAAGCTGACTTTTCATAATCCGTGGCATTATCATATTTGAATAATGAAATTCCATTTATCGCAAGTATTATAATACTTATGATTACAAAAATCCCTGCACACATTGTCCGATAAGATATTGATATGTTTCTTTTCATTGAACATTCCCATAGAATCCTTACTATAAATTTCCATAATGTGAATTAATTATATGATTATGTAATTTTCCCTCACATGCCACCTTAGCACTGGCTTTACTTATTAAAAATGGCCAGTACGTTGCTTGCCTAATACTCAAATGAATCCTCAAGCTGATACTGTCTGTCTCCAATACGTTCCATTTCATTTTTCATTTTCAGATTGTCCATTTCGCCGGTTTGACACACGTATGTAGGATCTATATAATATGTTGAATCATCTACTCTCATAGCAACCCATCCATGTGGTATGAGTGTACCATCTGATTTAATTGTACCAAAAACAGGATAAGCTGTTATTCCCACTCTGTTACATAGTTCTGATAATATTATTGAGATTCCACCGCATATACCTCTTTTATCCAAAATACATCCTTTGTTTGAGACATCAGCATATACTTCATTTTCATACAATTTGTCATAATATGGTTCAATACTTGATTCATAGACAGAATAATCATATTCCATGTTGTCTTTTATCCAATTTAAGAAATACTGTACAGCCTCTTTTTCATTCATATTCTTGGGCATTTCTCTTATAATCTCATCATAGCAAGCATCTATTTCTTTTGATTTTTCCTGATAATATTCTGTTGAAAAATCAGCGCTTTTACATATTTTTTCAAGCTCATCTATATTGGTAATTATATTCTCATCATTTAAAACAAGCTTAAAATTCTTCAACTCCTTGCGCTTTTTTGAATCATTAACCAGAACATACAATTTCATAATATTACAGTCATCGTTAATTGTGTTTCGATCAATTAGTTTATTATTTTCTCCAACCGGAAAAATTAATGAAATCGCCCAGTCCTGATATTCCGGATCAAATGATAATGTTCTTACTATCCTCAGATACCGGTATGTACTTATCGGAGCTGTTAGATCAATTTTTCCACCATTTCCCTGTGCAACTAATGCTGTAATATCGTTACACACCCTTTTTTCGGTTTCGTCAAGCTGGTCATAATAAAATGAATTTGTTTTATTTGAAAAACTCACCTTATTCTGACCAACCCCTATTTCAGGCTCTTCTTTACCATTTAAAAAAACACATAAAATACCGACTAATGTTAATATAAACAGAAGGATTATTTTCTTTTTATTCATAAATTATGTCTCCCTTTAGAAATTAAACCTATCATCATACATTTTCAATACTCCTTTCATTTTTGCCAAATTTATATAGATATCTTTTACACGCTTTGTAACCTCATCTGTCTCTTATTATACATATAAAAACCGCAATAACAAGCATCACTATCAGAACAGGAATCTGCAATGCAAGCGCATTGTACGAACCACCATATCTGTAACGTTCCACTATCATCATGTGATTCATAAAATCCGCGAAATCCCATAAAAAGTGCAATGTAATAACGGCACCAATACTTTTAGTCCTAAGAAAAATGACCGCCAATGTAAAACCAAAGACACATGCCATAATCATTGTGCACCATTTATTAAACATGGTCATATCCGCATCAAATATAAAATTCGTGATATGTGCCAAACCAAACAACAATCCCGAATACACACTGGCAAATACTATTATATTGCTATTCTTTCTAAGCACGCACTCAGTAACAACCGATCGAAACATCAATTCTTCCTCTATTCCAACCGTTATATATAAAAGCACATTTACTACAATATATCCTATCAAGCCGCTTCCATACAGTCCTGCATGTCCACCAAATATCCAAAGCGTAGAATTTCCAATCTCAAAAAGAGTAAACATCAGCACCGGCAAGCCATAAATCCCGACACCTTTCAAGTATCCTTTTACACCACCCCTGCCTGTCTTTACCTTAAAAATAAACATAAGAACTACAATTGTCAGTATATCAATGCAATTTCTTATCGTTTCCGCGATAATATGGTGTTCCTGCATGATCGGTATACAATTCATTATCACAGAAAAGACCAATGTCCTATATACAATGAATAATATTACCAGACCAAGTGGTAATATCATGACTTTATTCAATATTGATTTATCAGATTTCATCCTTTTATTGTTCCTCTGTTTCTGCCTTTTTACTAATTATTGTAAAAATATTTTTCGTATATTTTAGGTACATATATATATAATTTATCTTTGCTAATTTTCAATATAATATCATTAGTTAGCCATCTATCATACTTTATTTTTTTCTCTTAAAATGTCCTGAATATATGATATCTATAATAATTACTCCATTCAATTCTCACCTCCTATTGTTACTGTTTTCACGAAGCAACTTCATTTCCTGAAAAGGAGTTGATATCACCATCATCATACCAGATAAAATCATTATGCTAGAATAAATTTCATTCAAATTAAAACATGCCATAATCATAGCCAAAATGACAAAAATGGAACAAATCCCAAGTTGAAAATTTTTTACTTTTCCCTTTTTATCTTTTTTTAGCTTAACCATTAAAAATCCTATATCCAATAACATATAGAGGATTAAATCTACAATAAATAGAAAAATACTTAGGTCTTTTTCAAAGCAAATTGCTAAAATAATATTATATAATCCCAAAATTACCGAACATACTCGGGTTAATTTAACATTCCAAATCACATGTGGTATCTTCCATTTAAAAGTAGACCAAACAATCAAAAAGCAACCAGAAAGCAATATCATTGTTCTATTTAATTCCATAAACTTCCGCTCCTATTGTTATATATTTTTTACCATATTCCAACATTAAAACATATAATATACTACACTACACCATAATACTATTTTAGGTTACCTTCCATAATATTATCCGTATATATGTGCTATTTGACACAAACTACTGTTATGGTTAATTTATATCTAATAAATTTAAAACTCCCATACTAGATATTGCCATAATGACACCAGCAAGCATTATACCGCACAAACATGCCATAATGCTCTTCTTAAAATCCATTCTCAATATACTGGCTGCAAGTATTCCAGTCCACGCACCTGTTCCGGGAATCGGAATACCTATAAAGAGTACAAGCGCAATAAACAATCCCCTTCCTGCGGTATCTTGCAATTTTCGGCCGGCACTCTTGCCTTTTTCTATACAAAATCTAAAAAATTTTCCTATTACTTTCTTATTTTTTCCCCATTCAAGCAGTCTATGCGAAAAAAGATAAACAAACGGCATTGGAAGTAAATTTCCCAATATGCATATGGCATAAGCCGGTAAAACCGACACTCCCATAGCAATTCCTGTTGGTATCGCAACTCTTAGTTCTGCCAATGGTATCATTGAAATCAAAAAAATTATTATATAGTTCATATTCTATTCCTATATTTCTTTTATTCTTCCACCCAATTACCAATTAACCAAAAATTCTGTAAATATCGGTACCTACTCCATATCCTATATTGTATAGCATAAGTCCAATTATCCCTATAATTAATATATTTCCATAAGTTTTATGTTCCATATACCAGCTAATGATTTCTTGCATATAAATCACCCCTTTCAATATTCCGGTCTGCTCATATTATTTTGCTGACATTATTTTCGTTAATATCATTACAGCACCAATCAGATTCCAAGTGCCGTGTATTGAAATATTTATCCAGATATTTTTGTATTTTTTATAAATAAATCCCAAAAATATTCCTGTCAAAAAATAGTCTAACCATTGACATAAAAATAGTAGTATATTTGTGTTTCCAAATGAAGAAAGCATATGCATTGTTCCAAACAAAAATCCTGTCACCAATACTGCACACAGTTCTCCATAATTGCTGAAAAACCGAAACAATATACCTCTATAAATTATCTCTTCGGTAAAAGGTCCCATAATTACACTCATGATAATAGCAAAAATAGGATAATCCACAAAATATCCACTAACGTTTGACTGATTTGCCGGAACCGATATATTTGAACACACTGTCATTTCAATGATTCTAGCGATGCAGCTTAGCAAGAATGCAATTCCCACACCTGCCAAAACTCTTTTTATATTTACAGAAATTCGGTCAGCTTTGAATTTTTTAAATGAAGTGATCAAATATTGCTTCATTGCCACCCCAATCATGATAATCAAAGTCAACTGATAAATCATATTTATCAGCAGCCCATAAAATATATTTATTTCTTTTAAAGTAGAAATAATACCACTAGCTCCTATGAGCATAAAACAAACATGAATTATTACGACTCCAACTATTAGCTTTTTATGATTCATATCAGTGGATATATAATTGTTTTCTTTTTTCATCTCTTTGTACTCCTCATTTTTTACCAAATTTATACAGACATCTTTTATGGTCTTTTACACACTTCTTAACCCCATTTATTAAAAGCATTGTTTGCATTCCCATGCACCATCCTGCTAAACATACTACCACCATAAGAAAAAACAAACAAGCTTTTAAAATGCGGCATTCATTGATTAACCAAATACATTAAATTATGCAGCAAATTGATGCTCATATGAGCTGCTATCCCAAAAACAACATTTCCTCTTTTTATATAAACCAGACAAAACGCAATTCCGGCTAATACATATTGTATTGCTTGCAGACAAAGCTCATTTAGACTTATTGCACCTATAGATGGTATAAAATGCATTAATCCGAATAATACTGATGATACAATCACTTTGATTATCAGACTTTTATTGATAGAGCTGAATATAAACCATCTAAAAATCAGTTCTTCTAATATGGGTCCTATAAATGCAGAAAGAATCATAATAGCCCAATAATGTTCTTTCATTGTCATTCTGAGCGTAATTTCATTTATGCTTTGCTCATTATTTCCGGATGACAAAATAAACTGCATAATACCACCTAATATTGTAAACAATACTATTACAGCAAATGATTTGATATATCCCGAAGCTATTGATTTGATATCATACTGTCTTATCTGTTTTATATCTCTTAAAATACCAGTTCCATAAAGGCTGAATAAAGTAACTATAGCTATAAGATTCCATAAATAGTTTGCTATCAGATATGCATCCGAATAGCTTGTTTCTTCAAAAATTGATTGTATAGCAGTCAATAAAATATATTTTTTCCCTATCAAGTACCATACAGGAAAGATTATCCAGCCAATATACCATTTATTGTTTTCTTTTTTCATTACCATATCTCAAATGCGTTATTTCCCGGTTTATTCGCTCAGAAACTCAGCCACCTTTTCTACCTGCGCACTGTTGTACTCCATGTATTCCAGATAATACTTTTTCACGGTCTCATTCTGCACTTCTTTTTTATAGAGCCACTGTCTTGTTTTAGCCTCCGGTGCAAACAGCACTGCCTGATATTGTGGAGAAAATATCTCATCGAGGCTGCAGGCTGATTTGTCCAGCACGCAATTGTAGTCCATATTTTTTTCCGCAAAATACCGGTTCAATGCTTCCGCAAACTTTCTTGCTTTTCTCACATGGACAGCATATTCCACCGGATTATACGGCTCTCCTTCTATTACCGGCACCTGCCATACTAAAATACATTTTTTCATCTCTTTGTACTCCTTTCATTTTTGCCAAATTTATATCTAATAAATTTAAGACCCTCATACAAAATCCAAAAAATTATTATATAGTTCATGTTCTATTTCTATATTTCTTTTATTCTTCCACCTATCCTTTGATTGCAATGACATCAAACATAAAATTTGATGCCATTACTTTTGTGCATCATCACACAATTACTAATCAACCAAAAATTCTATAAATAGCGGTACCTACTGCATATCCTATATTGTATATTATAACTCCTATTATACCTATACTTAATATATTTCCATAAGTTTTATGCTCCAAATACCAGCTAATCATTCTTTTCATATAATACACCTCCTAGTTTTACTTATAAAATACTGCTTTTCCTACGCGCGCTTATAGTATTTATTTACTCAAACTTCGCACTTGAATAAGTGCCTATGCACCTTGAAAATTCAATAATAACTGGCATAAAAATAGCATGAAACCGTCTGGTTTGGTATAATTGAGTTGTTCAGAAACAAATATACTTCCGGTCATGCTGAAAACACAACTTCAAGTGGCATAAAGACTGAACATTGACAACTGAATAACTGCCAGGTATTGAATTTTCAAGGTGCAAAGCTAAAATTTATGTGCGAAGTTTGAGATTGTTATTTTAACTGAAAAAATTTTCAGCCAACATATTATTTATATACTTTTCATCATCATAGTAATTAGAAAACTTTGAAAGCAACGAATCCATAGATGATATCTCTATACTTTTATTAAATTCACGAACATTCAAACTATTTTCAAAGAGTGATAATTTTGTTTGATTCAGTCTATATGTTCCCGATTTTGTCTTTGCCATTTTCTCGTAATACATCTTCCAAAGATTCATTGCTCCATCTGAATTCCCGCATAGTTTAAGATAAATGATTATATGACAAAGAAAACTGCTATACGATTCAAATTGGAATTTTTCTTGTATGCAAGATATAATATCGTTAAGCTTATCCACTTCTGTGAGAATTAACATATGCTCCTTAGGTTCAATAATCATTTCATATAAAAGTGCATCGGCTAATAAAAAATTCATTGTTCCGGAATTATTATCTAACGGTAATGTTTCAACCTCTTGCTTTATTCTCTCAATTAGAAATCTTTGCGTTGTTCTTGTGATTTCTTTAATTTTGTTTTCCTGCAAAAGAAAATAATTATATATTTGAAGTAGTGAATATACTTCATCCGTTTTCATTTTCTTCGCGCCACAATAATCTCCAACTAGAGTCCCTAAATTCAACAAAGACATCCCATTAATATAAATTGACCAAAATATTATGGCTACTAAGAATACAAAATAATAGGAAAGAATATCATCTGGAATGTATTTTGTAGTAAAACATACAAGCGCTAATGCAATTATCCCTAGTATTACTGACATTAATGGTGCACCAATAAGCGATAATCCTATTTTTTTTCGTATAATTTTATACTCTTCCTCATTACTAATAACAGGAATCTTTGGAATAACAATTCCTCCTAAACCAATTTGCAAATTGAATGCAAAAGATATTTTGTATCGTCCGTTTTCCTTTACAATACAAATAGGAAATTGGTATATCATTCTAACACCAACGCTTTGTAATTTAAATATAATGGCATGTGTCGCCTCATGCATACCAACCGAAATAAATAGTGCAAACAAAAAAACTACAACTCCCTTTATCAAGCCAATCGATAAATATTCTGGATGCACCTCTTGAAGTTTTGCAACTCCTACTCCGATTGAAATTCCCAAAATAGAAATACATAATACAATGCCATAAAAAATTATATAAAATTTAATTTTTTTTAAAAAATTCATGCTTTTCATTATATCCTATAAATAATAATTACTGCTTGTAAAAATCAAACTCTAACAAGCAGTAATTTTCTCACTATTAATTAATAAAGTGTACTTATATAATTATGCAGTCGCCACACGATAGCCTACATAAGCTACAGCACCTAACGCTGCCACTCCAAAGATAACTCCTCCGCCAACTATACCTGCTGCCGCAAAACCAGTAAATACCTTTGTACCAATCATAATTTCAAGCGCTGCACCACCATCAACCTGCATTAACTCATCACTTGTTAAATTTGTAAAATTATTCATATTAATCTCCTTATTTAGCCAATATTTATGTTGTAAATTTTAGAAAAATGTCTTCTTAATTTCACCAACAACTTTTCCAGCAGCATAAGCAGTTGCAACTGCACCAACCACCTGTCCGCTTGTGAGTGTAAATGTTGCAGTTCCTACTGCAATAACTGCAATTATAAACCCACCAGAAATCATCTGATTTTCTTCAATAGTCATCTCTGTAAATCCATTGTTCAAAATCATATCCATTGTTTTATTTCTCCTTTTCTAAATTTTTTATTTGCACTTATCAAGAAAAGTGATATTCTTTACCTAGGTACTTTTCTTCAAAGTGCTTGTACTTGGGACTCTAGTGGTTTGCGCAAATTTACTAGAGTCCATTTTTATATAAAACAGTCTGCTATTAGCAAATCTGATTTATACCTGGTCTTACAAGATGTTTGGATTAATTCCAACACACACATCTATTTCTGTGTGTTCCGGATTAGACATATCCGTTTTCTTTGTTATATTGTATCCCACCGTTATAGGCTGTAATCTATGTTCCATTATGTACTGATTCAACTCGTTACATGCCTCTTGCAATCCTATCGGATGTCCTTTGTAAGTTGCAATCACAGCGTTAACTATCTTAATCTGGTTTTTAAAACCAAATTTATCTGTTGAGTCAACACACTTATCGATTGGCATGAGTAGCTCGACATCAATGGCATCTCCTTCCATAGCATAAGTCGCCGTAATGGGATTTCCTACCATTTTTGCTCCTACATTCTGAATATAGTCTTTCATTTCTTTACCTATATTCTCAAGCTCAACCTGTTGTACTGTTCCTCTGAAACTAAGTAGATTAACTATATTTAATTCTTGATTTTCTTTAATTTCTATCATTATGCACTCCTGAAAGAATTGTTCTCATATTCTCTGTTCCATCATCAAGTGTGAATCTAAGAAGCTTTTTGCTCTTTGGAACTGCTTCACAATTCTTCACCTTTACAACACGAAAGTCTGACTTTGAGAATGTATCAAAATCAACCTGTTCCTCAAATAAAGGCTCAATTTCAATACCTGTATTATTTTCATCAACTGCTGCCACTTCTTCTGTTAACTACTACTTCATTGTTATCCATTTCTATGTTCTCCTTCTCTTTGCTTCATAAGTAGGTAATCATCCGTATCTGTTAGCACCCATATTTTTATCACTAACAGTATTCGGATTGAAGTGATACCGGAGTGCCCTCCAGAACTTTTTAGTGTTCTGATTCAGGGATTAAAAGTCAAGGTACGGATGATTACGTACTTCCCCCATAATAACTAATACTACACCGCTCAATATACTTGAAAGCAACATAGATATAAGCAAAGTTCCATAAATCTTGATAAATACGTAATCAATATATTTATTATCAAAATTAACACTTATTCAATAAGTACTTTTTTATTCTAAAAAAATCTTCGTCAAAATAGCGATCTGTCCCTATTTTTTCACCGTTTTTCCAGAATTCAACTTCATATACCGTTCCTTTTGTCGTTGCCCTTTCCTTTGATACACGAACATCTTGAATATAACTTAAATTTATTATTTGTCTATCTGATAATACAAATTCATCATTGAATCCTGTTGTTATATCTAAAAAAGGTTCTAACACTAATAACACCACAATTGGAACCATCCATTATTGCTTTTCTTCTGCTGCTTATTCAAAAGCCATATTTTATTCTTTCCTACGCGCTCTCATAGGATTTATATATAAACCGGTAATCCCGGAATATACCTTATTTATTTTACTAATCCACTAAATTTATCTTGTCCAACACAAAATGCAGCACACTGTCATCATCAACAACAATTTTTGCCTGTGCAGCCATTCCACTTTTCAGATTTCCTTTTTCTCCATCCTTATTCTTTATCTCCATATTTTTACATTCTACTTTTACAACGTAATATGCATTCCCGGTATTCTGGTCTACAGTCACATCTTTTGCAATTTCTTTTACTGTTCCTGTAAAATATCCATATTCACTTGACGGATATGAAGCCATCTCAAATTTTACTTCCTGATCCGGTTTTATTTTTGCTATGTCAGAATTTTCCACATACACCTGTGCATAATAACCTGACTGCTCCTTTGGATATATCTGTCCTATGGAATCTCCTTCCTGTATATATGTTCCATTTGAGATTTCCTGATTTGTGTAAAAATACCCGGATGTTCCTGCCTTTATGGTACAGTTATTATTTTTTATATCATAATCTTTTAAATAAGCCTCATACTCCTGCTTCTTATCCTCATAAGTAAGAATTTCAGCCGACACATTTCCTTTTTCCGTAAGAATCTTTATATCTGACTCATCTGTATTATTAGAATTTTCTGTCTGCTTCTTTTGAAGTTCTACAGAGGATATATTAGATTTAAGGCTTTCTATCTGTTCATTTGCAGTCTCGATCTGCTGTTCTATTGTTGAAATCTCATTAGACTCAAGATTAGACAATGCCTGATTTTTTTCTGTATCCACCTCTGCCAGTTGTGATGAATCCATTGTGGTTTCATCCTTTTTATTGTCATATTGAAGTGCTGTATAATCATATGATGAAATATAACTGTTCACCATTGAATAATAATATGTATCGTTTTGGTCGAATGTGTTATTACGCGATATGATACATTGCTTTACATTGTTAAGTTTATTAATTTTTTCATTATACTTATCAATAGAATCATTGATAACTGTAATATTTTCATCGTATACCTCCCCAGTTTTATCCTTTTCCTTTCCTGCATCAATTGAAGTATTTAATAATTCTTTCCGATCTTTAAATTCTGAATAATACTGGTTATCAGACATTGCATCAAATTCAGAATTATCTCCGTCAAGACTCTTCTGATATGCATTTAGCATGTCAAGACGCCGCTGCACACTATCAAGTTTACTCTTATAATCTTCGATAGTACTTCCAAGGTTTTCAATATCTACCTCATACAGTTCGTCTCCCTCATTCACATACTGTCCGTCCTTTACCGACATTTTAGTTATCTTTCCTGTAACTGCACAGCTTACTGCTGTGCTGTCATCGTCACCTCTAAACACACTGTCGGCTTTTACTACTATATCCATCCTGAAAAGATACATCCAGATCAGGGCTATTGCCAGAATTGCACATATTATATATATGGTGTACGGCACAAATCTGTTTGGCTTAGAATCATATACTTCCGTACTGTCACTTATATCCTTTAAATCCACAATTATAGGTTTCATAATTTTCCTCTTTTCATAATCGAAGTTATGCGGTTGCTTTAACATCCACAGTATCAAGCGACTGTTGTTTAACAAGCTGCGCATATTTTCCACCCAGTGCTGTCAATGATGCATGATCACCACTTTCTATAATCTTTCCATCTTCCAGCACATATATCTTATCGCAATTTTTTATAGTGCTGAGTCTGTGTGCTATAAAGATAGTTGTAACATCTTTTGAAAATTCACTTATTGTCTTATCAAGTGCTCTTTCAGTTATTGCATCAAGATTACTCGTAGCCTCATCCAATATCAATATATCCGGTTTTTTAAGCATGGCTCTTGCTATAGCCAGCCTTTGCCTTTGACCGCCTGACAGGTTTGCTCCGTTTTCCTCCAGTCTTGTCTCATATCTGAGTGGCAGTTTATTAATAAATTCATGTGCCTGCGCCTTTTTTGATGCATCGATGATGTCATCCATCGTTGCATCATCCAGTCCCAGTGTAAGATTTTCAAATATTGAACCACTAAACAAAAATGTTTCCTGTGGTATATATGCGATTTTGTCTCTAAGTGTCTCTATCTGTATATCTTCTATATTATTATCATTTATCAGAATATTACCTGACTCTGCCTGATATAAGTGCAAAAGCAGTTTCGATAATGTTGTTTTTCCTGAACCGCTTTCTCCAACAAAGGCAATTTTTTCGCCCTTTTTTATTGTAAAATCTATATCCTCAAGTACCCTTTGCCTTGTTCCGTATCTGAAATTCACATGTTCGAATTTTATATCCCCGGCAAGACTTTCGGGTGCCATTTTTCTTTGTTCATTTTCCTGCTTTTCAGCTTCAAGATCAAGTATTTCCCCCAGTCTGTCTGCCGCTACGACTGCAGTCTGCATCTGCGGCTGCAGATCCACCAGATTTTTTACAGGATCAAGGAAATATGCCAGCAGTGAATTAAATGTAATAAGTGCACCTATTGTCATGTCTCCGTTTATAACACTGACACCGCCTGCCCACAGGATAACTACACCACCTATGAGTTCTACGAAAGTTTTCAGTGACACTTGTATATTGTTAGCCCATGTGAGATTGAATACACTTCTTAACAGTTTTACAAATTTTATCTCTGTTTCCCTGTTTACTTTTCTCTCCGCATTATAAGCCTTTACAGTCTGTATTCCATTAAGAGACTCGACCATATAAGACGTAAGCTGGGCATTATCTTCCATTTCTTTTCGATTAAGTTTTTCATACCATTTATTAAATCCAAGTACGATTACTGCGTACAGTACGATCATTATGATCGTGATAAAAAATAATTTTGAATTCTGTATGTATAAAATAATTGCTCCGGCAACAGCCATAAGTGTATCTATCATTATGGTAAGTGTTGCTCCCGATATGGCATCCCTTACCTTTCCTGCATCATTAAATCGTGAAATTATCTCTCCGACCTTCCTTGTTCCGAAAAAGTTCATCGGAAGTTCCATTACATGCCTGTAATATCCCAATAATAACGCAATATCCAGTTTCTGACTAAGATACAAAAGTAAATGTGACCTGAATGCATTAAGGATTACCCTGAAAAGATTGAGAAGTATCACTCCTATTGATAAAGTCATGAGCGTTTTCTTTAATCCATCCGGAAGAACACTGTCTATTAACATCTGAAAATAGAATGCTGCCAATATTCCAAGCACGGTATATATAAGAGATGCTAAAAAGATCTGAAATATAAGTTTCTTCTGTGGCATGAGCAGATGAAAAAATCTGGAGAAAATTCCTTTTGTCTCATCCTTTTTCTCAAATGTCTCATTCTTAACAAGAAGGATAAGGATACCGCTCCACTGATATTTCGGAGGTTTTCCCTCATCATGCACTTCTCCAAAAAACTCCTCCGGGGTAAGTTTTACAATGCCTTCTCCCGGATCTGCAATCACTACCGTCTTTTTCGTTATTTTATGAATAACAACATAATGCAGTAATGCTCCATCTACTATAACATGTGCTATACATGGTAATGGAAACTCTGAGAAAAATGCTTTTTTATCTCCCTTTACTCCTTTGGCGCTAAATCCAAGTTGCTCGGCTGCTTTTATAACACCGTATGCATTTGTTCCCTGCTTGTCCGTACCGGCAACTTCACGTATTTTGCTGATACCTATTTTATATCCATTCTGTCTACAGATGGTTGCAAGGCATGCAGCTCCGCAGTCGGTTATATCATGTTGTTTTATACAGTAATATTTCATCTTTCAAATCTCTTTCCAGTTTTTAATAGAAATGCCGGTATTAATATTCCTAAAACCATTCTGTTTACAAATGGTAGCAAGACAGGCTGCACCACAGTCGGTGATGTCGTGTTGTTTTATGCAATAGTATTTCGTGTTTTCACCCTGTTTCAACAAACCAAATCATCGCATAAATATTTAATATCCTCCACATATGCTGATGGTAAATATACACTATAACCATTCGTATCTTCTATTAGTTCTATAGGTGTTGCCAGCCAATCTTTATATTTATTACCAAACATAAATCTTGTAGTATTTTCTTTCTGTATAATAATTTTTCTTCCCCATTTTTCTCGAGATATCCGTTCAATTTTTTTTACAATATTATCTTCCGTTTTTAATTTTATTTTTTGAGGTTTTGCCATCGAACTAAATATTATTGTCATCAATACAACAAAGCACGTATCAACAGAAATAAGTGCAATCATAAAAATTGGTACTAAAAGCTCTCCACCATCTGCCACCAGTAGCAAAACTGCTACTAACAAAATCATTGCTCCTATTCCCATAAAATGAACAAAATATCTATTAAATGTTCTCATTATCGCTTTCCTCCCTATCAAGTATAATTCACCTCTTATACAAAAAGAGGTGAATTATACTATACACAATTAATTAAGTATTATATAATCACTTTAAACTGGTGTATATGCTCCGATTGTTGCGCCACCTATTGCTCCCGCTGTATAACACTTCCATAATTGATTTCCAGTCAAATTGCCTGTCACAATACCCTTTGCAGCACCAACAATTAATCCTCCTGTTCCACCAAGAATTGCACCTGCTAATGCCCCTGCCAACAATCCTCCATCAACCTGTTTCAATTCATTCTTTTCTAATTCAATAAAATTCTTCACTGTATTCTCCTCATTTTTTATTTGGCTCATATTAACTATATTTCCCTTCTGTTAGTTTAATCCCAAAGTGAATATATTATAGCGCCTGCCGCACCGCCTATTAATCCTCCCACAACTGTCCCAACAGGACCTCCGGCTGTACCTACAGATGCACCAATTTTAGCTCCTATATAAGCACCTCCTCCTGTTGCAATAGTTCCACCTACCAAATCCCAATTAATTCCGCCTTCTACGATCATAACCTCATCGTACATCATTTCATAAAATCCATTATTTAATACTATTTCCATTGCTTTAAATCTCCTTTTCTTTAATAAATTTTGTTTACACCTATTAAGAAAAGTGATATACTTTACTCGAGTACTTTTCTTAAAAGTGCTTGTGCTTTTAAACTCTGATGGTTGCGCAAATTTATCAGAGTCCTCTTTTTATATAAAACAGTCTACTTAAAGCAAAACTATTTTATAACGTAACTTATAAGATGTTTGGGCTAATTCCCACATATACATCTATCTCTGTGTTTTCCGGATTCAACATGTCCGTTTTCTTCGTAACATTATAGCCTACTGTTATAGGCTGTAATCTACGCTCCATTATGTATTGATTCAACTGGTTGCATGCATCCTGCAACCCCATTGGATGACCTATATATGATGCAACAACAGCATTTACTATCTTAATCTGGTTCTTGAAATCAAATTTATCCATTGATTCAATGCTCTTATCTATAGGCATAAGCAATTCAATATCAATCTCATCACCTTCAAGTTCGTAAGTAGCAGTTATAGGATTTCCTACACGTTTTGCACCTGCACTCTGAATATAGCTTTCCATTTCTTTCCCTATATTCTCCAGTTCTGTCTGTTTTAATTTCCCTCTGTAACTAAGAAGATTAGTTACATTCAATTCCTGATTTTCTTTAATTTCTAACATTTTACTCCTTTGGCGCTAAATCCAAGTTGCTCGGCTGCTTTTATAACACTATATGCATTTGTTCCCTGCTTGTCCGTACCGGCAACTTCACGTATTTTGCTGATACCTATTTTATATCCATTCTGTCTACAGATGGTTGCAAGGCATGCAGCTCCACAGTCGGTTATATCGTGCTGTTTTATACAATAGTATTTCATCCTTTTATTATTCCTCTGTTTCTGCTTTTTGTAACTAATACCAATAGTAACTTTTCTAGAATGACTGCAGTTCATACATATTGAACTGCAGTCATATATGATACTTTACACAAGTAGAATGATATGTTTTGAATTCATAACATAATTTTGTAACACATATATTGCCCATCTGCTATTTCCTTTTTCTTACTAAATACACTCCCTCAACAAGATTTGCAATTGAAACTATTCCCCATGCAAATCCCAGGAATAAACTATCCGTATTAATAGAATAAACAGCTATTGCCATATATGCCAAAGAAGCAAAAATATAAAATATACCCTTTTTATCTTTCATGTATATTTCCTCCATCATTAAATTGCTTCATTTTTTACCAGCCAAACCAAAACCCTATTCCAGCACCTACAACGCCTCCAATTATTGGATGACCATCATGGTTGGGTCTGTGACTGCGATAAACCGAGCAATTCTGAATACAGACCCCTTCTCTCTCCTTCTATAATGGTGAGTTATCCACAGGAACTAATAAAATCATTTATCAATTACCGAAATAATTTATATAGGCATAGGTCTAAAAATGTCTATAGCCTTTTTTATAAAATCCAAATAGTTTTTCACGTATTTCTCAATTGAATAGTTTCTTTTTCCCCCATCAATCGCACATAACTCTTCACAATTCAAATTTTCAAATTGTAATGCTAATTCCATGATCTTTCTCCCTTCATATAATTCCTATTTTCTCTTTCTGCGCATTGTTGAGAATATATATAAAGCAATTGCTTGCTTCATACCATAATTATCTTGCGGTACAGCAGTACTACACATTCTATACCGACTGTGTTTTATAAAGTAATTTTTTGATTTTGTAAATCAGATACTTTACCGGACTTATTAATATAGATTTTTATAATCATAAGTTTTTATTTTTTTCCCATCAATATTCGAATAAGCCATTCTAGATCTATAATCATTGGTGTCATCCCACTATTTCCTCCCTTATTTATCTTTGCATATTCACTATACTCTTTTATACACAAAAAAAGCAATCACTATGGCATGAACGACACTTTTTAGGTATGAACGACATAGTGATTGCTTATTTCTATAACTATTTTCCTATTTTTTATATATTTATTGTTACAATAAATCTTTCATTTTCCTGAGATATTCTCATATCTCCATCATATTTTTTTACAGTCCTGCTTACATTTTCTAAGCCAATACCATGATTTTGCTTATCCTCTTTTGTAGTAATAAACTTTTGTTTTTGATTTATAATACTCTCCATATCATAACTATTACTAACCGAGATAAATATTTGTGAATTATAACCGGCTATCTCAAACTCAATTATTCTTTTGTCCTCTTGTATTTTTTCACATGCCTCTATGGCATTATTTAAGAGATTCGATATTATTGTGCACATATCAAACATATCAATTGCTACATTATCCGATACGCGCCCCTTAAACTGAACCTTTATATTTTTACTTTCCGCTTCCAGGACAAATGGAGCTATTACCGCATCCAATTCTCTGTTTCCGGTGTACTCTACCGGTTTTTTAGATGAAACCTCATTAGTTAGCTGCGATAAATATTTTTTTATTTGTGAATTATCTTCGCTGGTACACATACTATTTAACGCAAGCATATGATTTTTTACATCATGACGGAATTTCCGCAGTTCTTCATATTGCAGAAGCATATGCTCATAGTGCTGCTTTTGTAAAGCCATATGCTCCTTATACATGTCATTTGACTTTTTTATATGTGCATTCTGGCTTAAAACAACAATCTGCATAAGTGTTACTACAACAAGTGTACAGCAGGCCATTACTGCAAACACCCCATAAATTTGTAAATCTTCATACTCTTCCAATTCTGAAAAAGTCTGAATTGATCCTACTAATATCAATGAACTGATGGTAACTAAATACAAAATGATGTAATGTTTTAGATCTAAAACTACTTCTTCCTGATCATTTTTTCTTCGTTTTATTACATATATTAGCGCCCAGACACATATACTCAATATCTGACATAAAATCGTTAAAGCCGGAGATTCCTTAACGTAATATTCAGAAATTCCAATTTTTATAGATATAATAAATGAAAACAACATTCCAAATATGGAGCTTGCTATAACTACGAACGGGTACAAAATCAGATTTTGAATTTCAAATGGCTCTATTATAAAAACAGGCAGCATGACCATTATAAATATGGATGCTCCCATTACATACTGTAGATTATTATTTACATATACAATACTACCTGTAATTACCACCGCAATAATATATATCATCCATTTGACCGCTTTATTGGTAATTCCTCTACTTAGTGCAGTACGATATGCTAATGAATAAAGTACAGTCTCTGTTATAAAATATACTATCAAATACAATATATCCCTTATCACATTCTTCGCCTCGCCATTCTTTCACCATACTCATGATATAACCTTTTTACGGTTTCTTTATAGCTTCTACCAATCGGAATTTCAATATCCATATCTCTTATAGATAATTTTCCATTTCTAAGTGTGGCATATTCGAGGTTAACCATATATGATTTATGAACACGTATCACAGAACTGTCCTCAAGCCGTTTCTCAATCTCAGATATATTTATTCCTACAAAGTTCTGCCCATTGGTATAAATATACGCATATTTTCCCTGTGCTTCTATATATCTTATATCCTCAGCATAGATTACTATGTTTTGACCGCTTTCTGACAAATACGAAATGCCTATATTCTCACATTTCTCTATCAATACCTTTTCCAGCACTGCTTTCACATCCATATATCCGGCCGGCTTCCTGATAAAATCTATAGTCTTGATTCCAAAGGAATCTATCATCTTCTCATCATGACTCGACACAAATGCTATCCGCCAGATTTTGTCCAGTTTCAGTACTCGTTCCTTTAGTTTTATTCCGCTGAGACCATCCATCTCTATATCCAGAAAAAGTATATCTATTTTTGGGTTTTCCTCATCATTACAATATTCGAGAACCTCTTCTGCGTTTTTATACATTTTATATTCAAATGCATCCGTATTGTTTTCATAATATTTCTGACATAATTGCAGCATATGCTGCCTTGCTTCCGCTGAGTCATCACATATTCCTATTTGTAACATATACTTTATCCTCTTTTATCTTATTGTGCACCGTTTCTTTATCCCAACAGCCACCGGCGAAGCTCGTATATATCCCTTACAATATCATATATTTATGTAATTGTCGCGGTCTACCTCTATCACGGTATAGTAATTCTTTCCAAGCTTTTTCCTGACATTTTCCTGTATTGCATTGCATATATCATCATCTGAGGTGATATAGCCAAATGGAACTGCAATGTCAAAAACCAGATTCGTATGTGTATCACCTCTGATAATACGGAAATCGTGCATATTTATGTGCGAATCAAGCCCTTTTATCACAGAGAGCACCTCGGCCTTCAGTCCGGCTACCTCCTCGTCCTCTATCGCTACCGGGTCCATGTGGATGGTCACAATACAGCCCAGCTCTCTTCGTATCCTGCGCTCCAGATTATCGATTATATCGTGCAGCTCGACCATATCTCCGTCCTCCGGCACCTCTGCATGAAACGATACTATCCTGTGTCCCGGTCCATAATCATGCACCATAAGGTCATGCATACCGAGTATGTTTTTGTCAAAGTCCAGTACCATCTCCTTGAGTTTCTCGACAAACTCCGGCTCCGGCTTTGCTCCAAGCAGCGGGTCTATCGCCTCTCTGGCTGATGATATCCCTGAATAGAATATAAACAATGACACAAATACACCGCCTATTCCATCCAGATTGAGTCCCAAAAAGTGCGCTATGAGTGTGGCTGCAAGTACTACAGATGTAGCGATACAGTCTGACAGACTGTCCCTGCCTGTCGCTTCGAGTGTTGATGAATCAAGCTTTTTTGAAAAATAGAAATTGTATACCGCCATGACGCATTTTACGGCTATCGATGCCAGTAGTATCGCTACAATAAGCCATGAAAACTCTATGTCCTGCGGCTTTATGATTTTGCCAAAGGAATCCCTGAACAGCTCAAAGCCCATGATGAGTATGATTGCTGCAACTGCCAGTGTAGCCACATACTCCATCCTCGCATGTCCGTATGGATGCTCCTCGTCAGCTCTCTGTGCCGCCATCTTGAAGCCCGCTATCGTGATGATTGATGAGCCTGCATCTGACAGGTTGTTGAATGCATCCGCAGTGATTGAGATTGCACCGCTTAGCATTCCTGCAAAGAGCTTGCCGGCAAAGAGTATGAGGTTTAAAAATATGCCGACTATACCGCACAGCATGCCGTATTTATTTCGTTTTTCAATGTCTGTCTCTGGCATTTACTTTACCTCTATTTTTTATTTTACCGCTCCGAATCTGTCGAACGGGTAATATCTGAATATCGCTTTTGCAAGTATATCGTCCTTAGACACATATGTGTGCTCCCAGACTCTTGCGTCTGATGAGCCATTTCTGTTGTCACCGAGCAGCAGATATGAGTCCTGTGGCACCTTAAACTCGTAAGGTCCGGCATTTACTGTCCACGCATCCTCACCGCTCTGGTTTGACTTGAGATAATCCTCCTCAAGCGCCTCACCGTCTATATACACCTGGCCGTCCTCTATGGTGACTGTCTCTCCCGGCAGACCTATTACACGCTTGATGTATTTCTCAGAAGGCGAATCCGGTGCATTGAATATGACTATATCCCCTCGCTTTGGGTCTGAAAATGTATATGCGAGCCTGAAGCCAAATATGTCATCTCCAATCTGTATGGTATTCTCCATCGAGCCTGACGGGATATTTGCATTTATAATGACATAGTTCTTTATGAGTATTGCCGCTACAATGGCGAATGCGATTGTTAACACCCAGCTTAAGATTTCCCTGACAGGTGATGTTTTTTCCTCCGGCTTTTTTGGCTCCATCTCATCGGTTGTTTTTGTATCTTCTTCGTTGTTTAAGTCTAATATCTCCATTTTCATGTTCTCCTTATTCATGCTTCAATAAGTGTTTGATAATATATGTCCGGGCGGTACAGCCTATGGTGCCATCCACCACTTTATAAAGTCCTTCCTTGTAAAATAAAGACTTGTAAGCCCGTAATCTGCGATTTCCCTGTCTGTAAAGGTCTTTGCTATATACGCATTGATTTCATCCGGGAAGTCTCTCTCGAGGCACCACTGTGCCTGCAGGCTCATTGGCTTTTCCAGCTCATATTGGTGCACGAGCTCGCCTCCAAAATCTATGATACTGTTCCATCTGGATGCATTGCCCAGTATCCTCTGCTTGATATTTTCTATGATCACAGCTCTTGCAATCCTTACCTTTTTGTACTTTTCGGCGCGCTGCAAAAGCATTGCATTGCGGTTGTGGGTATTTATCACCAGCTCCATCGGGTCTGTCAGCTCATTTGACACCAGACAAAATACAGGGTCCAGATCATAATACTCCGGTCTTAGCACGTAATCGTTTCTGTACGATGCTGCTGTCTTTGCCACGGTTAGGTCTGCCGATACATCCGTGTATATGATGCCCGGCATGTCACCCATAACATACTCCATAGATGTGATGTACGGTGTCATAAACTGCCAGAAGGCTCTGATATTCTGCTCAAATACTATGATATCGTACTTGTCAATAAACTGACCATAATCGTACGGATAGTTCTCCCTATAGTGTGCAAAAAGTGCTCTCTGCATGAACGCTATCTTTATTTTCCGCCCGATAAAGCCGTTTATCACTGTCCTCACCGGCACCTCTACCTCGCGCTCCTTTATATATACAAGCACCTGTATAGCTCTGCTTACCAGCTCGTTTTCTGCCTCGTATTCACCTACCAGCCTTTTTCTGCCGTCTGACAGGTACTGTCCAAGTGTGAGTGGACTCTGACCAAAAAAATCAATAATAATCTGTCCGATGTACTGGCGGAGCTCTATGTGCTTTTCATCGAAGGCTGCTCCGTCTCTCGATATGCTTATGTTTAAAAACCTTTTTTTGATATTGAGCTGATATGAGAAATTGTCTATCCACGATGGTGCAAGCCTCAGTACGTCTGTAGCATCTGACACAAGGACTCCCTGCTGGTACAGCGTGGACTTAGGAAAATACCCCTTGTGCTTTGGATGATATATGGCAACATAGCCCTCAAGCAGACTGTTATCCACTCGTATGATATTCATGCCAACAAGCTCATTCATCGGATAGTTCCACTTTGCCTTTGGCTGTGACAGGCATACCTCCCTCGTATCACACCTGATATTTACAGGTATAGGCAGTGTAAGCATATAGTGCTTTATGGTTTCCACTATAAAATCCATATCTATATACGGCGCATATGATGGCTTTACAGGGATAGAGATGCGTGTGCCCGGTGTCTTTTTCTGCGATATGACATACTCTATCTGGCCACTATCTCCAAACCACTTTGCCATGACCGGTGCCGTATCCTGCGGATTGCTTATGTTCCAGGCAGTGTTTATGACCTTATCCTTTTTCGACTCGATGAGCACAGCCTTTGAGACTGTAAAGCACGAGCACAGCCCGATGCCATAGTGGGAATACGGCTCATACTTCAGCTGCTGATTGAAGAAATCTGTGCTTGTATAATAGCTTGCCCCTATCTGTGCGATAAAGTGCTCCAGGTCATATTCATTTATGCCTATTCCATTATCCTCTATCGTAAACAGTCTTGTATCACTGCTGTACGTGATGTCTATGCGTGGCTCATATATGGCCCTGACATCGCGCATCTGGCTTGCCTGCTCCATCTCAAGGAACTCCGTGCCCCAGCTCCACTCAAGCGCCTGCCGCACATTGCAGGCATCCATGGCATTGAGCAAAAGCTCCCTGATAAAGACCTTCCACGAAGCATAAAACTGCTGGCTTGCAATAAGCGGAAGCATATTTGATTTTCCTAACTCTACATCGATGCTTTTCATGCTTTATCCGACCGCCCGTAATAGCTGCCGTAGTAATTGCCATAGTACCCACTGACATGGCTGTTTTTCTTGTTGTTTACCTTGTTGAGCACAGCTCCCAGTATCCTCACTCCCGATGCCTCGAGCTGTTTCTTCACACTCTGTATCATCCTGGCGCTCGCCATGCCCTGTCCTATCACTATTATAGCTCCGTCACAATACTTTGCTACAACTGCCGCATCTATGGCAGCTCCTATCGGTGCACAGTCTATAATTATGTAGTTAAAGTGCTCCTTGCCGAAATTAAGAAGCTCCTGAAAGTATTTTTTCTCGAGAATCTCTGTCGGATTCGGCACAGACGGCCCTGCAAATATCATAAAAAGGCCCGGTATTTCCGTGCCATACATCACTTCCTCAAGACGTCTCTGACCGGAAAGATAGTGCGACAATCCGCATATCTCCCCTCCACTTGCCGCTGTGGCACGCAGACGCCCTGCAAGGACTGATTTACGCATATCAGTATCTATGAAAAGCACTCTATTTCCTGACTCTGTAAGCGACCGCGCCAGATCAAGTGCCACGGTGCTTTTGCCTTCATTTGGTACAGAGCTTGTCACAAGAAGCGTGCGTATATCATCCCCGCAAAACTGTATATTTGTCTTCAAAGCTCGAAGTGATTCCTTCATCGTATAGCTTTGTTCTTTTAGCTTGCCAAATTTTACTAATTCCATCTGCCCATCTCCTGATACAGGCTTCCTTATGCTGAAGCCGATTTCTTTTTTCTTTTCTTTCTGTGGCTGCCTCTGCCATGCTTTCTGCCATTTCCATGCTCGCCATCATCCTCTGCTTCATCGAGCGGAAGTGTACCAAGCACGTTCATGCCAAGCTTCTTCTCCACATCCTCTGTATCTATGATTGTATCATTGAACAGATAAGAAACCACTATAACCGCAATCGACAGAAATGCTCCCGCAAAGGCTCCTATCACTGTGTTTTTGCCGATATTAGGGCTTACCGCGCCTCCATCATCATATCCGCTCTGGATGATGGTCGGCGGATCCTGCTTCATCTTCTCCGCTATATATGCCGATGCGACCTTTGCTATCTCATCTGCTATGGTCTTTGCCATCTGCGGATCGGGATCCGTTACTGTGATATTGAGTACTCGCGAGTTGGACGGATTATCAAGCGTCACCCTGCCGCCGAGTGTCTTGTAGCTCTCATTCAGATTGAGATTTTCTATGACCTGATCCAGCACCGGACGTCCCTTTACTACAACTATGTAATCATTTGTCAGGCTGGTGCCTGTCTGGATATCCGCAAGGCTCGTGATGGATGTGCTCTTTGAAAGTACATAAAGCTCCGATGTAGATTCATACATAGGTGTAATCATAAATCTGCTTATCGCAAATGCCACTGCACCTGTCGCTATCGTAACGAGAATTATCCACTGCCAATATGAAATTATCTCAAGAAACAGATCCTTTAAGTCTATCTCTATCTCGTTGTCAAAATCCTGTTCTCTCTCCATTATTTATCCCCGCATTTACACTGATTATCTTCCGTTTATTATATTTTCCGGTGTGGTCTGCATGATTTCCTGCGCGTAGTCATCACCGAACTTCTTTGCCACGTACTCATAGCATTTTTTCATGTTACAGACGCGCTCCTTTGTGCCATGGCTGTCGCTTGCTATTACATCAACAAGTCCTGCCTTCAAAAGCTTCTTTGTGTATCTCTTGAAGTGTCTGCCATCTATGCCAAGCACTGAGTCTGCATTGACCTGTATGAGCGCTCCCAGCTCCTGCAAATCCTCTATACGGCTTATATCACTGAGACACTCATATCTCTCTACATGTGCTATCACCGGTATATATCCTGCAAATATAGCTTCGCGCGTCATCTTGTATATAAACGAGTATTCGCTGGAATGTGAATACTCTGTGAGTATATACTGTGTATCTGCCAGTGTATGACACAGCCCACCATGAAAGGCATCTATCATATCGGTTGCCACATGATACTCTGTGCCGAGCTTTAATTCTATTCCAAGCTTATTTGCATATGGCATCAGCTTTTTATAGTGTCGCTCTATCTTTTCAAGCGGATGCTTAAACATTCCATGGCGCAGGTGCGGTGTGAGGATTATGCCTGTAATTCCCTGCTTTTTGGCTATCTTGAGCATCTCTACCGATTCCTCGAGCGACTTTGAGCCGTCGTCCACTCCATATAATAAATGGCAATGTATATCTATCAAAATTCATGGTCCTCCGTTTTGTTTTCCTGAACTATCATTATACTATATACAGATTTTTCGTGCAATTCTTTAGATATTAAATTTTTCTTCTTTTTTGTGTGGGGAGGGCATGGCGTAAGCGTGGGGATGGCGTAAGCGTGGGGATGGCGTGGCGTAAGCGCCGGGCACTCGTGCAGCACACACGCACTTACGCGCCTGCTACGCTACGCTGCTAAGAGAGCTGTACGAATTATGCCTTGGAGTGGTTCTATGCTTGACGAAACCGGCTTTTATGCGCCGTCCTTGGCGCATAACGCCTTGCCCGGCCGTCCATGGCCGGGCATTTCTGTTTTTCTTGGGCATAATTCTACATTCTCTATGCAGCTTCGCTATTCGCTGGCGCGGGAGTGCGTGTGTGCTGCCCGGGTGCCCGGCGCTTACGACGCTTGTGACAATATTCCTGTCTGTTGCCATTTTGGAAGATTCCGATTCATTGCGATTTCAAGTTTAACTCTTTATATACCAAACATCTTCTTATATTCACTAATCTTTACAGAAAACGGCAACAAAACATTTCAAGAAGTGGATAAAAAAATATAATATATGCCATCTTATAGAGTTCTATTGCAAGAAACAGCAGGTTTATAAAATCCATACAATAAATGGAAATAGACAGACGCAAGAACTAAAATCAATATACGATACTTTAAACACAAAGGAGATTTGAACTATGGATACTTTAGAAACATGCATTAGCAGTTATTTGGAATACTGCCTAAGACCATTCCCTTACATACGGTTGAAACATTTTTGGCTACCATATACAAGCAACGTGAAAATGCCAAGACTTCCTACCAGAAACGAAATGCCCTCAGAGATGCTGCCGTTACGGAGCTGTTATTTGCAACCGGCATGAGAATATCAGAACTTTGTTCTTTAAAAATCAATGACGTGAATTTGTACGACGGAACCATTCTTATCTATGGAAAAGGTGACAAGGAGCGCCGTATCCAAATTGGAAATGAATCCGTGATGAATATTTTAGCAGAATATAATGGCACTTTTGGCAAAGAAAGGCAAACCTGCAACAACTTTTTCGTAAATCAATCGGGAAAAGCACTGTCCGATCAGTCTGTGCGCAGAATGATTAACAAATATACCGCTCTAGCCTCCATAGACCAACACATAACGCCTCATATGTTTCGCCACACCTTTGCAACAAGTCTTTTAGAAGCTGACGTTGATATTCGTTATATTCAGGAAATGCTAGGACATAGCTCCATTAATATTACAGAAATTTATACACATGTTACAGTATCTAAGCAAAGAGACATCCTTGCCACAAAACACCCTCGGAAAAATTTTCACATATAGGTTTTATGGGCAATCCGATAATCTTACGGATTGCCCATTTTAATAAATAATAGATAATTTATTGTTATCCATTGGAAATAAAGGGAACTTTACACACATTATCCGATGTTAATGCATACGGTTTTATGTGGGAGGAATAACATGGAATATTTTATTTATATGACAAATGACTGCAATTTAAAATGTGAATATTGCTCTGTTTTGCTAGATTGTAAAGAAAACAACTTACCGATCAAGCCTACATATAGTAACGATGATCTTATAGCATTTATAAAGCAAACGCAAATGTTAACTGGAGATGATGAAATTTCTATATATTTTTTTGGCGGAGAACCTTCATTGGAATATGAGGATATCGAAAAGCTCATTGATATTGCAAAAGAAGAATTATCAAATTTTTCTTTAAAATTTGTATTGCATACAAATGGGTTACGTCTTGATATTTTGCCGGATAAAATTCTCAATGAACTAACACTTATAATGTTTTCCATAAACTATGAAAAAATTCCGCATCATATATTGAATCCAAGTTATTTTTCTACTATTATTGACAATGCTTTTTCAATAAAGACAAGAAGAAACATACCCATTATTGCTCGCCTTAGGACGGTGTAATCTGGTGATTTTATGTGAATCCCATTTCATGTACGATATATCATTGATAGATAATATGAAAACAAAGGAGATTCCACTATGAACGATTTACAGATACTTATTGATAACTACTTAGAGTATTGCAAGAGTCAAAAAAGGCTTGACAGTAAAACAATAAACGCATACCGAATTGATTTAAGGCAATTTTCAGAACAGAATATTACCCAAAATGCATCCAGTATTACCTCGGATATGTTAGAAAACTATGTTGCAACACTCCATCAAAAATACAAACCAAAAACGGTAAAGAGAAAAATTGCATCGTTAAAAGCACTTTTTCATTATCTTGAATACAAGGAAATCATTACTATAAATCCGTTTAATAAAATACAACTGCGTTTTAGAGAACCGGCTATTCTTCCAAAAACGATTCCTTTGCATACCGTTGAGACATTCCTATCTGCCATATACAACCAATATCACAACACAACAACCACTTACCAAAGAGATTGTGCACTAAGAGATGTAGCCGTTATAGAATTACTTTTTGCTACAGGGATGAGAATTTCCGAACTATGTTCTTTAAAAATTAGTGATGTGAATTTGTATGACAGAACTGTTTTGATATATGGAAAAGGAGCCAAAGAACGGATTATTCAAATCGGAAATGATGATGTGACAAAAATTCTAAATACATACAAAAACACTTTCCTAACCGAAATGCAAAAGTGCAATCACTTTTTTGCAAATCCAAACGGAACTGCATTATCCGATCAATCTGTGCGGCGCATGATTAAGAAATATACCTCTCTTGCCGGCATTGAATTACATATCACACCGCATATGTTCCGCCATACTTTTGCTACAAGTCTCTTGGAGGCTGACGTAGACATCCGTTATATTCAGGAAATGCTGGGGCATAGTTCTATAAACATCACAGAAATCTATACCCATGTTGCCATGTCAAAGCAAAGGGATATCCTCACAACAAAACATCCAAGAAAGAATTTTGAAATATAATTTTAAAAAGACAACTCCGAGTATGGGTTGTCTTTTTGAATGATAATCAGGAGTTATCTGTTGGATGTGTTGAATGAGAATGGTATGGATAAT
>OBCI01000057.1_pt1 | contig 32678 bp, 10 predicted proteins | sample 1495881 | NCBI WGS metagenome assembly OBCI01 (sample SAMN03418262, study PRJEB22391) | human gut metagenome | biome: human-gut; feature: organic feature; material: feces | host: Homo sapiens | place: Tanzania | collected 2013-01 | reverse complement strand
AGTAAGACGATTACTCATGCCCATAGGGGTACTTCTATGGGTGCTGAGTAGTTACGTAAAAAAGTAAAAAGGTAAAAAGAACATAAACCCCTTTGCGCCCCCGTTCCTAGCGATTCCATCGCTAGTCCCCCAAGTCCTTATCATAAAGGTAAAAAAGTAAAAAGGTAAAAAAGTAAAAAGGTAAAAAAGTAAAAAGCGCAACCCCGCTAGGCGTCAAAGGAGGAACGCCTGGCGGGGTTGCTTTTTATGGTTGTACAGCTAAAGGGGTTATGGTTGTACAACTATAGGGTGTATGGTTGTACAACTATAGGGTGTATGGTTGTACAACTATAAGGGTTGTAGTTGTACGATTAAAAGGTGTTGTCACTAGGCTCAGCAGACCTGCTGACTGCAGTCGGCAGAGCTGCTGACTAGGCTCAGCAGGTCTGCTGAGCCTAGTGGCAACCTTCGAGAAGCAGTCTCCTTCAACTCGAGAAGCAGTCTCCTAAAACTAAAAGAGACGTTTCCTTGAACTCAAAGAAACGTCTCCTTTCGCTTATTCAAATATATTCTTTCGCTTATTCAAACATCTGAATACGCTTATTCAATCATAATCTTCTTATTATTCAAACATCTGAAATCGCCAGCAGAACCATCACCTTCCCCTAGAAGAACCGGATGCTTTGTAGAACTTACCTTTCTGGCTCGAGATGAAGATGCCGCCTTGAGCAGAGGTCTTATCTACTCGCTGGCCATTGAGATTATAGATAATCTCTTTCTCATCCTTCTTTTGCAGGGTAGGAGAGGCGATAGATGTCGCGCCAGGAGCAATGGCGAAGCGGATGGAATGCTTGCCCAATGCCAGATTATCTTGGTTGTTCTGACTTACCATCTCTTTAGGCAACCAGGCTCTGTTAGCTGCCAGCGTAGAACCGGTAAACTTGTAGAAACCGATACCCCAGGTGCTCTTGTAAGACAAGACGTAACCCTTGTTGTTCTCAACAGGAATCGCTTCATTCTTCGGATTGCCCTTCAGGATGGTAGCTGCCATACTTTCGTTCGATGTAGGGTGGAAGTAATGTTTGCCTTCCTGACCGTAAACCACATAGCCTTTGTTGGCATTGATGACCGTAACAGGTGTAAGCGTCATGGTGAGGTCGGTAATCTGGGTTGTTTCATCCAGATGATTATGCGCCGTTGCGGCATACGCAATCACCTCTGTTGGTACCTTGGCATTGAAAGGCAGGCAGATGGTGCTCCATCCATATTCCTTATCTCCTTCCTTAAAGCCCTCTACCTTTTTGATATCAAGTTCGTAAGGATCTGCCAATACATATTCTATAGCCTTGGTAGCACCACCAAGTCCGCCACGTTGGTTGGCAGCACGTATACAGTAGAAGCCATTACCATAGTCGTTGAGATTAATCTGGTTCTTTATCGTGTTTACCTTGTATATCCATTTTCCAGTTTCCTCATCCAGCTTGAAGATAAAGTAGCAGAGTGCCTCTTTCTGATGTTTCCATTGTAGAAGGTTGTCGTTGGTAGAGATGCTGTCTTTCCAGATGATATGGTTTTCCGTATCTATCTTTTCCTTATCCTCCAGCTCTTCGTCTTTTTTCGATTGCAATCCTGATTCTGCATCAATCTGCTTGCAGAATTCCTGAGGTTCGAAGGCATCCGTACCACTCATCACATTGCGGATATTGTAATCTGATGTATTGGTCAGGATGCAGTCGTCGGAACCTGGGGCTGGAGAGCATGCGGCAAGCGAACGGGTTGCCAATGGGATAGGGGTATCTGACTCATCCACACTGTTGTATTCGTGGAATCTTACTACCAGTCCTTCTGTCATTTTGTTCCAGCCATAGGTTTGTGGCTGGGTATACATCTTGGTATTGAGGAATGTACATGCCGGCGAATTGTTCCATGGGCGTGCCAGTGTCCAGTCATTGCCTTTGAACTGTGTTGGCTTGTCTGTCTCCGGTCTGATGGTACAGTTGTTGAAGACATATCCCCATGCCTGATTTTTTTCCGTACCAGAAGCCACGATATTGTTACCTGTTCGGTCACGAACGATGAGATTACATTTTTCAAACCAGATGTCACCGTTTCCGCAGATCCAGTCTACCACACCCCACAGGTCGCAATTCTCGAAATAGCCGCGATAGTCAGGACTTGAGTTGCAAGAGTAATAGGTATCCTGATAACTCTTGAGTGCCACATTCTTCAGAACGCTTCTATTGCCTTGGTCGCAGAATGCTACAGCACGCCCCGCACCGCTACCAAGAGCCCCCCAATAGTTGAATTGGTTTTCCAGGGTAAGATCCTGTGCATAGAAGTCGTTTGTATTTTTATTCAGATGGATGGTTGCAGTATAGCTGATACCTTCCACTACCGGATGGTTCCATATCTTGACGCCCTCCTTGCTCTGTCCGATAAGCGAGATGTTCGACTTCTTGATTTCTGTCTTACCGTTATTCTTTCCGTTCATATCCGGACGAGAAGTGCCATTCTCGTCTACCGGATCTTCTGTAAAGGATATCGTCGTATTTCCTGTCAGCTGATATTCGCCATCTGGAACGAAGATATAGTAACGGTGATCCGTCTTGTTGTTATTGTTTGCTGCCTTGATAGCTTCATCCATGTTTCCATCCTTGCCTACGATGAAGTCGAAGGTATCTCGGAGATAGCGGGTATCATCTTTCGCAACATGCAGGGTAAGGGTGATTACTTGTCCATAAGCACCTCCGTAGATGTCTCCGGTTGGCATAATCTTTAAGGTTACAGTTCCTTCTGACGGCAAATCCCAATATTTAATGATCTGTTCCTTGCCGATGGCTGTAGAAGAAGTGATATCTCCATACTGATAGTTGGTGGCTTTCATCGGACGGTTGAAGTTCAGCTTGATAACACCACTTCTTGGAACATCGTTGAGTTCGATGTTATTTCCGGTATAGGTTGTGCCATTTACGGTCAGCGAATTTAATGTAGGAGCAACCGTAGGCTTTTCAAATATGAATTTGATAGGGTAGGTCTCCACGACAATACCGCTCTGTGTCTTGACGGTAGCCACGCATTCTGGCGAAAGAACGGTTGCCTTGGTTACTGTAACCGTACCATTCTCTGTGGCAGTACCGGTAACCGCTGGTATCGTATCATTGTCATTCTCCCATGGACTTAACGTGAAGGTGACGCATTTGTCGTTACCATTCATCATTTCCCTAATCTTATCAGCTGCTAAAGTTATACCATTGCAAGTCAGCGATTCTATGGTTGCCTTGGTGGCTGTTTGTGGCTTATATGTCACGCTGAAACACTTGCTGTATGCACCTTCTCCCTGATTGAATTCCACCTTCTGGATGGAAGATGCTCCCGAGCAGGTTACCGAAGCCTCCTGATTGCTCAACGTAACGGTTTCTCCAGCTATCGTCAACTTCTTGCCGTCTACCGTTGCCGTCCATTTCGCCACACAGTCTTTTGTAGATGGGAATTCTACGACAGAGCCTTGGTTAATCTGTATTCGTTCCGGATGATCCACACTCGATACGTTGTTGAATTTTCCATTACTACCATCCAAGGTAATCTTGAGGTCGATACTCAGCTTTTCTCCTGCCTTTTCCGGATTCTCCGTTTCCAGCTGGGTTACGAGAATCCCCTTTGTTCCCTCATAGTTGATGGTTGGCGCCCCATCGTTTTTGGCGAAATGCCAGGTAGCCGTAGCCTCTTTTGTAAGGTTGAGGATATTGAATTCATTTGGCTTGAATACTGGGAACATACGGATGAATTCCGCTGGCGCATTGTAGGCTACACCTATTTTATATTCTTTTCCTGCGCCATCCACCCAATGGTCGAGCGTATTACCCTCGTAGTAAAGGGTTTTGTTTGTTGGGATAACATACTGGTCACCGTGTTCTACCCATGTAGCCTCCGGAGAAGTACCTTCTGCTTTATCTCCGGCATTGTAGGTGATATAATAGGTATTCTTCATTTCCTTGAAGCAGATTTGCAGACGGCGGTGGGTGGTGATGTCGAATTCCAATTCATATCGGGTTCGGATATTGTCAGATGTAAGATAATGAGTATATCCCGATTGATATGCCTCTGCTTTTCTGAGTACAAATACGGTAGAGCTGGCTGTTCCCCAGGAACCGTCTTCATTCTTATCAACAGGGGTGGTTGTGGTTCCATCATCGAATCCTACCATGTTTACCGTACCGTTATCATTCATCTTCAATACGGCAATAGGTTCTCCGTTCTCATCCAGTTTGTCAAGGTCTACAATCTTATCCAGTTCATATCCTTTCTTTCTGTTGAACGTCATCTTGATTCGTTCACCCTTATGGAATGCCAGATCGCCATCTTCCAGTTCTCTGCGTTCGTGGCTTTCACCTGTTATAACCGGTTGGATATCTTTCTTGTTGATGATGCCACGGGAGTTATCATTGGTCTCTGTATGTAAGACCACCCAGTTGGCTGCCAGTGTACTGAGTTCCAGCCACTGGTAGTAGGAGTAGTCATCACCAATCTTGATAGCAGGACGGAGATTTGGATTCTGGGTGGTATGTGTATAGACATACATATAGGATTTTGCTCCCTTCTCCTCTTCTTCGAGTGTAGGCAATCCCGCTTTCTTTCGTTCGCTGTTGGTACGTTCTCTGTCGAGCGTAGGAACAGAATCATCTATTGTAGTAGAAGTAATCTTGGAATACGACATGAGGGAAATCTTGGTACCTGTACCTGATGGAAACCAGAGGGTTGTACCCGGTCCGAAGGCGCACCAGTTGTCAAACTGTCCGTTCTTGATATATCCCTTTTTTCCAGTATCGCACCAGAGGGCAACATCTCTCCAGTGTGGCTTATCCTTTCCAGCTTCACGTACCTCCACCCATACTTTTGTGGTCCAGAACACCTGTTGGTTCTTTCCGATATTCACGGTTTGAGCGCATACCTTTCTGGTTTCTTTCGCTGTAGGATCATCATATTCCTTCACTTTTCTAGCGAAGTCATATCTGATAACAGGGTTGTTGGTACGGTTGTCCTGAGTGGCATCGTTCTTTACGAATATCGGAACCAGGTTGATAGTTTCTCCTTCTGTGCTGAAGGAATAGGTATTGCCGAGTTTGTATTCCTTATTCTTTCCGTCAGTCCAGTTTTTGAGTGTATAATATTGCTCAACAGCATTTCCGTTATTATCAATGCTCTTGAAGAGGGTATAGTTGGTAGGGATGGTAAAGGAGCGGACGTTGAGCATATCGTCCGGTTTGATGCTGATGGCATTCTTGAAGTTGCTTTTTTCGGCCTTACCGTTGACACGGATAGTGTCAGGAATGACGAATTTCACATTACCCATGATTCCCTCTTTAAAGTGGGCGATGATGGTACGGTCCTGGTCGTTGGTTGTGAAAGAATAGGTTTCTCCCACATCTTTTCTATCCTTGCCATCCATCCAGTAGTCTACGATATAGTTGGTAGCCGCTTCGGCAGTCATTGTCACCTTGGTTTCTGGTGTATACCAACTTTCTATATGAGTAATATCTCCCAGCTTTCCCTGTTCGCTGTAGAAGTTGTCATATTTCGGTTCGATGTTGACTGTTCCGAGTTCGGCTTCTGATGACTGGAGGATTATCTTATGCAATTTTTTTCTTGTGTAGATAACTTCTAGCTTGTTCTCACCTTTCTGAATGGTATATTCGTAAGGTGAAGCCGTATAGGTGGTTTCGCCTATCTTGATTCCTGTATAATCATATCCGTATTTCGGTGTAGGGGTAATGGTGAGTTTTTCACCGGTTACGTAGCGCCCACCGGTATTAGCATGACCGCTCTTAGTGTCATCTTCCAGCGTCACCTTCGTTTCGCATGCATTCTCTACCTTTTCGTTAGGGAAGTTGGTCGGGTCTGGATTCGAGATGGTGTTGGTGTAGCTGAAGTTTGCCAATAACGGATAGGTGGCAGTGATGGATTCAAAGAACCAGTTGTCTGCCTTTGAACCTTGATTCACGTAAGGGGTCAGGGTGATGGTTGGCTCGTCTCCCTTGTAGGTGAAGGTTACGGTTTTACCATCTGTTGATACCACTGCATCTTTCAGTATCAGAGAATCCTGATTGGCTGTATCTTTCAGTTTGATTTGAACTTGATTATCTGCAGTTCCGAAGAGCGTACTCAGTCCACCGTTCTCAGCATCCACTTTGTCGGAAGCCTTGACGGTTACTGTCATACCATACATGGCAGGAAGAGAGAATTGAGTACCGTTCTTTACCAGTGCTCCTTTACCGCTGAGAGCATTCATGCGCTCATCGGTATTCTCTATTTTTCCGGATTTAGCATTGATATTCAGCGCCACATCCTGCGTTTCTGTTTTATTTCCATCTATATAGATGGTAGCACGACGGGTATAGGATAGATTTTTTTGTATATGTTCGCTGTATATATTGAGTGCAGGGGCTTCTGAATGGTCGAGATTCCATACAATTGTATCTGCCTTGTTGTTGTCGTATAGATGGTAAGTGTTTGCCCTCATCTTCGGTTTGAGGGTAACATCTTGGGTAAAGTTATATGAGTTGCCAGGTGTATAATCGTTGGTTCCATCGGTCCAGGATTCAAAGGTGTAGCCCGGCTTGGAGAAAGTGTTGCCCGATGGCATGACTGCTTTTCCGTCCTTGTCACATTTTATCTTGCTTGGATATTTGCCGATGATGCCCTCTTGGGGTTCAAAGGTCAGCATTTTGATACCATTTGAAGTTCCGGTAGCCTTACCGTAGATTTTGAGGTCTACGATATATGCATTTTGGTTAAGTGTGAAGTTTTCAAACTTGATTTGGCAGTTGGTGCGGTTTTCGGCATCGAGAGTGAGCACTTCACCCTTGGCGGTTACAATTGATACGTTGTGGATGGTTACCCAGTCAGCATCGCCGTCTCCCTTAACTGATACTTTGATACCACGTGTGCCACCAGTTGCAGCCTGGGTCAGTACGATTTTGGTAATGCTCTTTAATTGAGAGGTTACAACACTCGGTTCGCTCTTACTATATTCTCCTGGATATTTGGCGGTTATCATGTAACCGGTATAATTCGGGAATTTTGAATGCGTACCATTCGGGTCTACACCCACACCATTCAGGGTAAAGGTGAGCGTTTCATTGCTGAATTCTGTCCATTGGGTTACCGTTTTGCCGATAGTTGTTTTACGGTCAATGTCATTCCATTCCGTGAAATCGGTGGAGTAAAGCAGCTGTTCGGAAGTGGTGGCATCCTGTGCCCATGCACTCCCCATCCATCCCATCATCAGGAGGAGGATGATGGAACGGAGCAGCTTGCCGGTTGATATTTTATTCTTTCTATTCATAATTTTCGAAGATTTATTGTCTGTTTTAAAGCTTTTGCCCTTACAGGGCGCATTGCTCGCTATTTTGGTTACCCAGGGTGTTGCCCTGGGCTAGGAGCTTCTGCCCCTTCAGGGCGTGCTGCTTGTATTATCTTACTAAAACCTTAGCTTTGCCGAAGATGTAGATGCCGTCAGGGAAACCGCTGTAGGTGGCGGTGCCTGGACGAACATCCAAAATGCGATAAAGCTGACCGGTGGTTGAGAATACCTGCAACTGGGTGGAGTAGGTGCTCTCTATGCGTACACGATGAGCTCCGATAGGGCGAATGAAGAGTGATTCGCCGGCTGGTGTATCATCGTTACCGTTTATTTCCGGTTCTATCCTGTCGATGCCCGTGGTCTCGCTGATGCGGATTACAGAAGGAACCTCTGAAGAACGGGCTCCGGCATTCGTACTTTCTTTAGTAAGATAGGTACGGAAAGGCATTACGGTCTGTGAGGTTGCCGTGACGCAGAATGCTGTTCCCTCTGTATTGAGCGCATAGATACCTCCATTAGCCACTTCCTTAGCAGCGAAGGTTCCCCGGTGGGCATAGCCATTGCTTACGGTCTTCATATCTGCTGTGATAGGAATCACGATAGCACTCTTCTGAGGTTCTTCGCTTGCTAAACCATAAGCATGGAAGGTGATGGCTTGAGGATCTTCCTTCTTGTTCAGAAGACTGTTGTAGAACTTGCTGGAAAGGTCGAACTCATAATAATACTCACCTGGGAAACGTACGATATAAGGTACTCCAGCTGCCAGCGGAATATAATCCTTATATTCGTGATTATTGGCATAATACGAATCAGCATCCCATCGGTAAGCCAAGTCTTTATAGGTATTTACAAAGAAGGAATTGGAGAACTGGTAATTCCATATTGCCGCATTTGCGGTTTCAGAAATGAAGAGTTTTTCTGTAGTACCTGGTCGCTGGAAGGTGGCTGTCTTCTCTGTCTCATTCACTTTTGTCAAACCGCGCAGCCAATACTCATGATGCAGATAACCATCAGCTCCATAGAAATGAGTAATCTCACCATTGAGTGAAGCTTCCGCTTTCTGAACGGTGAATGGCAGACTGATACCTTCCCATGCTCCTGTTGTATTTTCAGCATAAAGCATCGGCTTGCGAACATACCAGGCATGGTTGGTTACCGAGAATTCAAGAGGCACGCAGAAATCGTTGTTATAGCAGGTTTCGCCTTCGCTGTTCTCATTGTTGGCTGTGCGCTCTACGAGATGGAGGAATGGGGTAGCGTAGGTTTCTCCTGTTTTCACGATGTGATGTCCCTGGATGCTGCCCTCCTGTGTCTTCTCGTCATAATTCAGAGCCTGATGAACGATATCGTATGCCTCGTTCTCCTTGCTTGTATCATCGGCTGCGGTATAAACCAGGAGGTTCTGGGTGACTTCGTCCTTTATGGTAAGGTTGTCGTAGACATCCGGTTCATCCCTATCGGTTGCAGCAAAGTTGATAGCTGTCGTTGTCGGGATATGAACATAGGTACCCATGTGCTTGGTATCCTGGTTGTAGGCATTGTAGTGGAAATAATCTTTATCGGTATTTCCGTAATATGCATCGGTGCGGTAAACACGGTTGGTCATGTATTTCTTCTGCTGCGAAGCTATCTTGGCAGGATAATCTTCAGGAGTACTCTGGAGCGACTGTCCCCAGAAGAGGAAGTCGTTCATATCCTTCTCGTTGAGCAGCGGACGGTATGTGCCTGTAAAGGTAGCCGGCTTTTCTGCGGTTGCTTCGGTATAGATAGCACGAGCCTCATCTACCTTGTGGGTCTTGTCATGACGTGTTTCGGTATGACCATAGTTTGGCAGGTCGCTATCCGCACTGGTACGGAGATAGGTGATACCTGTGTTCTTACCCGTAATGGCATCCGAACGGTGAGCATACTGATAATCGCCATTGGCATAATAATCGTAGATATACTTTAATGCCGCCTTGTCTTCTTGGCTGGTGTTGCCTTTTAAAGCCCGGAGATAATATCCGTTCAGATCGTAGGCTACACGACCATACTTGAAGTCATCCAGTGTATAGTTCTTCTCTTTTCCTGCGATGGTATAGGTCATCTTATTACCATTCATATCGTAGACGATAGGTGAAGAAGAAGCTGGTGCTTTCTCGAAACAGCAGTGGTATCCCTTTGTGGCATTGGTATCATTCATTCCCTTTTGGGTGATGTTGCCAGTCTCCAGTCCCAGGTTATAGATATTGCCCTGGTTTTCTGTAAAGAGCCATTTATCGTGAGCCAATCCTCGTATCACATGTCCGTTTCCATGGAAGATGCCTTTGAAAGTGCAGTTATTTCCGGTATAGTCGGCTGGAAGGACCAGATCGTTCTGAAGTATGAACTGTGCATCAGCACCTCCGTCGTTTTCCTTGATAAACTTGCCAAAGGCAGTCAGGTCGCTCTGGTCGTTGATATAGATGCGAGGTTCGGCAAAGGATTTGTCTTCTTTCGCTCGCTTGATAGCGTCAGGAAGATGAAGGTCGATGCCCGACATCTGCGGATTCATTCTGTGATAGTTGTGAACGGTGAGTGTATCGCCTGCCGCCATGGTAACCGGGAATACCGTTTCGTTGTCATTTTTATCGTTGAAACCTTTGATGGTAATACCCAACTGTACGCCGTAGCCGTTCATAAAGTAGTAGGCTGGGATGTCCAGATAATCCTGGGTTTTGTCATAAACGCTACCGGCAAAGAGGTCCGTTCTGTTCTCGTCTATCTTATCACCCTGCTTGTAGGTATTCTTCGAATCCTTGGTATTCTGGAACCAGGATTTTGTTTTATCTTCATCTTTATCTTCATCTTTATCTTCATCAAACGTTGTCTTTCCGTTTCCATCTTTCTTCAACTTACCGATGTGCCAGAAATAGCCGCTGGCAGCAAAAGCCTGGTCGGCAGCAATCTTCACCTTGTCTTTCTTGAGTCGGATCATCTCTCCCGGCAGGGCACAGTTGTCGATGGTGATATTACCGGTGAAGGTTGGTCCCTGTATGTACTCGATGGTGAGGAAGATGGTGTATAGATATTTTTTCCCAGTTTCGTTCGGCGCATCAGCCTCCAGTTCGAGTGTAGCCAGACATTTTTTGGAGAGTTGCTTCTGGTAATAGTCTGGGTTGGAATTATCTCCAGAGTCGTCCAGTCGGAATGTAATCCTGGCATCTCCCGTCATGTTTTTAGGAAGAGTGTTGTTATATATCGTATAATTATTGGCTCCATCTGCAGGCTTGGTCATAGAGAGATAGGCTGCAAAGCCATTTGTGGTCTTGTCTGTACTTTCTTCGGTAGGGCCATTATACTTTTTCTCCGAAGATGCACCTACATAGAGTCGGTAATTATTTGGAGCATGCTTTTCCAAATCACATTCATAGCCATCCTCGTGTCCGCTTCTCATCTTCCAACTCTTGAGTGTAACAGTCTGACCGGCTTGCAAACCTGCAAGAGCGGTCAGTCCATCTGAGTTGTCGTTATAGAAGGTGATATGGTTCTTATAGGTATAACCTGTAATGTGGGCATTATAATAATAGTGGTATCCGGTAACATACCAGTAGTGGATTTTCGACAAGGTGTCCGGATCTGCTCCATTCTTCATACCGTAGAAACCTGTAGGAGAACAGTCGTCGATGATATAACGGTTGTTCTTGTTATTATTCATATTCGTAGGGAATACGAAGTTACCTGTCGTTTCGAGGAAGTCTTTCGTTCCATTATCTGGTCGCTCGTGTATATTGTCGGCATATACATAACCGCCACCTTCACCATCTCGGGCATAGACAAGGTTCATCTCGATGACACCATGAATAGGACCGTAGTAGATGATTTCCTGCATCTTCTGCGTGCCCTGATTGATGATTTCCTGTACGTTTTGAATCTTCAGTGCATAGCCCGATGCGATACCTACCATGTTCTTGGCGGTACCATTGTTGCGCTTCTGGAATGTGGTTACATCCGTTTTTTTTGATTCGATAAACTTCTGGATGTAGTTTTCCTTATTCTTCTGGTAAGATATTGTCGATTCCTTACCTTCTTCGTCATACCAGGTATCAGTAAACTGGGTGCTTGAAAGAACTGCACCTACATAATGGATGTTGTTCACCAAACCCATATAGTTTCTTGCCTTTACCTGATAAACCGACTCGGTAACAGGTCGGGTCTGCAGTTTCTTATCGGCAGTCAATGCTATCTTATCAGTAGCCTCCATCTTGATTTCACCCACACGGGCGATAGAATAAGGAGTCTTGTTGATTTCATTGACCGTATAGTCGCGTGCTCCGAGCAAAGAGAAACAGTTGTCTTCCAGTCGGAGAATATCCAGTCGTTGGAAGGTATTGATAATCTTCGGGTCTTCGATGGTATGCTCCGCAAAACCATATCCTGTAATATCGGCACTGCGGAAACCCTGAGCATAGGACAGGTGACCATCGCCGAAGATACCGCCTTCGCTGTCATACTCATAGAATTTATTCTCTCTGATACCTCCCAAGATAGTTGGAACCGTATCGGTTTTTAAATATTTCTCTGGTTCTGAGATAAAGCGATAGGTATATTTGTTGTTCTTGTAAGCCTCATCGTCTTTGTAATAGCGGTAGTAGTAACCATAGAGATCGGTTCCTAAAGGAAGATTGATTTCCTTCATATCCTGCTGTGAAACGGTGATATGCTCACTCTCTTTGCTGTCACCAACCAGGATAAGGGTATTGCCACCGAAACCGGCAGTAGTACCATCAGGAAGGTCCTTGAGAGCTTCCAGATGATCAGCACTGCTGGTAAAGGCTTTATCTACATTGAAATCCTTTGTCAGCTTCAGTACCGTAGTGTTATTTGCCAGCACGGATGTACCCTGGGCAAGGGAATATCCACCGCCATAAATTGCTTCATCGATATTGATATTAACGCCATCCCATGAAACATTTTCGGGTGTTACTTCTTCGAAATATTTTGTTTTATCATCGATTTTAATCTCCTCATGGTTGTTAATGGCAACAATGTCATCATATACACCTTTCGAAACCAACTCACCGGCAAGCAGATAAATCTCCTGCTTGATGGTTGGAGTCTTTTCGTTGCCGTCATCGTTCACCAGACCGATATTCTTCTTGTCGGTACGGTTCAGGATATACTTTCCGTTCTTCAATGGTTTCACCTTGTAATAGGTAGGATAACCCACCTTTACCTGGGTTGAACCATAGACATAACCAGAATAGGAACCACCGGTTACCGAACGGAAGACGTGACCATTGAGGATATCTACGTTGGAAAGACCGATGACATTACCCTGCTGACCGCCACCATAGATGAAGTTGGCTGATACACCGGTTGCTCCATTTACACCGCAAGGCAGGAACTTACCATCTTCAGTAGTCTTAGGTTCAGAACATTTCATCCCCTTACCCATGATGATGTTGGTGTTGCCATATACATAACTCTCCATACCATAGCCGGCACCATAAACGTTGAGGCTGGAGTATTCCGGATTGCTGGCAAGATAATCGTTCGATTTCTCCAGTTTCGCCTTATCCTTACCGGCAAGCATATCGCTCTGAAGGTCGATGGTTACGTCGCCTCTCACCGTTCCCGCCTTGAAGCAGCCGCCATAAACGCATCCGCCCTGGTAAGCTTCATTGTTTACGATGGTTGGTTCAAACTTGTTCTTGATGGTCAGTTTGATGAATGGGTCTGTTGAATGAGCCAGACCGAGCAGATAACCGCCTTCGTGGGTCACCTTACCCTTATAGTCGTAGTTGGCATTGTTGCAACCACCTACAATCTTGCTGGTGATGGTGAGTCCCTCAGGGAAATCATAGTCAACCACCTTACCATTTGCATTCGGATAGATGTTCATGTTACCGCGGTTTCCTCCACAGTAGAAGGAACCGATGGTACAATTCTCCAACTTCTTATCCCAGTCCAATGTTCCCTGGATGTTCATCTCTACCGGCTGGAAGTAGAGGTCGATGAGGTGAGGGTAGACCAGCGGTCTCTGTGCTTTCTCCGTTGGCAGATAAAGAATATCGATGTCATTGTTGGAAGGGTCATTCTCCCAGTCGATGGTATCGGCTAAGTTCAATTCCTTGCTGGCGTCATAGTAATCACCATTCAGCTTCTGGAACTTGTTCATGAAGTTGTTGTCTTCTGATGCCGTGAAGAGTGCATCACCGTTACAGCCCATGAATACGCTTCGGATATTGACATGGCTTCCTATCTTGAGTTTCACGCTACCTACTGTTTCGACAGATGACGTTGCAGCTTCTTTTACTTTTACTTTCAATACCGTAGCTGAGTTACCGCCACAATATACATCGCCCTTGATGAGCACAGTATCGTTCTTGCTGTTACCCATAATCTGAATATTCACCTTGTTGGTCATCGGTCTCCATGAGTTGATGTTCACCATCTTCTGGGCATCACTTGCTGCCTTATGCGAAGGCATGTTTTCTCTCATTGGTACGGTGAATACCAATGGAGTGGTTTCCGAATTAGGGTCGTTCGGATTAAGCGGATAGTTCTCGTTGACGGTTACCTGGGTGTTGCCCTTTCTGTCGAGGGCATAGAGGTAGTCACCGTTTCCGGCACCATATACGTCGCCGTAAATCTTACCGCCATATATATTAATATGTGTACCTGAGCCTTTGTTATCTGTAAAGTCGCCATCCTTAACGCTTACGTTTACATAGCCCGAAACGTCGTTTCCGCCGTAAACATTGCCATGGATGAAGATGGCTTTGTTGCTATTTTGGACTGAAGGATTTCCGATATTTACTGCGGTACTGTGGATGACATCACCCATCATACCGCCACCGAAGATGTCATGGCAGTCGATAGCCTTGATATTGACGGTGGTAGAATCTACAGAATTGTAGAATCCGCCACCAAAGACACGGCGGCAGAAGATACCACCGGATCCTTCTACGTGGGTATTGCCCACCACCTTGCCGGAGTAGCCACCACCCACGATGTCCATCACGGAAAAACCGCTCAAGAAGTGCATGTATTCTTCGCCCTTCTTGATATCGTCTACGTGACCTCTGTTGTTATCTTCTTCCATGTTGATTTTCACATGGGTATCACCCTGGATGACGGTATGTTCTCCATAGCCGCCACCGAATACGCAGAAGTGAGGGGATCCCACCTTATTATATATCTCCTTCCATTCTTCGGTTTCGAAGAATTTCTTATTCACTCCATATGCCACCTGGGTATTATCATACAGCAATCCCTTTTCCATGGTGAGATAGGCATTTCCGCCTACCACGCATGCCACGTTTCCACCGGCGTAGATGTTGTGGTTGATTTTGAACTTCAAGGCATCATGGTTGTACTGTGGCGAGTAGGTGATACCTTCAATGATGCTTGCCGGTTCCCAGGAACGGGTATCAGCCTGCCAGTAGGAGGTGAGCATAGCCTGTCCACCCTTGATATATACGTTGGTATTACCCTTTACGTCTGCCGAGGTGATGGCAAGAGAATCCTGCCCATTGACGATGATGCTGTCGCAGCTGCCCAAGCCTCCGCCATAGATGCCATGACCTATTCTTCCATCGTAGACGGTGACTGAAGTGTTACCATATACCGTTCCGTTCTGGCAACCACCATAGATTTTCTCCATCAACAATGGTAGCATGGTTACATTGGTGGTGTCGGCAGGATGCGCCATGTTTTCAGGTGAAGAAGGAACTTCGAAACCGCCATCTTTTGTCCAGTATGGATAGGTGATGCCTGGTCGGTCAATCAGTAGACTTGTATTGCCATAGATGGCACCCAACTTTGTGACGTCGCCGCATTGGGTGACAAGACGGCCCTTGCCGCCGGCGAATACCTGCGAATAGATGCCGGCACCACGGATATTGACAAGGGTAGAGTTTAAGACGTTTGCCACATCGCCTCCGCCATATACGCTTCCGAGAATCAAGGTGCGGTCTATCTCAATATTATTGGTATTTTTCAATTTCAGTTTTCTTCCATAGATATGTACCTCTGTTTCCTTTACGCTTGCCATTTTAGGGAAGTCGATGAATTGTCCATCCTTCTTTACAGATTCCACTCCGGCACCGCCGCCATATACGTTCTGACCGACGAAGCCTGACTTGATGAAAATCTTGGAGTTGCCATATACCTTTCCGAAGTTATAGCCTTCGCCTGTGGTATATTCTCCGAAAGGCACGGCACCGAGTCCGGCACCATAGATGTTTTCGCAGAAAAGCTGGCAGTCGGTTTCTACGTAGGTACTGTCTGTTACATATCCCGAGAAACCACCACCATGAATGGCCTGGAAAGAGAAGCCCGGTACACCGAGCGTCCAAGCCAGTCGGCTTACGCGATAGCGACGGAAGGTTGCCGGGTCGCTGTCAGTACCATCCACACTACCATAATAGAGTATCTTGTCTTCCTTGGAAACTTTCTGGAAATCTTTATAGAGGCTTGTCTCGAAAACGGCGTATGTCTTTAAGTCATTAATCTGACTGAGATAACGGAATTTCGCCCCGTCGACATCGATGACTCCATTGTCATCTATATGGCTTCCAGGCTGTGCATATACTTTCGCCTTAGCCACCTTGGTGTTGGCACCAAATCCGGCACCGAAAACAGAGAACTGAGGGTCGGCAACATTCTTGGCGCTGATATACCAGCAGAGACCCGGCAGAGTGGTAAAGTCGAACATGCTGAGCGATTCACCATTCTTGTCGGTGATGTTGTCAAGAGGAGAGTGGTTGATGACCACGATAGCCTCGCCGGTATCAGATATCGCTGTGCTCTCTCCGGTACCATTTTCTGCTGTTGTTGCGTTGCTGTCGGTATATTTACCCACGATGCAGGCACGATTACCTCCACCATAGATATTATTGTTCTTCTTGAAACTTCCAGAGAGAATCTTATCATTGGAGAAGCTGAAGAATTCCTGGGTATCCTTATCCGTCAGAATTCTATTGATGGCATCCTTTGCCTTTCCTTCTGGGAGATCATTGATGTTTTCTACCTTCAGAAGATCTTCTGTTATCTCCTTGAATTCTGTAATGGAGTTGCAGATCTTTTCCGCATTTGCCTGAGCTGCCAGCCAGGTGGTGATATTGCCGTTGATATCAGCATTCTGGTTCCATATCCAGGTACCGCCATCCATCTGAACCTTGGTGTTGCCGAGGATGTTGGCATAGGTAGCCTTATTGTTTGCATCCTTTTCTCCGAGCACTTCCTGGGTATCCTGATTTTCTTCAGAGATTTCTAAATCTCCGTAACCGCCACCGAAGATATCACGGCCCAGCATACCGCCCTCGATATGTACCAGGGTGTTGCCGTCTACCGTACCATAGGCACAACCGCCATAGATGTTGTACCAGATGGATGGCACGGTATTGCCCTGATAATCGAGTGCGACGGAATTGATAGAGGTTGCGTTGGTGTTAGCTACGTGAACGATGGTGTTACCGTTGATGCGGCCCACTTGGTCATAATGCTGAGCCTCGTCTTTGCGAAGACCCTTGCCGCCACCAAATACGGAACCGAAGATGTCGCCGCCGATGATATTCACTAGGGTGCGATAGTTTTTTGGTATGTATGATGACTCTTCATTATGAATGATATCGCCTGTTTCTGTATCAATATTGGAAGAGCTTTGTGGCTTTTTACTATAGTCAGGAGTATATTCTGCCGGTCCTACATTTGCCATATCTCCACCGCCATAAACCTTACCATAGATTTTGGCATCGTCAGAAATCTCAACTATGGTTTTGCCGATGACACGAGCCACGTTGGTGAAGTGAATGCCATTAGGAGTCTTTGGCGCCACACCGGCACCACCGCCGAAAACATCGCCATAGATATTTCCGCCTTTTACAAAAACCTCGGCACGTGATCCTTCGTATTTAATATTACCAATCTGTCCTGTCGTATTGACTGTAGCCTTGTAAGGGTCGCCGAATCCTCCGCCATATACACGATGCAGGAAGGTATTTCCATCTACGGTTACCTTGGAACTTCTGGTCACGGTGCCGGCATATCCGCCACCCAATACACCCAGGATGGTGAAGTTAGGAATACCCTTGGAGTTGTCGAAGACAGGGATGGTTGTTGTCTGGTTGGCATTTTTGCGATTGCGGGGACGTGCCATCTGTTCGGTATCGTCATCCACTTCAGCATCATAGTTGCCATATTCTCCTTCCACATTCACCGTCACATCGGTATTGGCTACGGTGGTGTATTCACCATATCCTCCACCGAATACAGAAAAGTGAGGGTATTTATTGTCGTTATACGAATCCTTCCATTCTTCTGTTTTCAGAAGGTCGAATGGAGTCATACCCTTCTGTACCTCTACTACGGCTGTGCCTCCAATATTGCAGGCAAGATTACCGCCACCATAGATATTATGAGGATTCAGGAAATGAGGATCACCGTCTGGCTTATCGCTGCCATAGAAAAGAGTATCGTTTTCTTCGGTCCAGTCAATGAAACCTTTCTTTTCATCCCATATCTGGTTCCAGATGACATTGATGGAGAAACTGTCTTTTGGCTTTCCGTCATCGCCTTCTTTCTGTTCGCCGAAGTCGTGTGCCAGGTTTACGTAGGTATCGCCTGTAACATTGGCATAGGTGAAGGTGAGGTCTTTTTCTTCCTTATCAGTGATGTTATCTTTTCCATCCTTATCTGTGATATTACCCTTTCCACCACCGAATATCTGTCCGGCAAAGTGAGCGGCATAGATGTTGACATTGGTGCTGCCCTGTACCTGCGCCAGACTTCCACCGCCATAGATATCGCCGTAGATTTTAGGTGCACTTAGGGTGCTACCGGTAAAGATAACGTTGGTATTACCCTTTACCAAACCTACGGAATCAGGAGTCTGTGTATAGTCGTCGTTTTCCTTATAAGTAAGTGTTGTAGGTCGTTTCGCACGTCCGTTGCCGCCAGCAAAGACAGAGCCACGGATGTCAGCGCCATCTCCGATAACCACGTTGGTAGCATATACTTCTTTATCCTTGCTTTGATATTCTACCACCGCCATATCGCCACCTCCATAGATGTTCTTATAGAAGGTACCGCCATTGATGGTGACGTTGGACTTGCCGTAGATGCGAGCCATATTTGAGAGGGTATAGATTTTGCCGGTACCTTTTAATTCGGCATCCGCTACACCATACCCGCCTCCGAAGATAGGGCAGTAGAAGGTTCCGCCGGTGATATTGAGTTCTACATTACCATAGGTCTGACCAAGGGCAGTATAGTCGCTGGCTTTACCACCATAAGGATTGCTGGAATAATACTTGTCGGTTCCACGTCCACCGGCAAAGATACCGTTCTCGCAATAGAAAGTTCCACCATTGATGGTCAGCGAAACCGCAGCATCCTTGGTGTTGCCATATACATTACCACCCGTTTTACTAGGAGTGCCGGAATTGGTCCACAATCCCGGACTCATATATCCGCTACCTCCGGCATAGATACCGTCAATCTTCTCTGCTTCAGAACCGAATACACCACCATTGATGATGATCTTGGTGTTGGTATCTCTTGGATCCACAACTTCATCTTTATGCTCATCGGCGTTGTAGCATGTATAGCTGATCAGGTTGTTCTTTGCCACATCATACGGACCGTAAAGCATCACCTCTTTGCTGGTGTTCCAATATGCGATTCTTTCATCAGGAGTATGGTGAGTATCAGTTCCGATACCATTCATACCACCTGCTCCTGCACCAAAGATGCCGCAGAGGATATTGCTCTTTTGGGTATTGCCTTCTGGAAGAATCTTGAAGGTTCCGCCGTTGATGGTGATGGTGCTCTTACCATAGAACGGGTTGTTGATTTTTACATCGCTCGTATGACCACGTCCCATACTACCGCCATAAAGTTCGGTAACAATCACGCGGTTGTTAATGTTTGTATCATTATTGTTTTCAGAATGTGCTGGGTCTAGCAGAATGTTGGCTCTACCCATGAATGTATTCAATGGAACATTATATGTCTTGCCTTCGTAGTCCAGGGTGAATTCGCTTTGTGCTCCCAAGGTTCCGTTTACGATGCGAGCCACCTTACCACTCTTGATGATGATATCCACATCGGCATACATCGCACCTTCGTGGTTTCCGGCTAGGATGATACCGGCATCATAGTCGTTGGTTCTTTCTACACCACTAATAGTTCTCTTCTCGTTGTTGCCATCGTTCCATTTTCTGTCGATATCCATGGTGATGGTACATTTGATAGGCTGGGTTGGAGTTCCCATCACACCATTCAGCTGTTCTTTCTTGTCTTGGGCTTGGCGACCACCTACGCAGATGGCAGAGTAGAATCCCGATTTGATGGTAATACTGAATCCCTCTTTTCTATGAGGCATGGAATGGTTGAAGGCATCAATGCTGTCTTTATTGTTCAGAGGATAGAATCTGCTATCATTGTTGAAACCGCCGAATATCTGCATAGGAGTGGTTACGGCACCGTCGATGGTACCATAGTTGGTTGAATTTTGGTTGAAGCCCGTCATCTTGATGCTATCGCCCATTTCCAGGTTGTTATATTGGCAGAAGATATTCTTGTATGCTTCGCCTCCTCCGTTGTTGAAGGTGACATGCTCAAAGCGGGTATCCCCCCAGAGAGTTAAACCTTGGCCAAGACCTGTTATCTCAATGCAGGCATCTTTATATTCCTTCTGATTATACTTTCCGGTAATGGTAACGTTTTTGAGAAGTGGAGATTTCTGCGCTTCGCTCCACATCTTTCCGGTAAGAATTTCCGTTCCGATATTCTTGGTGATGTTGAAGCCGTAAGTCTGGTCGTTGGTTAGTTCCTTGCTACTCTTGCCCATCAGTACGATGATGTTTTCATCCCATGAACCATTTTCCGAGAGTTTGCTGTATGCTCCCTTCCAGGTTTTTACTGGTGCTTGGTCTGTGTCGCCTAAATTGTTGTCATTACCATTAGTTGGACTCAGGTAAACCACTCTGGTGACACTTACCCAGTCTTTTAGGAGTTCTTGCCCTCCAGAAGTAACCGTAACACGACAGCTATATTTATCGTTATATGTTGCGTTGTCTGGACGGGTATAACTTGAGGAAGTTTCAGTTATCTCTGGTATCTGTATTTCGCCATTATACCATTCGTATTTGATAGTCAGTCCCAAATCTTCATTGCTGTATTTCGTATCATTGGTTACAGTCACGTTATAAGTGTTACCGCTGGTTGTAAGTTTGGCTTCTACATGAATAGCCTTGACCAACACGGCATTGGTGCGTGATTTACCATCGCTGGCATAAACATACTGGTCGTATAGCTGGCGTGGAAGGGAATAGGTACTGCTGGCTGTTTTCACCGGCTCCCAATTGATATTGTCGGTAGAGACATACCAATCGTACAGGGCTGTAGAAGGTTCTGTGTTCTCTCCTTCATAAACCTTCAGCATATCTTTTGTTCCTCTGTCCAGCTTGAGGTTGATCGAACTGAAAGCAAACTTTCCGTCTGTATAGGTCCAGGTCTTCTTGTCGAGTTTGTTTTCGTTAATCCAGTCATTGTTCAGTTTCACAAAGGCTGTTCCGTTTTCTGCAATGTCTTTCTTTACGCCATAGTTATAGCTGTTGGTTCCACTTACCTCGTTAGCTGAAGTGAAGAACCAGGTATTCTTGATTTCATTAGAAAACAGATTTGGATTGTTTTTGTCGGCAAAGACAAAGAGACTTCCTCTGGATATCTTAGTAGAATTGGTCTTGGTCTGGATTTGCGGACCGTGGAAATAAAGATGAGTTGGCTGAATATCCGTAGAATAGGTTCCATAGGTACTTGAATAGCCAATGCCGCCCGCTATGGTCATCTGCCCGGTGAAAGATGAGTTGTCCTTATGCATGTTCATCTTCGTTTCGGCAGAGATATTGAAGATTCTGAAGTGATTGCTTTGGTTGTCAACATATCCCACGATACCGCCCACACGGAAATTGCCTTTATATGCATATTTCTCTCCGTTGTCTGTAATCTTGGAATTTCGGATGATGATATTGCTGATTTCTGCAAATTGCGTCAGGTCGGAGGCTACCATACCGATTTTGATGACAGAAGTTCCTTGTGGAATATATCCTTTTTTCTTCTCAACCAGTGCATTTTCTATCACCAGGTTGGTAACTGTGGCATATTCTTCCAGTTTAGGATTCTTATCGTTCTTCGGATTGCCGTAAAGTCTTGTAAACAAGCCCCATGAAGCCTCTTTTCCCGTTTCGTTATCCCATTCTATATGCATGTTTTTGATGGCATGCCCATCGCCATCAAAGATTCCGGCAAAGTATCTGTCGGGGAACTTCTTAATACATTTTGTGGAGCCGATAGGAGTCCAGATACCATGCTTCAAATCTATATCTTTAGTCAGTTTGAAGTATTCGCCTGATTTCATTGGCATTTTGCTGCCCGTGTTCACATCATTAGCCAGCTTCGCCAATTCCAGATCGCTGCTGATGATGTAAGGATCTTCTTTCTTACCCGATCCGCCAGCATATTTATCAGCATAGAATTTCACGCCGTTATATTCCTTACCATAAATCTTCGGCTCTACATCGAAGCTGAGCGTCTGGGAAGAAAGATCAACCGCGGTATAAGCTACTTCTACCTTGCGTACACTCTGACTCATCTCCAGGGTCAGGGTTCTTCCTTCGTCTTTAATACCTTCGGTTATAGCCTTTTCATCTACTTTCCAGGTACAGTCGCTGTTTCCCTCTGGTAGGGTAAACGAGATGGTTCCTGCTACGAAGTCACAATCTTCCTTTATGTCTTCCTGTTTCAAGGCTTGTGCCCAAGTTGTGTGTATGCTCATTACCAGAAGAGTAAGGAGCAGTATCATGTTTTTGCGTATTTGTCGTATCTTAGTTGTTTTCATCTTTCTTTTCTTACAAATCTTACTTGTATTTTCTTACAATTCTACTTGTCAATCAATAAAAATCCACTCCAGGCATCCTGATCTGCCAGCACATAGAGAAAGCGGGGCTGGATAAGAATGTTGATTGGATATATGGTTGCCGTACTCTCGGGTTTGAGGGTACTGAAATATTGCTGGTTAAGGATAATGGTTGATGTCACGTCCTTTCGGGTTGTTATCTCCTTTTTGTTCTCATCTTCCATCGTTACATCATAGGTAACGGCTATTGTCGGTACGAATAATGTGGTAGATGGAGCATAAAAGGTGGCACCCCAACGGCGAAATTTAGTATCATTGAGGTTGAGAGTGTCGTTGGCAGTCGGCGGTGCTGGATTTTCTGCATCTTTATCTTTAGCAAGTGCTATCCCGTTGGTAGCATCAAATTCTTTTGTCTGCAGGTCAGTCCATTTGATGGCTTCTGCCGTCCAGCTGTTTTCTTTGAAGGTATAGCTGCGGGAAAGGGTTCCTCCGGTTGGCAATGTACCGTATATCTTTACGCCCCTGATGCGGAAGTGGCGGAGTTTGTTCATCCTGGTATCCAACTGGAAGTTGAGATAATAGCCCGTCATGGTCTGGTCGAATCTCATTTCTACCACTCGCTCAAAAGTCTTTTCTGTTCCTCCGGCTGTGGTTCCTTCCTTATGTTCGGGCTGGGCACAGATGATGGGTGCCTGCTTTAGGTCGAAGAGGATAGGAGATGGCTTGTCGTTGAGCTGCGGTATGGTGTAAGGGATGCTGAGCACATAGGTGCTTTCTTGCGTTGATGACTTCGTCAGACTGGCTTGCGCATTCTGCGGCATATATCCGAAGAAATCGAAGTTGTTGTTCTTATAGTCATCCCATTTTCTTTCAGGATTCGTCTTCCAGTTACCACTTGTTGCATCATAATTTACGGTTTCGTTGTTGAAGATGGCATGGCTCGTGCCTTCTGCCGATGTGAAATTATGATCAGGCAGGTTATAATAACCGAAAACGCCCAGTGTCTGAGGATGTCTGCTAGCGTCATATCCTTCATATTCCTGGGCACGTGTTTGGGTCTTTTGCGTCTTTACGGCAAAAGTGATATAGTCATAACTGTCGGCGCGTTGTATCGGCAAGTCGCTGCTCTCACAGGCGTTCAAGCCTATGAGAACCGTTGTCAGGAGTGTAATGTATTGTTTTTTCTTCATATTTGTTTTGCGCTACCATCCTCCGGTACCGCCTGAATTCTGTATAGGAGTCGATTCAGTCCACTTCTCCACCTGCAGATTGGTAAAGGAGATGACCGTACCGGCTTCTGTTATTTTAAAGATGTATGTATATTGGTAGCCTGCCTTCCATTGCATATATTCTGCCGGAATGGTGGCTGTAGATTTCTTTCCATCGATGGTGGCGGTGATGATGTAAGCGCCCTGCGGTGTGTTACTGTCTCCCAATGGTGGAACGTAATACCATTTCTTTCTTTCTGTAGCCTGATGATTCAAATCTGCATCTTCCTCGTAAGGAATAGTGAATTTGAGGGGTTCAGTTCCTGTTTCTGTAGTTTCCCATTCATAGGAAGCTTTGGTTCCTGTTCCTGTAATAGGGTATCTGACGATGATATTTCCCTTAGTAGGTGAATGAGCATCGTTTATATTTTTGAAAACAATATCGGTGATAGAGATTTTGGTATCTTTCAGATAATTGAATTTGAATCTTACCTTTGTGATAATAGGAGCAAAGGTGAGTTTTACGCATGCCCCGTATTTCTTGTTTTCGAAGTTCTGGTTGTCTGACAGCCAGAGGTCTGAGATATATGGGGTGGTAACTGCGGTGGCATCCTCTTTGTAAGTGAATGGGATAGAGAAGGATGCATATTTTGCTGTGGAACCTTCTATCGTTGTAGGTTCCTGGAAAGATGGGGCTGAACTGTTACCGGCTGCTGTCGGGATGCTATAGGCGAAGAAGCGATAGCTGGTAGCGGAATAGTCCCAGTATTTGATAGTTTGATTAGCGATACCCACGTATTCCCAATCGGCAGTATTGCTGGAGGTTGTATTGGCGGTTTGTTGTGTCCAGCTGACGGTATATCCATCCATTACGTTTTGGGACTGGTCGAATCCGCTGGTGTAATTTCCTTCTGTGGTTTTATATCCCCATACTTTGAAGGTTTTGGAAATAGTTTCCAGTCCTGTTTCTTTGTTTGCACGGGTAGTAGGTGCATCTTGCCATGTTCCGCTATTTCCTCCGAAAGCAATGCTCTTTGGGGTAGGGGCGGGTAAAATTGGGTCGTCCTGCCCCGAAGAGGAGCAGGACAACAGGCATAATGCCAATGATATGATAATAAAATCTTGTTTATGCATTCAATGAATTAACTGCTAAACTATAATAATATTACTATTTTACTTCTACAACCTTATAGGCGTAAACGGCAGGGTTTGTTCCTTCTGCTGCTTTTACCAAATATTGGATAGCATAGAAACCTGTTTCAGTTGGAGTGAATGAAAGATACTTGTTAGCTGCAAGTTTAACATTACCAACTGTTATTTCTGTTGTATGAACAGTTGTTGTAATCTTGATGCCATTCGTGATTTCTGCTTTTACAACTTCTGAAACCTGGAGCTCAGCCTCGTTTCTTTCCTTCGAAAGCTTATAAACCTGCACATTACCAACTGCTGTGCCATTAGTTGTAAGTGTAAATTCTTCACCTTTATCGTTAGTAGCAGTAGCATAGATAGCCTTGCCTTTCTTATACTCAACAGAGGCATCAGTTACCGAACCATCCTGATAAGTAGTGATAGATGGAGTTGAAACTGTAGTCACAGTACCCTGCATAGCGTCTGTTGATTCTTTCACAATTGCCTTGAAAGTGATAGGGAAGAGACCCGCTTTGTTAGGATCATCGCCTGTATAGCCATTAGTGTTCTGTGAAATATTGAAGAGGTATGTATAGCGAGTATTTACTTCCCATTTGCTGAATGCTGCAGGGATAGCAGCTGTTGCACCAGTAACCTTGATAGTCTCACCTGATAAATCATCTGCATTCAGAGTATAGTCACACTTGATGATGATTGGGGCAGCTGTAGTAGCAGAAGGTGTAGGGAGTACAGTGAAGTAACCTTTATCTGACATATCTCCATCTGTACCATAGAGGTCGGTTACTGCGGCTGTTGATTTTGTAGCCAAAGTGCTTAACTTACCTGCATACCAGTTTTGGCTCTTTGTAAGACCAGTTCCTGTATATACGTAGGTGTATGAAGGAGTTGTTCCAGTCCAATCATAAGTAATGGTTCCCGCAACATTACTACCACCAACAAAGTAGTTTTCTGTGCTAGAAGTCAGGATGATGTTAGTGCCTTTTGATTCTTTACCATCAGCTTCTGTGATTGATTGTACTTTACCATCAGCATCATAGAAGTTAATTTCCGTAATCGAATACCCAGGAATAGTCTCATAAATACCTACGCGAACCATAGCCTGCTGACGATTAAATTCAAATGTTACAGGCTTTTGGTACTTTTCCTTTTTAACCACTATTGGAGTTGCTACATACACAGGATCTGTCTTGAGAGCTGTTTCTGTCTTGTTGATATTGATATGACCTGCGAGACCAGTTATGGTAGCTGATGGAATTTTCATACCTACAGTATTAATATCTGCATTTTTATTGTATGTGAAAGCAGAAATTGGTGAACCTGCAACGAAGTGATACTCTTCAGCTGCGTAGTCCCAATACTTAATATATTGGTCATTTTGTAGTTTAACATTTCCAGAACCATAAGTTGCATCTTCATTTCCTGCTTTTTTATTTCCTACATACTCCCATCCATTAGTATTTGAGGTAGTGTTTTTTGCTTCATCATACCAAACATAATAATCAGAGAATGAAGGTTCAAACTTATCTACCCCGTTTTTACTCATCTTCTTCACACCATAAACCCTGAACTGGTAGTCGAGCATCTGCTGTGGAGTTCCCTCGTTAGATGTGGCACGAGTAATCTTGCCGGCATTTCCACTAAAGTTAATAGTTGAATTGGCTGAAGTAGGAGTACTGCCTTGGGTATCACCAAGAAAATCATCACTTGTGCAGCTTGCAAGGGTCAATGCAGAAGCTGCAAGAAAAATATACGTTTTCATATACATATAAGTTTGTAAATTGATAATGTTAAATACTAATTCTCTATTTTTCTAGTTTATTATATTATTTGTTAATAATCATCATTTACTGAATTTTCGCAAGTCCGCTAGGCGTTATGGAGATACGCGAGTCCGCTAGGCGTTCCTGCGGATTTGCAATCCGCCTCAAGCGAGATATCATAGGAGCCGGGCAGGGAACATTCAACCCCGTCCGGCTGTTGTCTTGTAATTGTTCTTTATATATCATGTCTTGAATGATATGTAAAGAGTGTGCCCCCTTATGGGAGAGCTTTGATTACTCTACAACCTTGATAACCTTGATAGCGTAGGTCTTGTTGGTGTTTGTAATCTTCTGATAGTAAACTGTTGTTCCATTAGCAGTTCCTGTTGCGGCAATTTTTCCGTCAGGATCTGTATAATAAGTAGAAACATCAGTTCCAGCTTCTGGAATTACAGCAGTATAGTAGGCTGTTTCTTTTGGTGAACCTGTTGTTGTTTCATATACGAATGCGTATGTATTGGCTTTGGCTGTGAATTTTGCTGCTTCATTTTCATGAACAGTAATATCATTACCATCGACACCTGGAATAGTTGTGGTCGTTTTAAGTGCTTCTTCTTCTTTAGTCAAAGTCAACTCAATACCATTACGTCCTGTTGTGACACTACCATTTGTTGTACTACCTATTGTTAATGCATCATGAACTGTAGCTTCTGAAATTCCAACATTTTTTGAATCTGAAATAGTATAAAGTGCAGCTTTGTTAAGGTCATTTTTAAGTGTACCGTTTTCATTTACCATTACATAGATGTCACCTTCTCCGTACTCATTCTTAGTAATATCATGCCCCTTCTGGTATGTTGTAATAGAAGGAGTTGCAACAGTTGTAATAGTATTCTGGTTGCCAATTTCTGAATCTGCTACGACTGCATCGAATGTAATAGGGTAGAGACCTTCTGTATCACCTGTAATGCTTGTTTTACCATTAGTGTTGTCAGAAATCTTGAAGATGTAAGTATAAGCGAAGTTAGACTTCCACTGTGCATAAATAGCAGGGATAATTGCTTTTGCACCATATACTTTAATTTCTTCTCCAGACTTATCGTTAGCTACCAATGTATAGTTTACACGGAGAGTTAAGGTTGTACCTGCTTCGTTTGGAATTACAATTTGATAATAATTGTCTGTAGGATTATCACCAGCATATGTTGGAGTTGTTTTAGTAGTTGCTAGATAATTTGGGTCAGTGCCAAGACGATTATCTTCTGATTTGGCATAATTCAGATTGCCAAAGTCTTTTGTTTTATTTTCATTTTCTCCTACGATTGACACGTGCGCTTTATTGTAGTCGCTTTTGTCAATATTGTCTGTACCAACAGTTGGAAAATAAACTGTAGCCTTACCGCTGCCGTAGAAATTATTGTTTGCATCGGTTCCTTCTGTAAACAATGTTGCATTCTGTTCTGATACTCCATCGTTGATGCCTGTTGTATTATCTGTATAGAACTTAACATCCTTTACAGAATATCCAGGAATGGTTTCATAGAAAGCAACTCGAACTTTTGAAGTAAGATTACGGAATGAGAGTTGAACCTCTTGCTTATACGCAGGTTTTCCTTCTTTTGCAGGATTATATGCTGTAATCAAGTCTGCAATGTAACATTTATGGAGACCTTTGGCTGTACCTTGAATGGTATACGCTCCACCTGTTGAAGAATTAGCTGTTGCTGGTGTTATTTTTGAAACATATACGTTATCGTCATCTGCAGCAGTTCCTTCACCTGTATTGAGTGTAGCTTTACCTGTTGAAAATGCGATAAAGTCATACTGCCCCGTAGAGTAGTCCCAATATTTGATAGTTTGGCTACCGGTAATATTGGCAAGACCTTGCTGAGGAGCATTACCTACATATGACCAATCAGATGTATTATCAGTAGTTGTTCCTGCTGTGCTCTTTTTCCAAGTTACAGTATAATGGTCGAAAACTGAGGTTGTTGCAATACCATTTTTTGACTCTGCACCTTTAAAACCTGCAACTATAAACTTGTTGTTAAGAAGTTCCGCAGCGTCAGCACCTACATGGTCTGCACGAGAAATCTTACCCGTCTCACCATCGAAATTAATAGCGGAAGTGTTAGACTGTACATTTCCTGGTGTATTACCAAGAAAATCCTCGCTTGTGCAGCTTGCAAGGGTCAATGCAGAAGCTGCTAAAAAAATATATTTTTTCATATACATATAAGTTTGTAAATTGATAATGTTAAATACTAATTCTTAATTCTCTTTTTTTTGTTTATTATATTTTTTTGTTAATAATCATCATTTACATCTCAATTTCCCATTCTTTCTCTTCGAAATCCTTGACTACGGCATCAAAACCGGAGCCGCCGGGACGAACAGGAACTGGGACTTTCGTCATGTCTAAATCAATTGTGATGACGCCACCTTTGTACAGTCGACGGACCTGGTCGGTTACATCAAAGACCAATGTGGAGTCCTTACCATTATAAAACTGCATCTTTACATCCAAGTAATGTCGGTTGTTAAGGTCGGCATCTCTTACTTTTGCTAAAGATTCCATATAAGAATGGTTATCTAAACGGCTGGGATTCAACTTCGGCATACCGAAGGTCAAGACCCTGCCTCCAATGATATCCACCTTCTCTCCATCCTTCATTTGCTGGTCAAACTTCATCCTCATATTATAGTTTACCGTGATGGCATCACTTCCGGTAACACCGGTATTCAGATTCACGCTGCGCGCCATGCCACTCAGGTTTCCGCTACCGTCAATACCCGTTACGATGCGGGTATGCTGACGGTTGTTGTGGAGGATAATCTGCGTAAGATAAATATAGGTAACAGGCTGAATCTGCATTTCCAGTTTCCTTACCCAGCAGTTGCGATTCTCATCAAATACAAATCCGTCAAGGTTACGGTTGATTTCAATACCCTTTTCATATCCCGCAAACAGTTCTTCCGGTTGATAGAAGGAGTTGCTGAATTGGGGAGCATTGTATTTTGAGGGAAACATCGTCTGTCCCGTATTTGCCGTTACATATTCGTAAGTGGAAGATTCATCTATGCGGACGCTTTGAATACCATCCGCAGTCTGGATGTCGTTCCACGCCAGGATATCCCAGAAACCGAAGTCGTAATTGGCTGTCAGCTGTTTTGCCTGGATATGGTTCTTATAGGGTGCTTCGTGCGCACCATATTGCACATCCTGTGTGAAGTATCTTCTTATCTCGAAAACAGATGGTTCGGTATATCCGATTTTTCCGAAGAGTTTGTTGTCATCATCGTCCCATCCGTATTTCCATTCCGCCTCCCAGTCGTATACCACATCATATTTGAATTCATAATCCCAGAGCACTTTCAGCTCCAGGTCTATCTTCGGCAGATCCATTGTTGCTTCCTTACCGCCCTGATGCAGATAGAGATTCGGCTCACGTTCGCAGCCTGCAAGCAGCAGAACTGATGAAATGAAAAAGATAGCAGTACCCGTTCTGTAAACTCTGTGGCTTACAGAATCCTTGAGGAGATATGTTAACTGCTTAAACTGATTCATTATTTACTTTCTTTTACTTTTTCGGTAGAGGATATCGTAACTCAAACTCACCTCCAGTCGGGTTGGTCCTAACCAATTATAGCGATACTGTCGCTTTTTGAAATCCTTGGCATCTCCATACCATTTGTAATAATATACCTGTTTGTCTTTATCTCCATCCACAGGGCAGAGCCACTGGTATGGGTCGTAGCGGGTATTGAGAAATCCAGCCTGCAGACCGATGTCGAGTCGCCAGTGTTTGGAGCGGTCTAGCGGTATCGCCCAACCCAGTCCCAGTCCGGCTCCCCATCCTTCACCTTCCCATCCCCGTTTTTCGTCGAAGCATATATTATATAGGAACGCGTGCGCGTAAGCACTTACGAAGAAACCCCTGAAACCCGTTTCACCGCTTTGCAGGTAATACCGGGTGTGCAACTGGTAGTTGCGCAACTGGAAATATTTATGCTCTTTGTAGTTCTGCCACCAGGGACCCTCGAAACTGGCACCGTATGTGAAATGTCCGGACAGCGGATAATACTCAATAGCCACGTTGGGGATAGGGCAGAAGCGGTCGTAGCCCGGCATATAGGCGAAGTCGTATAGCAGATTGGTCTTGATGCTCAGCAACTCACGGCGTTTCCTGCTGCTTTCAGCCGGTTCCGGTAGCGGCATTTTCACATAGATGTTGGGCTTAGGAAACGGCAAGTCCGTATGGATAGGTTTTGCCTCTGGCAACCGGATGGTATCTGCGAGCCGTTCGTCTATCGGCATGATTCTGACGGCACGCAACTGCGGAAAATATTTCTTGAGCAGATGCTTCCAGATTTTTCCTCCTTCCAGCCGTTTCAGTTCCGCTTTCAGCTGGTCACCTTTTCCGTCATGTTTTCTGATGACGGTCTTTACTATAGGCAGGTACTTGTCGTGCTCCATCTGCATCAGTGAGAGGAGGAGCGGATAATCTTCCGGCACCACATCATATCTGATGCGCTTGGTGTTGATACCGTATCTGCCTAGCAAGGCATCCATGGAAGCCTTTCGGCTCCGGGCAAGTCGCACGTTGTTGGGAGTAGGACCTTCTGGTGACGCCGTAGCACGCCCAAGGATGATGCCCCTGTCTCCAAGTGCTTCCAGCTCAGGAATCAGAAAATTGTTAATCCAGTCTTTGTCACTCTCGCTGATATCAGTTCGATTGACGACAAAGACTATAGGGCGCGAGTTATTTATGAACGTACTGTCTGTGGTTTTCACCTGGGCAGATACATTCATCGTTGCGCATACCAAAAATGAGATTAAAACAATCTTTCCTTGCACTTTTGACTTTTAACTAAATTAGTTTGGTTTATTCTATAATATATTCCAGGAAGGCTGTAGGTAGATAAGCAGTAGCCATGGTAAAGCCGCCTTCGACGATGATGGCAACGCGCTGCTGCCCCTGATACCGTGCCACTCTTCCTGTCAGTCCCTTAAACTTACCATCTATCACCCTGACCATCTGTCCCTCCTTGAACTTCTGTACCTCTTCTGGCACATAGAGGATATCTTCAGCTTCTGATTCACAGATAATCTTCAAACCCTCAATCTGTTTCTGGGGAACAATCAGAGGAGATTTCGTAATCCTTGCCCCTTCATGCATGTGTCGGTAATAGAAGCGGAGATATGGCAGATTCACATTATCATACACATAACTTTTGATTTCCTCTTCGGTACCGAAAGCAAAAAAGATGTTGGGCAGTCGGGATTCCGTTACAACCTTACGTTGTCCTCTTATTTCTTTCATCACCTGGATGGTAGGGTAGAAAGCAGAAACGCCTTTTGCTACGAGGTAGTCGTAGGCTTTCTTCTCTCTTCCGTAGGTAGTTCGGAGTGCATACCAGTTCTGTTGTTTTTTGGAATTTTTCGTGATAGATTCTGTTTTCGCAGGCATACAATGGGTGGACACCCCTGTGTCTGAGCTATCCACATGAATCTTGTTTTTAGCTTCGGGGAGGGCGCTGGAGATAAGTCCAACGCAAGAACCTTTATCTGCATGCTGAGTGCAGTTATCCTTCTTCATTGTAATCGCAAATGCTTTTATATATCAACCTATTCTAGACAGAACCCGGTTAGCGGATGCAAAGATACATATTTTTTCTGTTATAATCTCTTAAACCTTGGAAAATATTCAGCAACTGCATTTTTTTTAACGTATTTTAGATAAAAAAGCCTACTGTTCTGTTCCTTTTTGGTACAAAATATGCTCGTTTCTCTGTTTCTGATCCACCGTTAAGTCTGTCTGTTGACTGGTGAGTCAGGCAGTTTTTTTGAGTTTTTTCACTTTGGATGCAAATTAAACCATAAAAAAATGTGCTCTTTCAGAAAAAAGTGTTACCTTTGCACCCGCTTAGAAGCATTTATATAAAATAACGTTATAAAAAATTTATGAACTTTACACTATTTATCACCGTTTTGCTGACGGCTGTAACCTTGGTGGTGGCTGCTTATGTCATCGCGAAGTTGATCGGTCCTCGTTCATACAATCCGGTAAAGGGTGAACCTTTTGAGTGCGGTATTCCGACTCGTGGCAGCTCATGGTTGCCATCACACATCGGCTACTACCTCTTCGCCATCCTTTTCCTGATGTTTGACATCGAGACAGTATTGCTTTACCCATGGGCAGTCGTAGTTAAGCAGTTTGGATCTATGGCTCTCGTGAGCATCGGGTTCTTCCTGTTGGTATTGGTATTAGGCCTGGCTTATGCTTGGCGGAAAGGAGCATTGGAATGGAAGTAAACAAAAGAGCCTCTATCAAGAG
>OBCI01000055.1_pt1 | contig 33763 bp, 32 predicted proteins | sample 1495881 | NCBI WGS metagenome assembly OBCI01 (sample SAMN03418262, study PRJEB22391) | human gut metagenome | biome: human-gut; feature: organic feature; material: feces | host: Homo sapiens | place: Tanzania | collected 2013-01 | reverse complement strand
ACATTAGCATCGTAAGTAGAAGCTGCATGAAAGATTTCCTCTTCATCCATTACAGCATAACTGCTTGGGAGCACCAGTGCTCCATCGTAACACATATCCATATATGTGTACCTCCTTTTTCTTTGTTTTATTTTTGCCATTCCCGTCTGCAGACAGTCCTGACTCTATGTAAAGCTTTTACATACAAAAATTAATCATCTAGGTGTAGCTCATTACACCTTTATCGTCCGATTCCACTGAATCTTCACACTGTTTTTCTTTTATTTCATCTTCTCTGATAACAAAATTTCCCTGCTGCATCTCCCACAGTCTGTAATACTGCCCTTTCTTTTCCAGCAGTTCCTTATGTGTTCCCTGTTCTATTATCTTTCCTTTGTCCATAACTATTATTTTGTCACAGTTTTTTACCGTTGCCAGCCTGTGTGCTATTATAAGCATGGTCTTCTTCCTGAATTTATTGTATATCATATCAAAAATGATATTTTCTGTTGCAAAATCCAGATTGCTGGTAGATTCATCCATGATATAAAACTGGTTTTCTTTAAGAAATGCCCTTGCAAGCGCAATTCGCTGTTTTTCACCACCGCTTAGTCCATTTCCGGCTTCTTCGAGATATGTGTAATACTGCATTGGAAGTCTCTTGATAAATTCATGTGCATCGGCCGCTTTTGCCGCCTCCCTGACCTCATCAAGAGTCGCACTCTGTCTTGTAACCCTTATATTATCATATATGCTTTTTGAAAAAAGCTCTATGTTCTGCGGTACATAGGATACAGCACGCCGGATATCGTCATTTCTGTATTCCGAGATATCCATGCCATCTATTGTTATGTCACCAGACTGTGGCTCATAATATTTAAGCAGCAGCTTAGCTATCGTAGACTTTCCGCTTCCGCTTGCGCCTACAAGTGCAACTTTCTGCCCTTTTTCTATCGTAAAACTCACATCATCCAGCGCAGGTTTTCGGTTTCCATAGCCGAATGTGACATGATTAAGCTTTATATCACCATCAATCTGTGTTATTTCCTGATACTGTCTTTCACTCTGCTGCTCTCTTTCATAATCCATGATCTCAGACAGTCTCTTCATGGAAATGTTTGCCTCCTGTATTGAAAGCTGCAGACTTACAAGATTGCCGATTGGATCCATGAAATATCCCGCCAGAGTCATAAACGCCATATAACTTCCAAGTGTCAGGCTGTTGTTTATCACCTGCATAATGCCGACATACAGCATTACGAGATTCCCTGCTCCTGATATGACACTTGATATGGTTCCCTGCACATTTGAAAGCATTCCCTCTTTGTAACTTATCCTAAGTGACTTTATGTATTCGCGTTCTATACTTTCCAGTTCGATGTCCTCGTTCGCATTTCCTTTTATTGTCTCAACCGCGCGCAATCCTTCTATTATCTCTGAATTGAGTATTGATGACTGCTGCATCTGCTCCTCATTTATCTTCTTATAAGGCTGTTTAAATATAAATACCAGCACTATACTTATGATTGTCATCATTACAATTATCGCAAAAAGCTTTGGGTTCATCTGAAACAGTATCACACCTGTGATAAGAGCCATTGATATATCCATGATAAGCGATAATGCTATATTTGTAAAAATATCCTTTATGGTAAATGCATCTGAGAAACGTGTCGTAATGTCACCTGTTTTACGGCTTGCAAAGAATTTCATCGGCAGCTTGTATATGTGTTCAAAATATCCCAGCATAAGCGGAATATCTATCTTTATTGACAGGTGCATAAGTATCCACTGTCTTACAAAGCTGACAAATGTCGAGGTCAGTGAAATTCCTAAGAATACTGCAAGCATGATCTTTAAAACATCCTTCTGCCGGTAAGGCAGTATCTCATCATATATTATGTTGTTGAAAAGTGATGATAAAATCCCAAGAAGAGTTACAAGAAGTGATGCCACAAGTGCATATATAAAAAGCTTTTTCTGTGGAAGAAGCAGCTTTATGTACCTGTCAAATAGCTTTGTTCCCTTAATCTTCTCACGTTCAAATTCGCTGTTTGGTTTTAACAGCAGCATCGCACCTGTAAATTTCTTATAGAAATCATCTATTGAAATTCTCTCTATATCCTTCGCCGGATCTCCCACTATCACATACTTTTTCGTTATCCTGAAAACAACAACAAAATGCGACATTCCCTCTTTAGTAATAACATTTGCAATCGCCGGAAGTGTATATCTGCTAAGGAAGCCTTCCCTGTCAACCTTAACCGCCTGGCAGTTAAATCCAAGCTGCTCTGCACATTTTGACAGACCTATGAGATTTGTCCCTTTCAGGTCAGTTCCCATAAGATCCCTTAATTTCGTTATTGTGGTTTCTTTTCTGTAATGCAGACAGACCATACCCATGCATGCCGCTGCACAGTCTGTTGCATCATGCTGCTTTATAAATGTGTATCGCATTGTTTCCCTTTCGTATGCTATATATTAAAAGCTTATTTTCTAATTTCTTCTGTCTAACAAAGCCTCATTTTTAGAAGCAAATCTTATAAAAAAGCTGTTTGGCATCTCTGTTCATTGCTACTCTCCTATATTTGCATAGTAACCAATGTTCCAAATCCATTTTCCTTTTCTACTATATACTTCTTATCAATTTTTCGTTCAAAGCAGGCAAATTCCTTTTTACTGAAAAATAACATAGTCAATGTAATTTCTTCATCTTTTGATTTCGATATTGTGATCCATGTCTTATGATAACAATCAAGACCTAGAATTTTCTGAAGGTTTTCTTTTAGTCTGGCACTATTTTTTATTTGATTTACTTCCTTGTTAAGTACTAATACAAATCCTATATTTCCAAATAAACTGTAGATATCCATATTTTTTCTATCTGAAAACCATATTATTGGTGTAAAAATAGCCAACGACATACATACTGCTAAATTTAAGGATATAAAATCAGCACTTACATTTATATCTAATACTAAGATCACTAACAAACTTGCCCATGAAAGTATATTCACCGATGCCAATACCTTCCATAGAATACTTATTCTTTTCGTCTTTACTAAATAGTATACCGCAATAAAAATCAGCGCTATGTATATTCCTTCAACAATCTCTTTATTCAAATTTATTCCCCCTTCATCTTTGTTCTCTAAAATTAGTAAAGTAGGCCACACACAGAAACATATGCTCACACAATGTATGTGACCTACTATCTATAGATCTTTATATACGAAATCTGATTGATGTATTGCTTGCATAAACAATAGCTACTGCTATAGCAGATGCAACAATAAATCCTGCCAATATTGCTACACCCGCTTGCGCCATTGGTCCCCATCCCAGTACTGTTCGTGCTATAGTTGGAGCAGATTTTACAACCCATTTTGCAATGCCTCTAACTGAAATACATGTTGAAACAGCACCAACTACCATTGCGAAAGCAGATCTAATAGTTTTTCTATTAATTGTAACAACACGCCCTCCTTCCGTATAGCACATTTCCTCTTCATCCATTACAGCATAACTGCTTGGGAGTACCAGTGCTCCATCGTAACATAATTCCATTTTGTTTTCCTCCTGTTCTCTTCTAAACATTATTTTTCTGCCATGTCTGTTTGCAACCGGGCATGACTTTATGTAAATCATGATTACATACACCTTTACCAGAACCAGTATCTTCTCTTTACCGCCACATACACAGCTATTCCTGCGATTATGCTGATTCCACCTGTAATCAATATATATCTGACCGCTGTGCCACCCTCTCTAATGGGCTTTGCCGTGATCATATACTTTCCTGGTGTGCTTAAATTAAGCCCGCTCATGTCCTCTGTACTCACAAGTTCATATTTATGCTTTACGTTATTATATAGATACAGATATTTTCCTTTTACATCATCTATGTGCAGTGTCACTTCTCCGCACAGATACTCTCCATCATTGAGATTGAATTTTATGCGGTCTCCTGTCCTTTCGAGTTCTATATCCGTATTAAGTTCATTTTTATAATTTACTATCTTCTTTCCGTCTATTATGATGCTGTAACCGTCTCCGGTCACTTTCATTGATCTGCCTGCTGTGTACAGTTCATATAGCATCTGCTCACTTATTACAGGTGTTTTGGATACATCCGTATTTTCATCAAATATCTGTTCACTTGTATTTTCTGCGTCTGTACTATCTGCTGCCGCAGGTTCAGCCACAGAACTTTCCGTATCTCTGTTTACAATTACCGACACTGCGCCAGACAAATCCCCATTTGAAACTATTATCGTAGATGAACCTGTCTGTTTTGCCGTTACCACACCACTGCCCGATACTGCTGCAACTGATGTGTTGGTTGATTTGTATGAAACCGCCTGCTCTGCCTCTGCCGGAAACACAGATACGCTCAGTTTAAATACCGTTCCCGGCTTCATTACGAGATATTCTTTATTTATATTTATTCCGGTGGTTTTTACTTTTACTGTCAGATTTACCTCTTTTATTATACTTCCGGCAGATACATATATTGTAACATATCCTTTTGAGATACCCTTTACTTCGCCTCCTGAAGTCACAGTTGCTATATCTATATCAGATGAACGGAAGGTTATCGTGCTTTCCGTGGCATTCGCTGGAAGTGCTGTGGCTGTAAGGTTTATAGTCTTTCCTACTTCCACTTCTTCCTCATGATCTGATATCTCGATATCCGTTACTGGTATATTCTGTTCCATATCCTGTACGTCTGTTTTGTCTTCCTTGTCCGGTTCCGATGCATTGTCCGGTTCCGGGGTTTCATCCATATCCTGTTCTGCATCATTTGCCATATCGCTTTCTTCCGCTGTCACTTCTGCAGCATATACCGCCATCGGTAAGTACTCCATTCCCCAAGCCAGTATAAATATAACAGCAAATATTCTAATTCTGTTTCTTAACTTCATAACCTTATCCCATGTCATTTTCCGGTTTTTATTCCGAGTTTCTCAAGCACATAGTTAAAATATGTAACTTTATCATACTGTATCCTTGCAACCGCCGTCATGCCGTTAGTCACATTTACCTTGTCTCCCTCACGGCTCAGCACATAATCCTGGTCTAGCACTATCATCACTTTAAACGCCAGGCTTGTTGCTCCATCCTGTCCTTCCTGTGTAGTGACATTGTTGTCTATCCGTGATACGCTTCCGCTTATTGTCCCATAGACATTCTGTGACAGACCGTCCATAACCACCTGCACTCTGTCTCCCTCATGCATTCTGGCCATATCAGATGTGGAAACATATGCTTCGAGATATCTCTGCGTATTTTCCGGTGTGATCGTTGCCACAGTTGTCGTTGTCTGTACAACCATTCCGCTCTTATAATTGCCCAGCATGTGAAGCACGCCTGATGCTGTTGCCTTTACTTCATAGGAATCCTGTCCTCCCGATACTGCCACAAGCTGCGCATCAATTGATTTAATCTGCTGGTTCGCCTCTGCGATCTTTGCTTCTGCCGACTGTATTGCAGAATAATAGACTTCGTCTATTTTCCCCTGATTTGTCTCAAGCTGTGCCTGAATCTGCTCATCAGTATATCCATATGCCTGATACGTTGACACATCAACCTTATTCTGTTCCACCTGTGATTTGTAGGTTTCAAAAAGGCTCCAGTACAGACCGTCATCCGCTTTTGTCTCGTCAAAATAATTGGTATCATCTTTTATTGATTTTATAAGAAGACTGTACTGTGATATCTGTTCTTCATATGATTTTCTGTTGTCTTCAAGCTGTGTCTGCTGCAGATCATAATCAGTGCTTTTAATTGTAAAAAGCACATCCCCGGCTTCCACAAGTGCGCCCTCTTCCATGTTGCTGTCAAGAATCTCACCCGTATAGCTGCACATGACATAATTTGACTCATCATTCGTCACAGTTCCCTGTGCCTGTATGGTATACACCTTTGGTGTTTTTATACTCCATACTACTGCCACAATAAGAAAAACGGCTACAACTGTTATAAGTATATAGCCGAATGCCGGTGGATTCTTATCAAACAGTATTCTCGATTCCCTTATTTCATCTAAACTCTTCACTCTTCTGCTCATAACGCTTTTATCCCTTTACAGGCATGAATACATCTGCAACCATTGTCTCTTCTTCTTCGTTTCTGTCTACGTAGATCGTATAATTGCAGCCATCCAGCTCAATATCATTCTCAAATGCATACACCCCAAGCTTATCATAAGCGAACTTCAGTTTGTCCTCCGGTCCGTTATATCTGGCATATAGACAGTTTTTTACACGCAGAAGAGACTCCATCCTATATGGCTGCTCTACGTTGTGGATAAAGTTGTTCGCTTGGAGCATAAACTGCATATTGATATCAGGCTCATTATTTTCATCCAGCTCAACCTTTGAATATTGAATTAATGGTCCGATCTGGTTTGCTCCATGCGTCTGTATATATGTACTTATTTTGTTAATTTCAGAATCAAAAAGATTTTGATCATCTGATTCAAGGTCAAGTCTGCGGACTATGACATTTTGGAGTTTCAGTGTTTTGTTTTCATAAATATTTATGCTATTCATATAACCTCTACCATTGCCTTTTAATAAATTTGTGCAGATGATTTTAATGCCACCTGCACAAACATGAATAATGAAGTTTATTTTTGTGTTATCCCATTGATAAATAAAACAATTTCAATTAACACTATAAAAATCCCACCAATTGCTACTGCTACACCTATACTTATCCCTGTATTTAATATTCCAACCAGCCACAATAAACCAATAACTGCGGTAATAAATATCAAACCAACAATTGCACCTATAACCATTTTCAGAATCGAACTGGTTCCTTTATCAGCACTATTTCTGCTCATATAAATCCTTTCCAGAAAATTAATCCTTATGTTATTTGTCTCTATGCAACCTTAACACTCACTCCTGTACACATATATGCAAAACTATATGTTGTTGTCATTTTACATTTTCTACTTTTCCCGTATTTTCGGATAATACTTTCTACTTGATTATGCGCTTTTGAAGCACAAGATCGATATGAACCAAACCATCCATTGCCTAATATTGTTGATATAATTGCACCTCACTTTCTTTTTTAATCTGTTTGTAGTATTGCTATCAGAAATGTTTGCAACCACTTCTGACTCTATGTAAAAGCTGTTACATACTAAATTTCTACCTATTTTTTCCATATATATTTCCAAAGATAGTCCCATAAAGTATATGTCTCCATATTCACACCTCCCCAAAAATAAACTAGAAGCTTTCCTGCTCTGCTTCTAGTTTATCCCATCTTCCGCCCATATGCTAACTATTTTCTGCGAACGGTTCATTTTTTCGACGAACGGTTGTTTTTCACCCTGACTTCTGCCCAAAAATCATTATTTTCTTTGCCATACGTATAATCCCCATCATATTTTTTAACCACATTCTCAATATTTTTCATACCAAATCCATGATTATTTTTATCTTTTTTACTTGTCGTTATCTTCCCATCAACAAAAATTCCGTCAGCCCTATTGCATGAATTATTTATTTTTATGTCCAGAAATATTTTTCCACTTTTTATGACAACAGTAATATATCTATGTGAAGATTCTACTGTCTCTACTGCTTCAACCGCATTTTTAATAAGATTTGAAACAATTATGCACAAATCTCTTCGCATAATGCTCAATTCATCAGGTATATATCCTTTAACTGTTATTTTACAAGCAGTCTTTATTGGAGACAGATAGTAATTTAGAATTGTGTTTATTATTTCATTTCCTACATCATAGTCCGAATTGCTTATACCTGAAATCTCATTTAACATATCTTCTAAAAATTCATCTAACTTATTGTATTCTTTACTATCGTTTAAATTTTTTATCTCAACAAGTTCTGCAATTATATCGTGTCTAAATTGCTTTGTTTTCTGCTCTTTCTCCAGTAATTGCTCAAAATATTCCCTCTGCTGCTCATTATATTTTTCCAGCATTTTATTTTCTAATTGAAATCTTTGCTGTGAATTAAAATAATAAATCATCAATAAGACCAATATAAATATAATACCTCCACCTACGGTGACTAATCCAAGTCCAAGCTTTCCGTTTGCTGTATGCAAAATTTCCGTTAATGCATATGTAAAATAAGTAATCATCGCAACTATTATAAATAAAACAGCAGATAGCAACAGACTTATCGCCGTTGGCAGTACAAATGAACTCTTTTCAATTTTTCTTCCTGCTAAGGCATAATATATCCATGTTATCCCGATAATGATTATCGTATATATTATTGTTATACTTCTATTATTTAGTTCCAAATAATAGTTAAGTCCATACTGTATTATGCTTTCTAATATCGTAAGCATCGGATAACATAATAGAAACAATTTCAAATTTTCCATAAACGTTATGTCAAATAACGCTGAAACATTAATAATGGCACCAATTAATGCCAAGACCAGAACAAGCCCCATCTGATTAACATTAAGCAAAAAAACTATTGAGAATAAATCAATTCCAAGACAAATCCATTTACTCCATTTGCCCTTTCCAAACTGTCGTTTGCCAAAAAAGACATAATAAAATGATATATATTCAATTATTATTAATATATACAACAACACTCTCATCTTTGCTGCCTCATCGTTTATTCACATCAAAATCAAAAACTTTTTGTCTTACTTCCGCACTTTTTCGTCTTGAAACAGGCACTCTTTTTCCATCAAAAAGTTCTAAATAGTCATTGCAGATATCATATATATACATCATATTTACCAGATAACTCCTATGAACCAATATAAATATTCTCTTATCAAGTTGCTCAGCAAATACTTTAAGAGACTGGCTGCTTTCAAATATCTTATCCTTACTATATATTTTTACATAATCTCTTTGAGCCTCAATCATATATATGTCTCTTTGGCGCATAACGCAATCATTCCCTTTATATTTTACGGTAATTTTTTCGAAACCAAGACAAGATTCAAATGCATTATCAAGAGCTTCAAATAATTCTTCCTGATCAATAGGCTTCGTAACAAATCGCGTAGCACCAATTTTAAATGCCTCTTTAAAACGTTCTCTTTTACTCGTTAACATTATTATATTGTATTGCATACCTCTTTGATTAAGCTTCTCGGCTGCCTGAATCCCATCAATTTCAGGCATATCAATATCTAACAGAATAATGTTATAGTGTTCCCTTGAAGCTAATAACTCTTGCGCAGAAAAGAAATTATAAATATCACATTCCAATTTTCGACTCTTCTGATACTTTGACAATAAATTTTCGACTTCATCATGAATGCTTTTATGGTCATCGCATATTGCAATTCCTATCATTTACACTTGCCCCCTATATTTCTATAACATCTTTAGTATAACTTTTGGTCTTTTTAATTTACAATATTTGTTTCTTTTCCCAATAAAAAACAACTGTGTCATAAATCCCCATTATGGCTGAGGCAGAGGCTTTCTGTCATCTACTTCTCATCAACGACCTGGAAAATGAAAAACTTAAGATAATACGACTCCGGTACATTAGCTGAATTGGCCCACAGTATCGGATGATCCGGTCCCTGCGTGCGGAACTCCACCTGACGTAGCCTCTTGTGAGTGGCCTTTGCTGCTTCCTTGACCGTTTTTGCAAGCAGCTCCTGCGTCATGAAATGAGAGCATGAGCAGGTAGCCAGAAATCCACCATCCTTAACAAGCTTAAGTCCCTTCATGTTAATCTCGCGGTAGCCCTTTATGGCATTTTTGGTGGCCTCACGCGACTTTGTAAATGCCGGAGGGTCCAGAATGACTACATCATATTTCTCACCCTCGGCAGCGAGCCGTGGCAGCTCATCCAACACATTTGCCACGCGAAACTTCACTGTGTCTGAGAGATTATTTCTCTTCGCATTTTCTGTGGCCTGCTTAACCGCATACTCTGATATATCAAGTCCTGTGACCTCACTTGCCCCCGCAATTCCCGCATTGAGGGCAAATGTGCCCATGTGTGTGAAACAGTCGAGCACTCTTTTTCCCTTGCAGATGCGCTGCATAGCAAGCCTGTTATACTTCTGGTCTAAGAAGAAGCCTGTTTTCTGTCCATTTTCTACATCGACCATATAGTGAACTGCGTTTTCTACGATTTCCACATTTGTGTCAAACTCTGCGCCTATAAAGCCTTTTACCTTAGGAAGACCTTCTTTTTTGCGCTCATTTGCATCACTGCGCTCGTATACTCCACGGATATTTATTCCGTCCGCCGCCAGCACTTCCTTTAACAGTTCAACGATTTTCACCTTAAACTGCTCCATTCCAAGTGCAAGACACTCCACCACAAGCACATCAGCGTACTTGTCCACTGTAATACCCGGCAGAAAATCGGCCTCGCCAAATATGACACGACAGCAGTTTAAATCAGGCCTGTCGGTTGTACCAATGCCTGCCACACAAGCCTCATCTGCTGCAGCCACATTATCATTGCCACCCGCCATCACCTGCTTGCGGTAATCCCAGGCATTTTGCACTCTCATCCTGAGAAAATTGTCATCAATCAGCTGGTCTGCTTTTCTTGTCATCATTCTGATACGGATTTTTGAATTCTGGTTTATAAAGCCGCGCCCCATCGGATATCCGTCGAAATCGTGCACCACAACAATGTCTCCGTTCGTAAAGGTGCCTGTGATTGTGTCTATTTCATTGTCAAAAATCCATGCGCCGCCTGCTTTTATAGTGCGTCCTTCGCCTTTTTTCAGTGTTACAATTGTATGATTTTCCATGTTTGTTCCTCTTCTAAATTACTTCATTATTCCTTGCTAAAATCTGATTATATAGTTTATCTGAAATTCTATAGCCTTTAGAAATAAGTTTATCTGTCGACATTCCATTTCAATTATATGAAATCCCGGCAATATTTACAATACACAAATATTTCTGCAAAACATGCCGATATATATTATGATTAAAGGGTCAAAAGGTATCATCGATGCATGCTTGCATGCAATTCGATGTATACCTTAGTGACCCGCACTACACCGAGAAAGTAGCAATTTGCTGCGGGGACGCAGGAAATTAGCGGATTTCGAGGTGTAGTCAGATTACGGGAATGCGTAGCATGTAGTAATCTGATTAATCATAAATGAGGGGCAAAATACTTTTTGACCCTCATATCATATAATCGTAACTATTATAACATCCGACCGGTAAATGGAGATAAATATGATTACAATTAGCTTATGCATGATAGTAAAAAATGAAGAAGAGGTGCTCGAACGATGCCTGAACAGTCTCAAAGGGCTGATGGATGAAATCATCATAGTGGACACCGGCTCGACGGACAGCACAAAGGAGATAGCTGCACGGTATACGGACAAAATCTATGATTTCTCATGGTGCGATGATTTTGCTGCGGCCAGGAATTTTTCGTTTTCCAAGGCTACGCAGGAATACATATATGCACCTGATGCCGACGAGGTGCTCGACGATACCAACCGCAGGCGTTTCATGATGCTTAAGGCTGCGCTGCTGCCGGAAATTGAGATTGTCCAGATGAAATACATCACTCCAAGCAAATTCAACACAGTGCAAAATTCATCCTCAGAGTACCGCCCGAAGCTGTTCAAGAGGCTTCGCACGTTTACATGGATTAATCCGGTGCACGAGACTGTGCGCTTAGAGCCTGTAGTCTATGACAGCGATATCTGTATACAGCATCTGCCGCAGGGCACTCACGGCAAGCGGGATTTCACTATATTTAAGCGCTCGTTTGAAAAAAACGGCACCCTGCCAAAAAGTATAGCGACTATGTATGCCAAGGAGCTTTTAAAATGCGGAAGCCCGGAGGATTTTACCAATGCCCTACCATATTTCCAGGGCGAGTACCGCAACAGCCCCGACATCGAATCGACCTGCGTGCTATCCCGCTACTATCGCATAAATGGCGACTATGACAAGTTTTTTTCTGTTGCCCTCAAGAATGTGGCAGTTGATGGTTGCAGTGAGGTGTGCTGTGAGCTCGGTGCATACTATTTCGACAAGGCAGACTATGAGGAGGCAAGCCTGTGGTATTACAACGCTGCCTTCGAGACAAAGCCCGTGCTTGATGTGGAGTGCGGCGGTGGTAAGGCGCTTCATGCCCTGTCTGAGTGCTACTCAAAATGGGCGGATGAGAAGCAGAAAAAGCTTGATTCGCTTCCTCCTAAATCAAGGAATGTATTTAAAGGCGATAAGGAGCTGATTGATTCACTGCGCAGCCAGGCCGCCGATTACCAGAAGCAGGCTGAGGAATGGATGCTTCCGGAGGGTGACTAGCAAAGGCTGTCATATAAAAGTCGCTACCAGCATTTACCAACTTGTAAAATCCTCTCTAAAGTGATAATATAGAGGTTATAGAGTTTGTTATTTTTTTAACGTAGCAGTTTGCTACTATCATTTTAGGTATCTAAGGAGGATTTTATGAGCTTTTTAGAAGAGTACAAGCAGAAACTTGTCTCAGCAGATGAGGCAGTAAAGATTGTCAAATCAGGCGACTGGGTTGACTACGGCTGGTGCACAGGCACACCTGATGCACTCGACAAGGCACTTGCCAGAAGAACAGATGAACTTAAGGATGTCAATGTACGTGGTGGTATTTTGCTTAAGCCACTTGCCATTTTCGAGCGTGAGGATGCCGGCGAGCATTTCACATGGAACTCATGGCACATGGGCGGTTATGAGAGAAGGCTTATCAAGAGAGGCTGTTCTTTCTACTCACCAATCCGTTACTCAGAGCTTCCTCGTTATTATAGAGATTCAACAACACCTGACGATGTCGCTATGTTCCAGGTTGCACCGATGGATTCACACGGATACTTCAACTTTGGTCCTAACGCATCTCACCTCGGTGCTGTATGCGAGACTTCAAAGAAAATCATCGTTGAGGTCAATGAAAACATGCCTCGCTGTCACGGCGGTTCAGAGGCCAATGTACATATTTCACAGGTTTCTTACATTGTTGAGGGTGACAACCCTGCAATCGGAGAGCTTGGTGCCGGTGGTCCTGCAACAGATGTAGACAAGAAGGTTGCAGAGCTTATCGTTGACCAGATTCCAAACGGTGCCTGTCTCCAGCTCGGTATCGGCGGAATGCCAAACGCAGTAGGCTCACTCATCGCTGAGTCAGACCTCAAGGATCTCGGTGTCCACACAGAGATGTACGTTGACGCATTCGTTGACATCGCAAAGGCCGGAAAAATCACAGGAGCAAAGAAAAACATCGACCGTTATCGTCAGGCTTACGGCTTCGGTGCCGGAACCAAGAAGATGTACGATTACCTCGATGAGAATCCTGAGCTCATGAGTGCCCCGGTAAGCTACACAAATGATATCAAAAACATTGCCGCACTCGACAATTTCATCTCAATCAATAACTGTGTAGACCTTGACCTCTTCGGACAGATCAGCTCAGAGACCTCAGGCACAAAGCACATCAGCGGTGCCGGCGGACAGCTTGATTTCGTTCTCGGTGCTTATATGTCAAACGGTGGAAAGAGCTTTATCTGCTGCTCTTCAACTTTCACCGACAAGCAGGGCGTAGTTCACTCACGTATCCGTCCTACTCTTGTAGAGGGTTCTGTCGTTACTGACACAAGAGCCAACACCCACTATATCGTTACAGAGTATGGTATGGTAAATGTAAAGGGTCTTTCTACATGGCAGAAGGCAGAGGCAATCATCTCAGTTGCTCATCCTGATTTCCGTGATGAGCTCATCAAAGAGGCTGAGAAAATGCACATTTGGAGAAGATCTAACAAATAATTAACTTTAGATATGATTTTTACAATAAAAGCGGTTTCAGGACTAAATGTCTTGAAACCGCTTTTGTGCTCTTAATCCGTCCCACAAACTATATTTTCAAAAAGTTAAAGCACCTCTTTTAACACTTCCTCAATCTCGCTCTTTGCTGCCTTGACAGAGCCCTGCACCATAACCGGCTTACCGCCGCCTCTGGCACCCAGCTTATTTCTCAGTGCTGCGGCAACTGTATTGCAGTCTGCATTCTTGCTTCCGATAATAAAGCTATAGCCCGCATCATCATTTCCTGTAAAAAATGCACTAAAGCCACTATATTTCTCCACAAGGCCATTGACGCAATTTCTTGCTGTATTAGTATCAACGCCATCCTCAAACAGTACTGCATTGTCCGTATCAGCAGGAAGCTCTGCTACCTTATAATCCAAAAGAGCTGACTTTGCAGTGCCAAGCTCTGACTTAAGTGACTGGTTTACTGCCTTAAGCTTTGTGACGTTATCCACAATAGCCTCCTGATTTGTGGTAAATATCCCCATGAGCTCTGAGATGATGTCGCACTTTTGTCTGAAAGCCTCCAGTGCCCTGAAACCACAAAGGATGCTGATTCTGACGCCTCCTTTATAATTCTGATAATTCATAACCTTAAGCATGCCAATCTCGCCGGTGCGCTTCACATGCGGCGCACAGCATGCACACACATCATATCCCGGCACTGTCACTATTCTGACCTGTCCTTCAATCTCTATTTTGCTTCTGTATTCCAGCTGCGCAAGCTCATCCCTTGACGGATATGTCACCTCTATCGGAATATTTTTTGAAATGGCTACATTTACCTCATGCTCCACCGCTGCTATATCCTCCGGTGAAATCACTCCACTGAAATCCATTGTCACTACAGAATCACTCAGATGAAAGCCAACATTCTCAAATCCAAATCTGCGGTGGACAATTCCCGAAAAAATGTGCTCTCCACTGTGCTGCTGCATATTGTAAAAACGATGCTGCCAGTCTATTTTGCCATGTACATGGACTCCTGCTGCAAGCTCAGCTTTCTCAGAAGCGCACTCCATACCTATAATCTGTCCATCAGCCTTCTTTTCTGTCTGAACCTCTTCTTTCCCCATTAGGCAGCAATCACCTGCGGAAATATCCACCGTATGAGTAATGACTCCATTCTTAATCTGCACATCAACGACCCTGTAGCCCCCAAGTATTCCCATGTCCGGGCTCTGTCCGCCCTCCTCCGGGAAAAATAAAGTCTGATTTAATATTATATCAAACTGCTTGTCATTTGCCTTGTTCGGCTCACAGGATATAATATCAGCCTCAAACTCTATGGCATATGCATCCCTGTCGTATAGTTTAATTGTTTCTGTCATACTCATACTGCCTGTTCCTCTCGCTCTATATTCTTACGCATCATTGCTATGTCCTATTATAGCGCATTAATAATTCATATGAAACCCCTAAATCTGGTTTCCCACAATCCTGTAGTATGCTCTCGAAGTAATCCTGAAAACAATATAGTATATGACCATAAACACCAAAAGCGTAGCAGTCATGCAGATTACAATTAACTTAACATCCGTAAGATTGCACATGACAAGCAGTCTGCGAAGCAGAGGAAATGCTGCTGCAAGATGACACGTAGCAAGTATAATCGGCAGGAAAAATACCATACGCACCTGTGAAGTAATGGATTTCTTCACCTCGTCATTGCTCATGCCTACCTTCTCCATAATCTCATAGCGTGCTTTGTCATCATAGCCCTCTGAAATCTGCTTATAGAAAATAATCATCACAGTAACCATAAGAAACATAGTTCCAAGGAATATTCCGATAAAAAACAGGCCACCATACAATACATAAATCTGTTCTCTGTTTGCATCACGGCTTTCCACATAGAAGCCTGACACATCTGATTTTACACTATTTTCCTCAAAATGCTTATCCAGGGCCTTTGCCACAGCAAGCTTATCCTCACTGCTGCCATACAGATTATAATCAATTTCATTGTTGAGCATAGTCGGCACACTATCCTCTCCCAGCGAGCTGTTCAGGTTAAATATCTCTGCAAGTGTTGCCTTGCTGTCTACCACTACATAGTACACACCACTATACATAGAGGACATATAGCTATCTTTACTTACAGCAGTTTTTTCTGACGCAGCCACTTTAAATTCTTTGCCCAACAGATTAATTATATCGCCATTAAACTTTTCTGTTCCATAAACAGCCACCGAACCGGTATCAAGCTGTGGGATTTTTTTATTCAGACTCTTTTTAAAGCCGGTCTCCATCTTATCAATTTCATCTCCTGTGACAAAATACAACAGGGAAATATCGTTATCGAAACTTAACACAGGCTTAAACTCTGTCCCCTCTCTAAACACTGTCCAGCTAAAATAAGTGTAGCTTTTGCTGTCTTTAACATTACAAGCAGAGTCAGCTATTATTTTATCCGAATCTGCAGCAGCTTCTTTAAGTGCATCATCCAGATTCACATCATCCGGCACTTCCTTATACCAGCTATATACACTGATATCCGAAGGATATCTCTGCTTAAGTTCTCCCTCCATGCCCGCATACATGCTCACGGTTGTGGAAACAACAACCAGCACCATTGTGGAAAGCACGCATATACTCGCTAGTCCGCCCGCATTCTGCTTCATTCTGTAAATCATTCCTGAAACCGCCGCAAAATGCTTTTTATTATAGTAAAACTTCTTGTTTTTCCTGAGTGCCTTAAGTATTACAATGCTTCCTGAAATAAATAAAAGATACGTTCCGACGATGACAAGCAGCACTGCGACAAAGAACAGTGAAAGCACCTGAAGAGGGCTCTTTGTGGTAATCGCAATATAATATCCCCCGGCAAGACAGCCTAGTCCGATTATAGCGATAAGCCATTTGCTCTTCGGCTCTTTCTCACCGACATTTCCACCGCGAAGCAGCTCTATCGGATTAGCAAGCTTCACCTGCATCAGGTTATAGATGAGAGTAAGAAAATACAGCACTCCAAAAATAAGTATTGTATTTACGACAGCGCCAGTAGATACAGTGAAATTAATTTGCGCTTTAATATTTATAATTCTATAAAGAAACATAATCATCAGCTTGGAAAATAAAATACCGGCTATAATTCCGGATACTATTGCTGCAAGTGCTACGGTAAGTGTCTCAATTATCAAAACTCTCGCGATATGACGTTTTTCCATGCCAAGAATATTGTATATTCCTACCTCTTTCTTGCGCCTTTTGATGATAAAGCTGTTTGTATAAAACAGAAATATATATGAAAAAACCGCTATTGTTCCGCATCCAAGCCCCATTATCGACGCCAGTGCATCCGCACCCGGCACCTTGCCAAGTCCCTTTGAGTTGTTTAAAAACATAATCACATAAAACATGGCTATCATGACCATTCCCGATATAATGTAAGGCATATAGAGAGTCTTATTATTTTTTATATTTGTAAATGCCAGCCTGCTATATATTTTATTCATGCTTCTCACCACCTGTCGTAATCAGCATAAGTGCATCCTGAATCTTCACATAGAGCTCGTCATTTGTAAGATTGCCACGGTAAATCTGATGAAACACCTGACCGTCCTTTATGAAAAGCACCCTGTTAGCATGACTTGCAGCCTTTGTGCTGTGTGTCACCATGAGAATGGTCTGTCCGTCCTCGTTTATCCTGTTGAACAGTCTAAGCAGACTGTCTGTTGCCTTTGAATCAAGTGCTCCTGTTGGCTCATCAGCCAAAATTAATTCAGGATTTGTTATTATCGCACGTGCCACTGCTGCCCTTTGCTTCTGTCCTCCTGACACTTCGTATGGATATTTATTAAGCAGCTTTTCAATTCCAAGCAGCGAAGCTATAGGTGCAAGCCTTTTTTCCATATCCCTATAGTCCACACCTGACAGCACAAGCGGTAAAAAGATATTGTCCTTCAGTGAAAAATTGTCAAGCAGATTAAAATCCTGAAATACGAAGCCCAGATGCTCACGTCTGAAGGCAGATATCTCCTTTTCCTTCAATGAGACAAGGTTCTTTCCATTTAAGAGTACCTCTCCCGCTGTCGGCTTATCAAGTGCCGCGAGAATATTTAAGAGTGTCGTCTTTCCTGAGCCGGACTCTCCCATGATTGCCACATACTCACCTTCCTCTACAGAGAAATTGATGTTTTTCAATGCCTGTACCTGATTGCCGCCAAATCTGGTGGTATATATTTTTTTGAGGTTACTTACTTCTAAGATTGCCATTTCAATGCTCCTTTGCGATGATTTCAAAATGTTATTTAAACTTCTATTTTTGTTACATTTATTTTAAATATGACGTCATAATCGGCTTCACAACTTACATTGTTGCTGCTTCATGTAATTATAATAACAAAAGGCCGGAATATATGCTATCGAATCAGCTTACATTTCGTACTCGTATCTTACATTTTTGTAAGAAATTAATTTGTAGTTGACAAATAACCTTACATGTATTATTGTATTAATCAAATAATACAGTAGTACAAAAGCAGGTGAAATGATGGAATGGAATTTTAACAACGAAACGCCCATATACCTACAGATCATAGACCGGTTCAAGATGGATATTGCAAACGGCAGCCTAAAGCCAGGTAACAAAGTGCCATCCGTAAGAGAGCTGGCATTGTCAGCCGGTGTAAATCCAAACACCATGCAAAAGGCTCTATCTGAGCTTGAGCGTGACGGGTATCTGGAGTCGAGACGTACCTCAGGCAGATTTGTCGCAGACATGGGAAATCAGGCTGACTCACTAAAAAATGATCTGGCACATAAGCTGTGCAGTGAATTTTGTGAAGGGATGTCAAAGGTCGGCTTTACACCTGAACAGTCCCTGATGGTATATGAAAATTATCTTAAAAGTTTAAAAAAGGAGTGATGTAAATGGCAGAACGTATTGAAATCAAAAATCTAAGCAAAAACTATAAGAGCCATAAAGTTATCGAAAATATGAATGTGACTTTTCCCGGTGGAAAGATTATCGGCATCCTCGGCCCTAACGGCAGCGGTAAAAGCACACTGATAAAGATGCTTGCCGGAGTATTGCAGCCAAACAAGGGGCAGATACTGATAGACGGTGAGCCTGTCGGAGTAAAGAGCAAGGCTATGGTATCATATCTTCCTGAGCGGACATATCTTAATCCGTCAAAAAAGGTGAGTGATATCATTGCATTTTTCAAGGATTTCTATGCTGATTTCTCACCTGAGCGTGCAAATGCCATGCTTGAGAAATTCGGAGTTGATCCACAGGCAAAGATCAAAAGTCTCTCTAAAGGTATGCGTGAAAAAGTACAGATCGTGCTTGTAATGAGCAGGAATGCAAAGCTTTATCTGCTCGATGAACCTATGGGCGGTGTTGATCCTGCCGCAAGAGACTATATTTTACGCACAATAATCGAAAACTATAATGAAGATTCAACAATTCTTATCACAACTCATCTAATAAGTGATATAGAAAAAGTGCTCGATGATGTTGTATTTATCAGAGATGGCGGTATTTTCCTAAACGATTCCGTAGACAATATCCGCACTAATTACAAGAAAAGTGTTGATGAGCTTTTCAGGGAGGTGTTCGCATGCTGTTAAAATTAATTAAATATGATTTCAAGGAGCAATTCAGGGAGCATATCGGACTTTATGCACTGGTGTTTGTGTCAGCCCTGACAGAAATAATTTTGGCCAGCTTTGAATTTGATCTTGTATCCGTATTTTTCTGGGCACTGCATAGCCTGTCAGTAATCGCCATGTTTATCTGCAGCTTAGTGATCATAGTTATTTACTTCAGACGCAATCTGTTAAAAGACGAAGGCTACCTCATGAATACGCTGCCTGTCGAGCCATGGAAGCTGTATGTGTCAAAATTCCTGACAGCTTTTGTACTTTTTATACTCGATCTGATAGTTGCTGTTTTAACATTTTCTATAATGAACCATGGCTTTGAATGGATTAAAGATATTATAGGAAGTATGTCTGATGAGTTTGCCAATGCCGGATTTACAATGAGTCCTGTTGTAATGTTTGGCAGTATTGCAGTAATATCCCTGCTCTACACGATCTCTATGCTGTTTTTCAGCTTTACTACCGGCTACAGGGCAAATGGAAGCAAAGATGCTAACTCTGTGCTTACTTTCATCATACTTTATGTGATCGGTCAGGTTGCAAATATTATAGTGATGATTTTTACATTTTTTATTCCGCTGTCATCAAAGGGATCTATCACTTACATTTTAAATGTATTAAACCCACAGGAGGTTGCAGGTCTTATGAACAGAGTGGTCATCGGTGCACTTGCCGTATCGCTGATCCTCACTGTGGTGTATGTCGCAGGCTCGATATACAATATGACAAAGAAGCTTAATCTGGAGTAGTAAAAAGAGGATTGGCACAGATGTGCTGATCCTCTTTTATTCCTCTCGCTTTTTAATTATTTATTTTCCAAATAAATCCTAATCCCTCGTATCCGCATAATCCAGATCAAACCCAATCCACACCTTAGTTCCTTTTCCAAGCTCTGACTCCATACGGATTGTATGTCCCAGCTTATCTGCCATCTGCCTGCACAGATAAAGCCCTATTCCCGTAGCCTTCTTATCGGCATGACCATTGTAGCCTGTGTAGCCCTTTTCAAAAACGCGTGGCAGATCCTCGGCTTTGATTCCTATTCCGGTATCCTTTATTGTGATAAAAAACCGATCTTTTTTCTCTGCAGTTTCTATTGTAACAAACCCCTTCGGTGTATATTTTATGGCATTTGAAAGTACCTGTTCCAGTATAAATGCAAGCCATTTTTCATCGGTATATACCTGTTTTTTTGTACCTGAATAATTTATCCCAATATGCCTTCTGATCATAATTTTTGCATATTTTTTAATGGTATCACGTATGACACCATCCAGACTGATTTTTTCAAGCACAAAATCATTTTCGGTGCTGCTCACACGCTGATACTGCAGCGCCATGCCGACATATTCCTCTATGCGGAACAATTCATCCTCAAACGAGTCCAGGTTATCCGACAGCTCTGTAAGTGTAGCCTGCGGTTCCTCATCACACATAAGCTGCCCAAGCTCCTCCCGCTCTGCCTCAAGCAGTAGTTTCATAGCCGATATCGGGGTCTTTATCTGGTGCACCCACATAGAGTAATAATCTCTCATCCGGGATTGTCTGACTGCAGCACTGCTTTCTGACTCACTTCTTGCAATGCTTTGATTTTCCAGCAGCCGGTGATAAAGTATCTCCGCATCATCTGTTGCTTCCGGAAGCTGTGCCTGCTCCTCAACCGGACGCTTTAAGGCATTGCTTAGAACCTTTACCTTGATGCTATATCTCAAATAGCCAACAAAAACTGTTATCAGAAGCAGGATTGCATCAAGCACCGCCGCATACACCACATCCTGTTTGCGCGCACCAATCAGGTACATGTAAAGCAAATGGATGCATGACATTGTGACTATCATCAGAATCCATATATAGTTTTGTTTTATAAAGTTTGTCAGATGCGGTTTGTTTTGTGTTTTTGTCATGACCTCTCACCCCAGCCTGTACCCAAGCCCCTTTTTTGTGACAATAAAGCTCTCAAGTCCTATAGAATCCAGCTTTTTACGCAGCCTGTTGACATTCACCGAAAGTGTATTCTCGTCCACATACGCATCACTCTCCCACAGCTTCTCCATTAGAAGGCTACGTGATACAATCCTTTCTTTGTTGTCAAAAAGTGTCTGCAATATTTTGAGTTCATTCTTTGTAAGCTCGAGCTTTTTGTCGCCATAGGTTATGGTGGCATCAGATATGTTGAGCATAGCGCCATTATGCTCCAAAACACTGTTGTTTGCGCCAAAATCATAGCAGCGCCTGATGATAGCCTGTATTTTGACGGTCAGCACCTCGAGGTCAAACGGCTTGGCTATAAAGTCGTCTGCGCCCATGCTGACAGCCATCACTATATTCATATTATCAGCTGCGGATGACAGGAAAACCACAGGAACCTTTGATACCCTTCTGATTTCCGTACACCAGTGATACCCATTGTAAAACGGCAGACCGATATCCATAAGCACAAGCTGCGGATCAAATGCCGCAAACTCTGACATTACAGCATCAAATTTCTGCACCACATGCACATCATAATCCCATTTTTCCAAATGTCTTCTGACAAGCTTTGCTATGGTCTCGTCATCCTCAACCAAAAATATTCTATACATTATTTTCCGCTTTCTTCCATGATAATCTCAGCCGCATCGATGATGAGCTGTGATGCCTTCATACGAAGTAAATCCGGCTTGAGCTGTGCCTTTGGAATCACCTGCTTTACGACATCAACAGGCTGACCATACTTCTGTGAAATAAGCTCATACTGCTCATCCATCTCCTCGTCGGATACAGTGATATTTTCCACTCTTATGATTTCATCGAGAACAGCCTCAAGCTTTGCCTGCTTCTGTGCTACCGGCTTGAGCTCATCCTTTAAGCTGTCCATAGTCTTGCCTGTCATCTGAAGATACTGCTCCATAGCCACACCCTGCTGTGCAAATGATGCCGCCATCTGCTGAAGCTGCATATTTACCGCTGTCTCTACTGCCTGTGGTGGAACAAGACATGAGCTGCTTTCAAGAATCTGGTCATAGAGCTTTTCTCTTGCCGCATCAGCCTTTCTTGCCTCTACCTGGTACTCAAGATACTCATTGATATATTTTTTTAAATCCTCCACTGACTGTACCTCAGGGAAATTGAGAGATGCTGCAAACTCATCGTTCAGCTCTGCTTCCTTCTCATTGTAAATCTCGTGCAGCTTAACCTTGAAAACAACCGCTTTGCCTGCGAGCTCCGGCGCATGATACTGCTCAGGGAATGAGAGATTGATGTCTCTGTCCTCACCGATTTCCATGCCTACAAGCTGCTCCTCAAAGCCCGGAATAAAAGAGCCTGAACCGATTCCGAGAGGGTATTTCTCAGCCTTTCCGCCCTCAAACGCAACTCCGTCCTTAAAGCCCTCGTAGTCGATTACTGCCGTGTCGCCCATCGCTAACGGGCCTGTTTTCTGCTCTCTGACAGGATTTCCTGCGAGAAGTGTCGCTATCTGTGAATTAACATCATCCTCTGTATATGCAATATAAGGGATGTTTGCCTTTAAGCCTTTGTAATTTCCTAATACGATGTCCATGATTATACCTTTCTTTTATGTGTATTTATATCTGCTTAACGAAGCTGTTATATGCAAATAGTATACACTAGTTACCAAATAAAGCCAATAAAAACTCTTTTTATTTGCAGGCTTAATTTCTTACTGCCTTAAAGCACAGCCATCTATGCTCAGATTCCTTAAAAATCAAAAAACCAATTCCCACCATAACCGGTGTATACAGTCCCAAATCTAGCCAGCTTTTTACATGCCATCCATAATATGCCCCTCTCATAAGAATTGCTGAAAGCTGTCCAAGTATGACCGGTATCATAATATTTTTTCCAACTACTATAAGCTTTGCTTTTCTCAACTGTTTAAGGTCAACCGGCGAATATATATATTTCTCAAATATATTAACTTTTCTACCATTTTCCCATATATATGTAATGTATATGGACTGTGCATAATACAATCCAAATGTAAAAAATACCACCATATTATAATAATAAAGATCAAATTCAGTATTCATTACACCACAAAATGCACCTGCGATTACCACAAAACCCATACCCATATTCATGAGGACATACGTTCCGCAGGTCTCAACTATCATACGCTTTTTCCAATTGTCGTGCTCCGTTTTAATCAGGGTACTCATATTCATTTCTCATCTCCATCTGTTTTCTATTGCGTGCTGTACGCATAATACAATTCATAAAATCATACTATTCTCATCCCAGTGTGACCGCCAGCAATTATAAGCTACTCCAGCATCTCACGCATTGAATATTCTCCGTTCTTTACATCTATAACATAGTCTGCCACCCTCGACAAATCATCGTCCAGATGCGTGGCAAAGAGTATTGTCATCTCATACTCTGCCACAAATTCCTGCAGTAATTTTAAGAAGTCATCCCTGAACACCGGGTCTAGATTGGCAGTCGGCTCATCCATCAGAAGCACTTTGGGTCTGTATGCTGCCGCAAATGCAAACTGATACTTTATCATTTCTCCTGTAGAAAACGAGCACAATCTGCGTCTTGGGGAAAGCTCCAAATGTGCAAGCATCCTGTGATACTCCTCACTATCCCAGTTCTTATAAAATGGACTGTATATTTTTTCGTTTCCATTGGCATCCTGCGACAGGTAAAATTTCCTGTCCTGCGACACTATTCCTACAAGCTCTTTTACCTTGGTCTTATTTTTTACAACATCAAGACCGTCTATGTATATTTTGCCCTTCATTTTGTCATACATTCCAAGCATCATATGAAGCAGTGTGGTCTTTCCCGCACCATTTTCTCCCTGTACACCTACAATGTAGCCCTTTGGTATTTCTAAATTTGCAGGCTTAATCACAAATTTTTTTAATTTTAAAGCGGCATTTTCCATTTTTATAAGTGTCTCATCCATTATTTTTCTCCCAATACACGAACCATATCTATTATATCCTTCAAGGTCATTCCGGCATTCTCACAATCTGCAAGCAGTTCTGACATCCTGTTCTCAAGATTCATCATCTGTTTTTCACGCAAAAGATCATTTTTCTGCTCGCACACGTAAAATCCACGCCCCGGCACCGACTCTATTACGCCTTCCTTTTCCAGCTCCTCATAAGCACGCTTTGTCGTAATCACACTGACTGCCAGCTCCTTTGCCAGCACTCTGATTGACGGCATGCCATCGCCTGCCTTAAGCTCACCGCTTACCACTGCATCGCGTATCTGATTTATAATCTGCTCATATATCGGCATACTAACTGTTGTTGAAATGACTATTTTCATACACACCTCTACGCAATTTTTTTGTCTTTTTTTGATTCAGCAAACTCGTAATCTGCCATACAGCAAACAATATCGTCATAATATTTTTTCCTGCAGGATACAATCATCGATATAAAAAACACACCTATCACTAAAGAAATTAATATCTGAACCAAATCCAGCGAGCTGTCATTCTGGTCATAGCTTGCTGCAACAACCGCCGCAGACATAAACATGATTACATCAAATATCGTTAATCTGCCCGGATTCACGCTGCCCAGATAATTGTCAAATGAAGTACAATACAAAATACCTGCCATTACAAGCATCTCACACATATAATAGACTATTCCTGATACTGTCAGAGTCTTATCAGGCCTGATTATTGCTGTGATTAATATAGGTAAAAGCAGCACTATATACGACACACGGAATCTGTATTTGAACATTTTTTGTATATAATGCTGTCTTTGTTCTCTTGAATACGGAGCCAGATACATATACTGTGGCAATTCAAATGCGCTTCTATTATGATTGCTGAAAATGAAAAAAATGCTGATCATCAAATTGTATATATACATTACCTGATTCAGGCCTCCAAATGAGCCTTCTGTAATTCCAAACCAGAATAATGGTATCATAACTATGGCCAAAACAAGCTCCCGCCTGCTGCTATCCAAAATATTTTTCCACAATATTTTCGGCATTTTCCTTTCCCCCTTTCACCAGATAATGTATCAGCTCCCTGATATCCGGAGTATGCTCTTGAAGCTCTCTGTCTACCAGAATACATTTATCCCTTATAACCATGGCAGTGGAGCTGTATGTGCCTTCTTCCATGTAAACCACTGCTTCCCTGGGTATCAGCTTACATTTATATACAGGTCCTGTAACTATCCGAAAATGCTCACACGCAGCATCCTTAGGCTTAAAAAACAACAGCCTCCCTGCCTGCATATATGCAATATAGTCTGCTATTCTGTCCAGATCCTCCGTAATATGAGAAGAAATGATAATGCTTTTTTCACCATCCGACACAAGCTCTGTACACAGCCTTAAAAAATCCTCCCTGAAGTGCTTGTCAAGCCCTGCAGTAGGCTCATCGAACAAAAAAAGCTTTGCTCCATACGACAGTGCAAATGCAAGCTGCGCTTTGATTTTCATACCTTTGGACAGTTTTTTGTATTTCTGCTTTCTATCAAGGTTAAATCTTTCAAGATATCCCAGATACTTTTCCATATCAAACCGCACATACATCTGCCCATAGTATTTTCCGAGCTTTTCGAGATTTATATTCTCATCAAAAAATCCCTCATCACCTACTACCGCTATTACTTCCCTGGCAGCTGCCTCATCGCTGTTTAAATTGTGTCCATCTATCACTATATCTCCTGTTGACCTATACAGTCCCATCAGGCAGCGTAAAAGCGTTGTCTTGCCTGCTCCGTTTTCTCCTACAAGGCCGCATATGTAGCCCTTTGGCAAATGAAACGATATGTTTTCCAGATGAAACCTGTCCTCCCCGGACATTTCCTTATCCAATTCATGAACCCTTAGCATAACTCCCTCCTTTGCTTTCCCACAATTAAAATAGGTGTGCATATACTGTATATATAAATATATACAGTATATGTACACCCTTGTCAAGATATATTCTAAATGTTTATGTACTACGACCAATATTACAACTCAATCAGGAAAAGAAATGCCAGTCCATAATAGGTCACAACTGCTACCAGATCATTCACTGTCGTGATAAGAGGACCAGACGCAACCGCCGGGTCAATCTTTATCTTGTGGAAAAACATCGGAATCACTGTTCCCACAAGGCTTGAAATTGCCATTGCCACAAGCAGTGAAACTCCTACACAGCCTGATACCGCAAATGCTCCAAGCCATGTGTAGCCCTTGAACAGATGCACATATATTCCGAGAAATACAAGTGCCATTATTCCAAGCAAGCCACCATTTACAAGGCCTATTCTTACCTCTTTTACTACAAGCAAAAGCTTCTGCTTACCGCTTAGATTCTCATCCATGAGCACTCTGATTGTGACAGCCAGTGACTGTGTTCCTACGTTTCCTGCCATGTCAAGCACCAGCGACTGAAAGCAGATGACTATCGGCAAAGCCGCTACCACATTCTCAAATATTCCAACTACGGAAGACACTATCATTCCCAAAAAAAGCAGGATGATAAGCCATGGCATTCTCTTTTTCATGCTCTCTAGCGTGGTCTCCTTCAAATCCTCCTCTGATGTCAGTCCGGCGAGCTTTGCATAGTCCTCACCCATCTCATTGTCTACCATCTCTACAATATCATCAGATGTGATGACACCGAGGATATGCTTATCCTTTGAGAGCACCGGAATTGAATCCTCAGCGTAGTCCTTGATTGTGTCGATACAATCATCGATTTTCTCATGGTCTAGCACATATGGATATGAATGGGCTATAATGCTTTCCAGATTCATGCCCTCCCTGGCTGTGATTAAATCCTTTAAATCAATAGCTCCCGCAAAGCATTTATCTGAATCAACTACATATATAGTCATGATATTGTCGTTTTCGCCCGCCTGCCTCACTAGCTGGCTCATCGCTTGCTTCACTGTCAGGCCGCCCGGAATACATATGTAGTTGGTTGTCATATAGCTGCCGATTTCATCATCGTCATATGACAGAAGCATCCTGACATCCTTTTCCGCTTCCTCATCCAGATGCTCTACAATCTCCTTCTTGTCCTCATCCTCCAGATTTTCAAGCAAATCGACAGCATCATCCGAATCCATCAGCGATACTACCCTGGCAGCCTGCTCCACAGACAGCTCATCAAAATAGGCCTGCGGCTCATCAAGATATGCAAAAATCTCCGCTGTCCGCTGTGTTCCAAGGAGCCTGTAAAGACGTTTGCGCTCCTTCTCGTTCATTCCTGCAAGCATATCAGCAATATCATTCTCATGATAATCTGACAAAACCTCCAGAATTTCCTTATCCGTTTTGTGGCTTCTCAATAGAACAAGAAGCTCTTCGTATTTCTTTGTATTCATCTCCATTTCTCTCCTTTCTCATTTCCGATAGCATTTTCCACATAAAATAAACATATGTGGTTCTCCAAAATCCTGGGATTTTGAAGCATAAAAATCATTCCATGATAGAAAGGACGAAACCCGTGCACTCCATAAATTTGCGCACGAAAAAAGCACCTAACGGTGCCCTGATATATAAACAAGTATGCATTTGTGCACAGCAAAACACAGCACGGCGTAAGCCGATATTCCTTAATATGCCTACACTGTACCTCTAAAAACTGTCCGGTGATGAATCCTTCCACGGACAGAATCCACTATGCCTGCCAATACAATACTCACTTGTATATCAGCACCGATGTTGTTCTTACTTCGCCCAAGACCATCACTACTGTCCATGAAATTCACCTCCATACTTAGATTCTTAATTTCTACAATTAAAGTATTAAATTCGGTATACATCACCGGCCTGCAGATATCTGTCACGTCCGTAAATCCTACCAAACTCTTAACCGTAGAAATTGTATCATCAATATACACAATTTTCAACCCATTTATAATATCTTAAGAAACGCCATACCTATATTTTACAAAAAGTAAAGCGTAAGCACCGGACGAAGACCGGTGCACACACGCGACAATTTTGCCACAACGTAAGGGGCGTAGGTCCCGGGTCTCGGTGTAGAGTGGCGGCGTGTGCTCTCGCGTGAGCGCATAGCGAAGCTGCCTAGATACTGTAGAAATTATGCCCATGAAACGCAGAAATGCCCCGCCAAGGACGGCGGGGCAAGGATTATATGCGCCATGGACGGCGCATATAATCCGGTTTCGTCAAGCATAGAAACCCTAAAAGCATAATTTCGTACAGAATCTTGGCTGCGAAGCGTAGCGAACGCGAGAGTACATGCCGCCACTCCACACTGGGACCCGGGACCTGCGCCCCGTCCACCCAAGAAAAAATTCATTAAAATCTACTGGTTCTCTGTCGGTTCATCTGTCTCCGACTCACTGTCGTGCTCCACTGCAGGATCCACATATGTATACGCATTCTCAGACTTTCTGAAAATGGTATCACTAGATCCAACCTGGCACACAGTTATCTCATCACCATCACTGATGTCTTCCTTATTGATAGCAAGCACACCTGCTGAGAGATAAGTCGAAGCCACCTTGGAGTCGTTGATATAAACCTTACTCCAGTTGGTAAAGTTGTGACCGTAAATATATACTGTATCACCGGTCGATGAATCAGACACATTTGTGATGTCCACCTTGTCAATTCCCATGACAAGATCTGAAGCAGGATATAAATCTACGCCGTTGTAGCAGTAGCGCTTTCCATAAAGGATATCGTACTGTAACAGGTCAAGACCATCCTGATATGACGCCTCATCTGTACTGTTCATCTGAGTCTGATGATAGTTCATGATAGTTCCCTCATGGATACCAACAGTGTCTGTAGTATGGGCAAGAAGCTGGTAAGCGTAAAGGTCAGCATCCTCCTTTGGCAACCCCATGTTGTTCCATGTGATGTACTTTGTCTTGTAGATATCACCTGACTTCATATCAGAATCCTGAAGTCCCATTGTAGGAAGGTGATCGCCAAACATAACAACAATGGTGTCCTCATCTCTCTTAGAGAGCTCATCTGTGAGCTCCTTGATGAAGCGGTCAGCCTCGTTAAGCTGGTTTACATAATATGTCCAGGCATTTTTCATGCCCTCGTCCTCAACACCTGACACAGTGTATGTAGGATTTTCAATAACAGGCTCCTTTGGATAGTCACCGTGAGTACCAACTGTGATGATATAAGTAAAATCAGACTGATCCGGTGTAGCATCAAAGGTCTTCATAGTCTCGCTGACGAGAATATCATCTGTAGGCCAGCTTCCGTTTGGAGTGTACTCTGTGATATTCATGAGCTCCTTGCTTGTAAAGGTATCAAAGCCCATCTTTGAAAATGCATTGGTACGGCTGTAGAAATTACCACCGTTGTTGTGCACTACATGTGTTGCATAGCCAATTTTTGATAAATCTGAGGCAAGGCTCTCGCAATCTGTCTGCTTTAAGATAGTCTTGTATGGATACTCTCCTGTACCGAAATACTGCATGCTGAGTCCTGTAAGCATCTCAAACTCTGTGTTAGCAGTTCCTGCTCCGACTACAGGTACAGTCAGATATCCGCTTGAATAGTTTTTCTCAAGCTCATGGAATGTAGGAATAGGATCCTCATTCACCTGAAGGAAATTAATCTCGTCCGGGTCACAGAATGACTCTAAAAGCACACAGATGATGTTTGGACCGGTTTTTCCGTCCACTGTGGTGGTCTGCTTCTGTGAATTAACCTTCTGCTCCACCTCTTCCACATTCTGCTTATTGTAATCCGCCGGCTTTTTCATTCCACGATCCACTACGGTAGATGAGAATGAGTATACAAAGCCATAATCATCATAGCCCTGGGCGATATTTGAATAGTAGCTGGCAACCACATTGGTATTCTGTGCCACATTGGTTGTGACAGGGATTGCAACGAAAAGCAATGCTAAAAATGCCACTGAAACACCTGCATAACGGATTTTGCCTGTATATTTAGGTCCCTTTATAAAAAGTGCCACAAGAAACAGTGCAAATGTACCAAGTCCAAATACAACTATTGTAGCCTGCTGTGCTGTAAAATAGCTGGTATTGTTCATGGCTAAAAGCTCCGGAATACACTTTAAATCAGTATAACCAAACGGTGTGACACGGTTTGAAAGCACACAGCCGTTGATGATTCCGAGGATAGTCCAAAAGCCTGTAATTATTACCCTTGCAAAAGCCCTGCGCCTAAACAGATACACAAGTGAAAATGATACAAACACTAAAAATGAGTTGTACATGAACGCAAGTGTATGTGCATCTACGAACTTACATGCAGAGATAAAGCTCCTGCGCGAGATAATCTCTACTATAAATACGATAGCCATAGCTATGATTGCATGAAATAAAAGCGAATATTTATTTAAAAAATCAATTCTGCGATAATATTTTTCTGAATGAATCTTGTCTTTCTTTACAAAGAGCTTTTGTTTAACGACATTCAATACATCAAATATTTTCTTCATCTTTTCCTCCTATTTGCCTTCCTTTTACCTTCTCTTTACTACATGATAATATAGTCAAAAATATGCACAAAAACAAGAGCATTTTTTTATAAAAATTGACGTCAAAATTATTGTTTTTGGGTAAATATTGATAATAAAATTAACTCTTTTTACCTTTTTTGGTTGTTTTCGTAAATTTTGAGTATAAAAACTATTGTTTAATCCGTGGGTAATATGATTATGAAGCCAATGAAACGAAATGTAAATAGGGAAATTGCATATTTAAAGAAAGTTTAATATTTGGCAGTGCAGGCATATATACCACACCCGGCGGATATATATGCCTGCTTCATAAAGAAATATTTAAATGCGCTCAAGTACTTCGGTTGCTTTTGCGAGGTGGTCGTTTTCTATGCTGTAGAAATCACCCTTATCGGCGATAGCTGCATATGATGTATCGAGTGGCAGCTTGCCAAGTACCGGAACTGAAAGCTCTTTGGCTATCTCGTCTATATGGCTCTCTCCAAAAAGCTTTATCTCCTTGCCGCAGTCAGGGCATTTGAGATAGCTAAAGTTTTCTACCACACCAAGCACTGTGATATGCATTGCCTCTGCCATGTTGTAGGCCTTTTTGACAATCATATTGACAAGCTCCTGTGGTGATGTGACGATTACGATTCCATCTACCGGGAGGGACTGGAATACGGTGAGAGGTACATCTCCTGTTCCCGGTGGCATATCAACGAATAGATAGTCTATATCGCCCCATGCTGTCTCGTTCCAGAACTGTTTTACTACTCCGGCAATGACCGGGCCTCTCCAGATAACCGGATCCTCCTCGTTGTCCATGAGGAGGTTTACTGAGATGAGCTTGATGCCCTCTTTTGTCTCATACGGATGCATCAGGCCGTTTTCGTCTCCGAGTATCTGGTCATGTGCGCCAAACATCTTTGGTATTGACGGTCCTGTGATATCGGCATCGAGGATACCTACCTTGTAGCCCTTCTTTGCCATGTTTACCGCCAGTGAGGATGTGACGAATGATTTTCCTACTCCGCCCTTTCCGCTGACAACTCCTATTACATGCTTGATGTTTGAAAATTTATTCTGCTCTACGAGGAAGCTCTGTGGTCCGCCATTATGTGATGGACAGCCCTCGCAGCTTGATTTTGTGCAGCTTCCCGCGCTGCTACAGCTACTGTTTTCCGGCATTTTTATCTCCTTTTCCTATGAGAAAACAATTGTTGTATTTCACAAAATATATTTGTGATTGCGATTACTTCTCATATCATGTGTTTATTTATGTGTTTATCGTTCATATTTCATACGACATCTATATAATGTAGTATAACACGTATGCAGCATTTTTTATGCTTTTTTTCAAAAACACCCCTATTCCCACCTGTTTAATCGTATTTATTTCGTGACTGTTTCCCGGAAATTCAGCCACCTTTTCATGTTTTGCCACTACATATCCGTAATCGTGCTACGCTTTCCCTTTTTATTATATGGATATTCACGCAGCTTTATAACATAATCGAGATTCACGACCTGCACTCCATTTTTATTTTCCAACACAATTCCATTATCTGTAACTTCTTTTATTACTCCATCAGCTCTTCCATCCAACAAATTGATATAGACATCTTTTCCTATAAAACGCTCTGCTAATTCTCTCATGATTTTTCCTGCACTCCTTTGACTATTGTTTATTTTGCCTTTTTTCATAATTCTTTTTGCTGCATATCGTTTCCGTCTTTTCCACGGAAAATACAATATTATAAGCATCAAAAGCAAATAATAAATGAACCATGTGTTATCCATAGCTTGCCTCCCTACCGCATCAGGTCGCCTTAAAGTACTTTATTGCACTTTATCGCAGCACTGCAATATGCACACTGGCTGACAAGCCATATCAGGCAGACGACAAATGATGGTAAAAATCCTATATCAAACGTCAAAGCACCTATTGCCAGAATAACAGATAGTGCGCAACATACTGAATTGGTCACCTTGAATGCCTCAAAGGCACATCTGCCTATCATGATTTTTTCTGCTTCATCGCAGCTGTCTACCCATTTCTTTTGAAATTTCAGATCATATACCGAAGCAGTTTTCTCCGGATACATTATCTTGGTAATATCAACCGCCTTTTGCTGGATGATTATTCCCTCAGCCAGTATTACCAGAAAGGCCACAATTCCCAGCACATACATGTTAAAATTTTTATCAAGCATTGCAAATCCACCTGAATATGTTGCGCTGATAAGGAAAAATGCACATATCAATACAATGCTGCTTATCATGAGTATCACATTAAGCTTCTTCTCTGCGATGTCGCATATGGATTCATCCTCTCCATCCCATGCCAAAAGCAGCCTTTTTGTCTTTTTATAAACAGGTATGACCACTATCGGTGTGATGACGGCTATAGCAAGCAATATCCAGCTCGAAACATATTTGCTGAAAAATGCTCCCGCGCTTTTCATGCTGCCTGCAAACTGATCAACACCATATTTTGCGGAATAAAATCCAGCAATACCACCCACAATTGCTCCCACGAGTGCAAGAAGCAGAAATCCCGGCATAGCCTTACGGTTTGCTTCTTTAATCTCATTTCTCTCCATCTTCATCTTCCTCCTGCAAATAAAATACATCTTCAACTGTAACACCGCACACCTTTGCTATCGTCAGTGCCAGGGTAACTGATGGTGAATAGTCGCCTCTTTCTATAAGGCTGATTGTCTGTCTCGACACACCACACAGCCTGCCCATCTCCTGTTGATTGACATTCAGCGCGGCCCTGCGTTCCTTTAAACGATTCTTCAGTGTCATATAGCGCCTCCGTGTGACAATTATTTTTGTCTGTTTGACAACTTTGTTTGTCATAATGTATTATATTCTTGTCATAAATGATTGTCAAGGAGTTAATTAAGGTGAAATGTAGAGCGAGAGTCCCGTTTGTAACCCAAGAGTCTCTCTTTGTAAAT
>OBCI01000052.1_pt1 | contig 35180 bp, 28 predicted proteins | sample 1495881 | NCBI WGS metagenome assembly OBCI01 (sample SAMN03418262, study PRJEB22391) | human gut metagenome | biome: human-gut; feature: organic feature; material: feces | host: Homo sapiens | place: Tanzania | collected 2013-01 | reverse complement strand
TTACTGGTTTTAGTTACCCTATGCGAGGGAAATCATTATCCTTTTATAGAGGAAAGATACAGAAAAATCTATAATTAATATGGTAGTCTTGAGTTTATTTCTTTTGAGATTATTATCTGTGTTACAATATTTATAAAAATATACAGAAAATCCTTATGTAAGTTGCTGATGTATAGATAGATATTAAATCTTTTGTTTTTGTAACGTGTAGAAAATTTTATTAAAAATATTTTGGGAATATTTTGGGATTTTATTAATTTTGCAGACAGAAATTCTAAATTAAATGAACGATGAAAACAAAAAAGTTAATATTGCTTTGTGTGTTTGTTGCGATGTCAATAAATACTATTGCTATGGTAAATAATGAATAATGCTAACTTGATATGATTATAAGAGGATTATTATCAATATTATTTCTCCTGCTCGCAAGCTCCACTTGCTTGCGAGCAGGAGAAAAAGCGTATTTACACTTAGACAACTCAGCTTACTTCTTGGGCGATACGCTGAGGCTCTCGGCATATGTTATGGATACAGATTCCAAGCGACTGACTGAAAAGAGCAAGGTGCTATATGTAGATGTGGTTGCTCCTGAGGGATATGTCGTCGAAAAGCGTATTTATCCTTTGGTGAATGGTCGATGTGCTGGCGATATCTATCTGCGTCCGCTTCTCCTGTCGGGCTTGTATGAAATCCGTGCTTATACTCGCTATATGCAGAATGATGGACAAACCAACTATTTCTCTCAGGTGATTCCTGTCTATGAGCAAGTGAAGAATGGACAATATTCGAACTTAGCCATTCGCAAGCGAGAAATAAGGAACATGGGTGGTCGTAAATGTCCCATCCATAAGGGGATAGAGTGTGTGGATGGTGCTTCGTCAATAATGAGCAATTCCCAAGACAAAGAGCAAATCGTCACAGCTTCCTATAATGTTTCTACAATGATGCCTTATGGTATAGTGACAGTCAAGTTGAAGGGACAACCAGGAGAACATGTGTCTCTATCAGTCTTGGATGGCGACAACTTCATGAAAGATAGCAACAAGGGGATGGTTGACTTTGTGTCCTCAGCATTTTCTTATTCTGCTCCAAATGCTGGCAAGAAGTATCTGCCGGAGCAAGGCATTACAGTTTATGGAAAGGCAGGACGGCTTATCAGAAATTCTCAACAAGAAAGTTCTTTTGAAGCGATGGCTCAACAGGAGTTGGTGCCAACCTTGTTTTTGTCCAATGGATATTCCCAAACAAAGACCACGACCGACCAGCAAGGTACATTTGCTACTTGTCTTGGTAAGTTTATGGGTGATGCCTACTTGCAGTTGAAGTTTGCCCAACTTGCCGATAGCTCTATTCAGACAAAATTTGTAGTAAACGAAAATATGAGCCCTGTTCTACGAAAATATACCAAAGATGAACTGAAATGGCAGAATACTGTTCAAATGGGCAGACGCAATGTGAGTGTCAAGCATTTGAAACAATCGAAGTCTCAGTTCAGTTCTGTATGTTTGGATTTAATCAAGGAGATGGATAGGCTTGCCAATGAGAATGAGAATGCTGTGGCATCAACATTTCCTAACTTGAAAATCTCTTGTGGTCTGTTGGTACACCCATATCTTTGCAAAGAGATGGGTAAGATGGGGGCGATTGAAGTGGGAAACTCCTATTGGGATAATGAAACCGACATTCCTGCAGGCAAAATAGTGAATAGTAATTTTACGAGTATCACTAAATATAAAGAGGTGATACTGCGCTCAGACAATCCTGCTTGTAGATATTACTCTTATCTTGACTCTGGAAGTCCTGCTTCTGCAGGTGAATGGAGTGTTATGAATTCAGGTTTGGCTTTGGAGAATCCTCTACCTAAACGTAGTGATTATTCAAGTATGTCGATGTATCCTTCTTTGGTGGCTTGCATGATTCCTGATACAGACCATGAATGGGAAAAGTATTTGAAGTATAATCAAATACCGCATACTCGCTATCTAAAAGTTTCGGGTTTCTCCTCACTTCTTCCTTACCGCCTGCCAAACTACTCGAAGTTACATCCAGAGCATGACTATCGTCGCACGCTCTATTGGAATCCTGACTTGCAATTAGATGAGAATGGGGAAGCAACGATACAATTCTATAACAATGGAACTTGCAAGAAGTTGCATATCTCTGGCGAGGGAGTATCTGACGATGGACGTGCAATTATCGTGAAATAAGCGTAGAATGAAAATAAGAAATGGCAGTTCACCTTCGGAAAGGTACTGCCATTTCTTATTTTTTCCTTATCAGTGTCAGTCCATCTCTCAATGGCAAGATAACCACCTCGACACGAGGGTCGGAGGCAATCAAATCGTTGAAGGCACGAATGCCTTTGGTCTGCTGATCGCGGTCGTAAGCAGGATCGATGACGTGCCCATCCCATAAGGTGTTGTCGGCAAGGATATAACCGCCGGGATTCAAGACGCTCATCACCATCTCATAGGTCTCGATGTAGGTGCGCTTGTCGCCATCGACAAAAGCCATGTCGAACATAACTCCCAATTTGGGTGCTTCCACGTTGGCATCACCTATGCGGAAATCTATCTTGTCGGCTACACTGGATCCCTCTATCCATGGTCGGGTGAAATCTTCCATCTCGTCATTGATTTCAAAGGTATAGAGTTTGCCGCCTTCCTGCAAGCCCTCGGCCAGACAGATGGCGCTGTAACCGCTGAAGGTTCCTACTTCCAGGATGTTTTGGGGGCGAATCATTTCTACCAGCATTTTGAGCAGTCTGCCTTGGATATGACCGCTCGCCATGCGACCGTGAATCGTATGGATATTAGTGGCGCGGTAAAGACGGTAGAGGTAATCGCCTTCTGGCTCCATGTGGTCGCAGATGTACTTGTCGATGCTTTCTGTCTCAGTCATATTCCTATTTGTTTGCAATGATGCCAGCTATGGCAAGGTCGTAGGATGCCAGACCGAAGCCACAGATGACTCCGAGGCAGGCGCAAGAGATATAAGAGTGGTGGCGGAACTCCTCACGCTTATGGACATTGGAGATATGAACCTCTACGCATGGGCACTTCAAGCTGCGGATGCAATCTTGCAAGGCAATGCTCGTGTGGGTATAGGCTCCTGCATTGAGGACTACACCATCGTATGAAAAACCCACTTCCTGCAACTTGTTGATCAGTTCACCTTCGATATTGCTCTGGTAATATTCGATTTCCACATCAGGGAATTTTTCCTTCAATTTTGGTAAATAACTTTCGAAGGAGTTGCTGCCATAAATGCCCGGTTCACGGACACCGAGGAGGTTCAAGTTTGGACCATTGATAATTTGTATTTTCATAATCCCTTATTATTTTATCCGTTTATGAATATTTTTTTGTAATTTTGCAGAAGTTAGAGTGTTCTTCCATCATGGAAGATTGAGTCTGTCTCTTTTACTTCTAACTGCAAAGGTAATAATAAAAATGGAAACAAGCAAGAAATCAAGTACGAATATTGTTAAGGATTATGTGAGATACCTCAAATTGGAGCGTAATTACTCACCCAATACGTTGGAAGCTTACCAGCGCGACTTGCGTTATCTCCTTGAATTTGTCAAATCCAAGGAGATTTCCCTCTTGGATGTCAAACTGGAGGATTTAGAGGAGTTTTCTGCGGGCTTGCATGATAAGAATGTTGGTGCTCGTTCCCAATCGCGTATCTTAAGTGGAGTGCGTTCTTTCTATCGTTTCTTGATGATTGAGGAATATTTGAAAAATGATCCTACGGAGCTGCTTCCTTTCCCGCAGATTGGACAGCATTTGCCGGAATATCTGACAATGGAGGAGGTGGATCTGTTGGAACAGGCTATTGATCTGACGAAATGGGAAGGACAGCGTAACAAGACAATCATAGAAGTCCTGTTCTCCTGTGGATTACGAGTGTCGGAATTGGTAAATCTCAAATTAAGCGACATCTTCGAGGAGGAAAAATTCATCCGTGTTTTGGGAAAGGGAAGCAAGGAAAGACTTGTTCCGATTTCTGAAACTGCCATCAAACAGTTGCATTATTGGTATATAGACCGCAATCAGATGAAAATCAAGCAGGGAGAGGAGGATTATGTTTTCCTCAATCGACGGGGTGCTCATCTTACCAGAACGATGATTCTTATCATGATTAAGAATGCGGCAAAGGATGCAGGAATCAAGAAAACCATCTCGCCTCATACCCTTCGGCATAGTTTTGCAACAGCCTTGCTCAAGGGTGGTGCCGATTTGCGTGTTATCCAGGCCTTGTTGGGTCATGAAGATCTGGGAACGACAGAAATCTATACACATTTGGAAACTTCCGACTTGAGGCGGGAAATCTTGGAACATCATCCGAGAAATATCATGTATCGCGAGAAGATGAAGCCGGAAAGTGCTTCTGATGACCATCTTGACTGATAAACATTTAAAACTGGAATATTTTTCATTCTAATGTGACTGAATATGAAAATAAATGCGTAACTTTGCAGCCGCAAATAAATGATATATCAATTTTTAAAAGAAGAAAAGGAATAAATATGGCATATTTGTTTACGTCAGAATCAGTTTCTGAAGGACATCCTGATAAAGTTGCAGACCAGATATCCGATGCATTGTTAGACCAGTTCCTGGCTTACGATGAGCATGCTCATTGTGCTATCGAATCTTTCTGTACTACTGGTCAGGTGGTTATCATGGGCGAGGTTCGCTCTAACGAATACGTAGATTTGCAGACTATCGCCCGCAAAACAATTAAGAAAATCGGTTATACCAAATCAGAATACCAGTTTGATGGTGACTCTTGTGGTATTCTTACTGCCATTCATGAGCAGAGTGATGATATCAACCGTGGTGTGAGCCGTGAGGAAGATGAAGACCAGGGTGCTGGTGACCAGGGTATGATGTTCGGCTATGCTACCAATGAGACAGATAATTATATGCCAGTCTCTCTTGACTTGGCACAACTCATCATGAAGGAACTCGCTGCTATCCGTAAGGAAGGTAAGGTGATGACTTATCTCCGTCCGGATTCCAAGAGTCAGGTAACGGTAGAATACTCTGATGACAATATTCCTCAGCGTATTGATACAATCGTTGTTTCTACTCAGCATGATGATTTTATCAAGGATGCAATGGGTAATGATGATGACGATGCTATGCTGGCTAAGATTCGTGAGGATGTTATCAACATTCTCATCCCACGCGTGAAAGCACAGTTGGGCGACAAGGTATTGTCTCTTTTCAATGATGACATCAAGTATTTCGTCAATCCTACCGGTAAGTTTGTTATCGGTGGCCCTCATGGAGATACCGGTCTGACAGGTCGTAAGATCATCGTGGATACTTATGGTGGTAAGGGTGCACATGGCGGTGGCGCTTTCTCTGGAAAGGATTCAAGTAAGGTGGACCGTTCTGCTGCTTACGCTGCTCGCTATATTGCCAAGAACATGGTAGCTGCAGGTGTGGCTGATGAAATGTTGGTGCAGGTAAGTTATGCTATTGGTGTGGCTGAGCCTGTCAGCATCTATGTGAATACTTATGGACGTAGCCATGTGAATATGAATGATGGTGAAATTGCCCAGAAGATTTCTCAGATGTTTGATCTCCGTCCAAAGGCTATCGAGCGTCAGTTGAAGCTCCGTCAGCCAATGTATCTGGAGACTGCTGCGTATGGTCACATGGGTCGAAAGAATGAGGTAGTGGAAAAGACTTTCACCAGCCGTTATCATGATACCAAGACTATGCAGGTAGAGTTGTTTACTTGGGAAAAACTCGATAAAGTAGAGGAAATTAAGAAAGAGTTTGCCCTTTAAAATGGGATTAGACTCAAGAAAATAGAATTTATTCCCTAGAGAGCCTGGCTTTCTATGGATAACTTATTATTTATAGTAGAAGGATGGCGCAACAAGCAGATTCAACAATCATAGAAACTCCTAAGTCAGATGTGGCACAGGAGCCTTTAAAGCATACAGGAGAATTGACTCCGAAGCAAGTGCTGAGTTGGTTGCCCAAGAATGCGACACCTGCTCAGCAAGATTCCATGGTGCGAGCGCATATCAAACCATGTGAGATTCATTGGAGCGAAATGCCCGATACCTTGCATCTTCCAGGGCATCAGCCAGGCAAGAGTTTTAGGGACGTCAGCTTACCGCAGTATTATCGTGAGTCTTTCTTCTCGAAAGATTCGCTCTTTCATCCAGAATTGAAGGGCGGAAGATTGGGTGTGGCAGGTGACCCGGTGCCTTATACTGTAGCAGCCGATGATTTTGTCACGATTTTGCTCTTGTTCTGCTTTCTGATAGCATGTGTGGCCTTCACCAAGTCTCGTCAGTTTATCATTCGTCAGGCAAAGACTTTCTTCCGTGTACCACGATTTGGTACCACGGTGATAACCGAGACGTCCAACGAGTTGCGCTTCCAGTTGTTTTTAGGATTACAGACTTGCTTACTGATAGCCATCGGCTATTTTATGTATTCCAGGGCTTCTATCAGTGATACATTTACAATAGACCAATATCAGGTGATTAGCATCTATGCAGGGTATGCTGCAGCTTACTTCCTGTTGAAGGCATTGCTCTATTCGATAACAGGGTGGGTGTTCTTTGATAAGAAAAAAAACGAACAATGGATGAAGGCATATCTCTTCTTAGTGTCGTGTGAAGGTGTACTACTTTTCCCTGCTATCATGCTGATGACATACTTTGGTTTTTCCATACAAGCGGCTGTGATTTATACACTTATTGTAGTCGGAATCATCAAAATATTGTCTTTTTATAAGTGTTTCATCATCTTTTTTCGAAGAAAAGGCGCTTTTTTGCAAATAATTTTGTACTTTTGTGCCCTCGAAGTGGTACCTCTTTTCGCTTTGTCAGGCGGATTGGTATTGATTAGTCATTATTTGAAAATAAACTTTTAGGACAAAAATGATAAAGAAGATTTTAGTTTCTCAGCCAAAACCAGCGAGTGATAAATCTCCGTATTATGAATTAGAGAAGGATTTTGGCGTAGAATGCGTGTTCCGCCCATTCTTCAAGGTTGAGGGACTTACAGCGAAGGAGTTTCGTCAGCAGAAAATCAATCTGCTCGACTATACTGCAGTAGTTTTCACCTCTCGTCATGCAGTGGATAACTATTTCAAGTTGGCCAAGGAGATGCGTATTACTATTCCAGAAGATATGAAGTACTTCTGCGTGATTGAGACGATTGCACTTTATATCCAGAAATATGTGCAGTATCGTAAACGAAAGGTGTTCTTTGGTGAAACTGGCAAGATAGATGGTCTCCTCGCACAAATGTCACGCCACAAGACAGAGAAGTATCTCGTGCCACTGAGTTGTGTTCACAATGATGATATCAAGAATGCTCTCGACGAGAAGAACCTGAAGCATACAGAATGTGTGATGTATCGTACGGTAAGCAATGATTTCACTGAAGAAGAAATCAAGAGCTTCGATTATGATATGATGATTTTCTTCAGCCCTACTGGTGTAAAGGCTTTAAAGAAGAATTTCCCTGATTTCAAGCAAGGGGATATCGCTGTTGCAGCTTTTGGTCCTGCTACAGCTAAAACTGTAGAGGATGAGAATCTCAGACTCGATCTGGAGGCTCCTTCCAAGAAATTCCCTTCTATGACAGGTGCCTTGAAAGATTATCTCGAGAGAAATAACGAATAATTAAGTTCTGGGAGAAGTACTGAGGGATCTCTAATAAATCCGGAGCGATTTCTATGGTCCTAAGATCTCTATAGAACTGTATATTAATATAGCCTAATTGATAGGAATGTCAGAACAGAAGACTTTTACATTACCGAAACAAGAGAGGTTGTGTAGCAGGACGCTCATAGAACAACTCTTTTTGGGTCATTCCCAACATAAGAAAGAATGGCCGGTGAGGGTAGTGTATCAAGTCGTGAAAAGGAAGGATGAGGATGATGCGCAAGCGGAAGTATTGATGAGTGTGTCTAAGCGCTATTTCAAGAGAGCTGTAAAGCGCAACTTGGTGAAACGCCAACTTCGGGAAAGCTATCGTCTTCATAAGGCAATTTTGACAGATGTACTTGCTTTGCATCCAGATACAAAAATCCTCATTGCCTTTATTTGGCTTTCTGGACAAACCTATGATTCTGTGAAGGTTGAGAAAGCTGTTAAGGCGGCATTGGAAAAGATAGTAGATAGTTTGGAACAATGAAAAAGCTGCTAACTTACCTGCTGTTGATGCCGATACTCTTTTATCAAAGATGTATCACGCCATTTACTCCGCCGTCTTGTCGCTTTACGCCCACTTGTTCTGAGTATGCTCGTCAGGCGATTCTGAAGCATGGACCGTTTAAAGGGCTCGCTTTGGCTATCTGGCGAATATTAAGATGCAATCCATGGGGTGGTTCGGGTTATGACCCCGTGCCGTAAGTTTCCGAAGGTGATTCGGGCCCCTTACACATATTTTATATAATATATAACAATCTCATTCGATGGCAAAAAACTTTGTTGAAGAATTGAAATGGCGTGGTATGCTGGCTCAGATTATGCCAGGTACAGAGGAATACCTCAACACCCACATGGTGTCTGCTTATCTTGGTACTGACCCTACCGCAGACTCTCTTCATATCGGTCACCTTTGTGGAATCATGATGTTGCGTCACTTGCAGCGTTGTGGTCACAAGCCTTATCTGCTTGTTGGCGGTGCTACAGGTATGATTGGCGACCCTTCTGGCAAGAGCCAGGAGCGTAATCTTCTCGACGCAGAGACTCTCTATCATAACCAGGAGGCTATCAAGAAGCAGGTATCTAAGTTCCTTGACTTCGATGGCAATGAGCCAAATAAGGCCGAGTTGGTAAACAACTACGACTGGATGAAGGACTTTACTTTCCTCGATTTCGCTCGTGTGGTAGGTAAGCACATTACCGTTAACTATATGATGGCAAAGGATAGTGTACAGAAGCGTTTGAATGGTGAGGCTCGTGACGGCTTGTCTTTCACTGAGTTTACTTATCAGTTGCTTCAGGGTTACGATTTCCTTTATCAGTATGAGAAGTATGGTGTGCGCCTTCAGTTGGGTGGTAACGACCAGTGGGGTAACATGACTACAGGTACTGAGTTGATTCATCGTACTCTCGGCAATGATGCAGAGTGCTTCTGCCTCACTTGTCCTTTGATTACCAAGGCAGATGGCAAGAAGTTTGGTAAGACAGAGAGTGGTAATATCTGGTTGGACCGTAATCGTACTACTCCTTACGCTTTCTACCAGTTCTGGTTGAACGTAAGTGATGACGATGCTGAGAAATATATCAAGATCTTCACCGACCTCGACAAGGAGACTATTGATGCTCTCGTAGAAGAGCATAAGCAGGATCCAGGTCGCCGTGTTCTCCAGAAGCGTTTGGCAGAGGAGGTTACTGTAATGGTTCACTCTCAGGAAGACTTGGATATGGCTATTGCAGCCAGCAACATCCTTTTCGGTAAGGCAACCAAGGAGAATCTTGCACAGCTTGATGAGGCTACCTTGAATGATGTATTCGCTAATGTACCTCATTATGATCTCGACAAGAACTTGCTTGGCGGAGCAGCTGTTGACCTTTTCAATCAGGAAGGTATGCAGATCTTCCCAAGTAAGAGCGAGATGCGTAAGCTCGTTAAGGGTGGTGGCGTTTCACTCAACAAGGAGAAACTCGCTGCTTTCGACCAGGTTGTAACTGCTGATGACCTGATTGACGGCAAGTATCTTTTGGTTCAGAAAGGTAAGAAGAACTACTTCTTGATTACCGTTAAGTAATCGTTAAAAGTATTGAAAATATTTGGTAGTGGAGAAAAAATCCACTACCTTTGCATCCGATTTGCTTGTCCTATGGTGTAATGGTAGCACTACAGTTTTTGGTTCTGTCAGTGGTGGTTCGAATCCGCCTGGGACAACATATCGCAAATAACCCTTCAAGTCTTCACGGATTTGGAGGGTTATTTTTTTGTGATTTATCTAAAATAGAAATCGTAGAGCCTGATTCCTCTGAGATTTTTTATTTTTATCTGTTATTTTGGGATAATAGACGTGAAAAACAGGTTATAAATTAAGAAATAAGTAAAAAGTGATATTCTTTCGTACATATTTAATAGTGAGATTCAAAAATATTTTGTATCTTTGCCCTCAGAACAAACAAATCGAAAGAAGTAATGAAGACGAATTATGAATTGAGATACGCATCCAATCCTGTTGATGCAAAGACGTATGATACCTCCCGATTGAGAAAGGATTTCTTGATCGAGACTCTTTTTGTGGCAGATGAAGTCAATATGGTGTATTCTATGTATGACAGAATGATCGTGGGTGGTGCTATGCCTGTCAAGGAAAAACTGAAGTTGGAGGCCATAGATCCTCTGAAAGCTCCATACTTTACGACCCGTCGTGAAATCGGAATTTTTAATGTAGGCGAAGGTGTAGGTGTCGTTCAGGTAGGAGAAGAGGTCTTTGAGTTGGGGTTCAAAGAGGCTCTTTACATTGGTAGTGGTGAGCGTGATGTATTCTTTGAAAGCAAAGACCCAGCCTGTCCAGCCAAATTTTATTTCAATAGTACAACGGCTCATCAGAGTTATCCATGCAAGAAGGTGACGAAGGCTGATGCGATCAGTGTACACATGGGATCACTGGAAATGAGCAATGAGCGTACTATCAATAAAATGTTGGTTAATCAGGTATTGCCTACTTGCCAGTTGCAGATGGGTATGACAGAACTTGCTACAGGTTCTGTTTGGAATACGATGCCAGCCCATGTTCACAGTCGTCGTATGGAAGCTTATTTCTATTTTGAGGTTCCTGAGAATCAGGCTGTGTGCCATCTGATGGGTGAACCGCAGGAAACACGCCATATCTGGATGAAGGGCAATCAGGCGGTTCTTTCACCAGAATGGAGCATACATAGTGCTGCTGCCACTCACAATTATACCTTTATCTGGGGTATGGGAGGTGAAAATCTTGACTATGGTGATCAGGACTTTTACGAGATTACAGACTTAAAATAATAAAATACGGATGGTCTGAAGGAGTGTTTCGGAAGACCAGCGTATGAAAGATAATCATAAACAACTATAAATCGAACAAAAACATGGATTTTTCTAAGTTATTCTCTCTTGAGGGTAAGGTAGCCCTCGTAACAGGTGCCGCTTACGGCATTGGTTTCTCAATTGCTGAGGCTTATGCTAAGGCAGGTGCAAAAATCGCTTTCAACTGCCGTAGCCAGCATCACATGGATCAGGCTTTGGCTGACTATAAGGCTAAGGGTATTGATGCTAAGGGTTATATCTGTGATGTAACTGATGAAGAGCAGGTTAAGAATATGGTAGCTGATATTGAGAAGGAACTCGGTGTGATTGATATCTTGGTTAACAATGCTGGTATCATCAAGCGTATTCCTATGACAGAAATGTCTGTAGAGGACTTCAAGCAGGTTATCGACATAGACCTCAATGCTCCTTTTATCGTTTCTAAGGCAGTTCTCCCTGGTATGATCAAGAAGGGTCACGGTAAGATTATCAATATCTGCTCTATGATGAGTGAGTTGGGCCGTGAGACAGTTTCTGCTTATGCTGCAGCTAAGGGTGGTTTGAAGATGTTGACCCGTAACATTTGCTCTGAGTTCGGTGAGTATAATATCCAGTGTAACGGCTTGGGCCCTGGTTATATTGCTACTCCACAGACAGCACCTCTTCGTGAGCGTCAGGCAGACGGTAGCCGTCATCCATTCGATAGCTTCATTTGTGCAAAGACTCCAGCTGGTCGTTGGTTGGAACCAGAGGAATTGATGGGTCCTGCAGTATTCTTGGCTTCTGATGCTTCAAATGCGGTAAATGGTCACATCCTTTATGTAGATGGTGGTATTTTGGCATACATTGGCAAGCAGCCTAAATAAAGAAGCTTTCGTCTTTCCCAAGAGAGGCTTATATAAATGAAATAGGGCAGTCCAATACGGACTGCCCTTTATTTGTCTAAATAATCTTTACAAATTATTCGTTGATAGCATCAGCAAGTTCAGCACCAGCCTTGAATTTAGCTACCTTCTTAGCTGCGATTTGGATCTTCTCCTTAGTGGCAGGGTTGATACCCTCACGAGCAGGGCGCTCGCTGACACTGAATGTGCCGAAACCTACTAACTGGATTTTATCACCAGCAACGAGAGCCTCTTTGAGAGCGTTAGTTGTAGCGTCAAGAGCCTTCTTTGCATCAGCCTTGCTAATACCAGCACCAGCTGCAATCTTGTCGATCAATTCTGTCTTGTTCATAATTTTTCTTTATTAAATGATTAATATTATCGTTCCTTGTCCAATTTTGCTTACAAATATAGGTTATTCCTTTTAAAAAAACAACAAAAAGAGAAGAAAAATGTAGATTTTATTGAAATTTAAGTGTAATATGCTTATTTTATGGCGCTATAACGGATATTTTTCGTAATTTTGCCCCAAATTTCGTAAAAAGATAAAGTTTTAGATTATGCGTAATATACCTATAGTTACAAAGAACTTGCTGATAGTGAATATCGTGGCTTTCCTGATTACATATATATTAGGAAAGGATGCTTCAGGTGGTTATGTTCTAAATGATCTCTTGGGACTCCATTTCTTTATGGCATCTGATTTTCAGGTCTATCAACTGATTACTTACATGTTTATGCATGGTGGTTTCGAGCATATTATCTTCAATATGTTCGCACTTTGGATGTTCGGTTGTGTCGTGGAAAGGGTGTGGGGACCTAAGAAATTCCTTTTTTATTACATAGCTTGTGGGTTAGGTGCAGGATTGTTTCAGGAGTTGGCTCAGACTATTCAGTTTTATTTTACAGCGTCTGAACAGTTTCCGGATTTGACAATATCCCAATTATGGACCATAGGACATAATAGTGCTGATGTTTTGAATAATTGGACTACAGTTGGAGCTTCTGGTGCCATTTATGGTATTTTGTTGGCTTTTGGTATGATATTTCCAGAGGAACGTATTTTCATTTTCCCATTGCCTATTCCTATCAAGGCTAAGTATTTTGTAATAGGATATGCTGCTATCGAATTGGTTTCTGCCATCGCTACAACAGGTGATGGTGTGGCACATATTGCTCACCTTGGTGGTATGGTTGTTGGATTCTTTATGATTCGTTATTGGAGAAAACAAGTTAATGGATATAGTGGCAGCAGTGCTCGTGATGCTTTTGAGAAACTTCGTGATTCTTTAGGTGGAAAGCGCAACCGCCAGCATTTTAACTATACCCGCAATCACAATCCTCAGTCTGATAGCCACTCTTATCAGTCTCATCAGCAGGATTGGGATTATAATGCCCATAAGCGTGCTACTCAGGAGGAGATAGATCGAATCCTGGACAAGATTCGCAAAAGCGGCTATGATAGCTTGACTAAAGATGAGAAGCAGACTCTTTTTGACCAGAGTAAGAAATAAGCTGGTCCTTCTGGGTGTCATGTATGATATTGAAATGGATGTATGATATAAAGAAATAAGCGGCAAGATGATGTTTAAACAATTGAGGCAGTTTTCTATCAGGATGATTGCGGGAGCAAATATTTCTACCATAATCATCCTGTTTCTTATAGGTTTTTCAGATCATCTTCATCCGGAAAGATTTGCCATGTTGTCTAATGTTGGTTTGCTTTTCCCTGTTTTTCTCTTCATCAACTTAGGGTTTCTTGTCTTTTGGCTGATATTTAAGGTGCGTTATGCGCTGATTCCTTTCATGGGGTTCATTATCTGTTATGTACCTGTGCGAGAATATATTCCCTTCAATATTCCTCATGAGGCTCCGGAGGGTTCCATCAAGATCCTTTCATATAATACCTGGGCTTTTGCTGAGGGAGAAATGGGGGAAGACGGCATTAATCCTATTGTGAAGTATATCAAGGAACAGAATGCAGACATAGTATGCCTTCAGGAAGCGGGGCATAATGGGGATGTGGAGAACCAGTTGGATTCTCTACTCTATCCGATGTATGCTTATCGGGATACAACCTGGCATTCGGGAGGCGGTGATGTGGTAGGCATATTGAGCAAATATCCGATTCTTTCTAAGGAACGAATCCCTTATGAGTCAGCGGGAAATCTCAGTGTGGCTTATCAGTTGGAAATCAACCATGAAAAGGTGCTCTTGATTAATAATCATCTGGAAACGACGGGGTTGACCTTGGAAGAACGGGCACAGTTTAAGCAACTTATCAAAGGAAATCTGGAGACTGATACTGCTGAAATCACTTCCAAGTTGCTGGTAGTGAAATTGGGAGAGGCCACCCGTAAGCGAGCATCACAGGCAGAAGCAGTCGCAGATTACATCCGTCAGCATCGGGATATGAGTATTATTCTCTGTGGTGATTTCAATGATGGACCGATTTCTTATTCCCATCGAACCATTGCCAAAGGACTTACAGATTGCTATGTAGCAAGTGGCAACGGACCGGGTATCAGTTATCATCATGGGGGATTTTTTGTAAGGATTGACAACATGATGTGTTCAGATGACTGGGAACCCTACGAATGCAAAATAGACCGCAAAATATCGTCATCAGACCATTATCCTATCGTTTGTTACCTAAAAAAGCGGGATAAATAGCAAAAAAGCCTCAAATTATTCTTATAAAAGAAAAAAAATGATTATTTTTGCACGTCATTATGTTGATAATAAAGAAATTAGATGAAGATAAAATAAATAATTAATAATAAATAATAGAAATGCAAAACAAAGGAATTGTAATTTGTGTTGCCGTCTTATTGACGCTTGCAAGCATCTTCTATCTGTCATTCTCAGTAGCAACAAGCTACTATGACAGTGAGGCTGCAAAGATCAAAGACCCTATTGCACAGCAGGACTACAAGGATTCTGTGAAGTACTTGGGTGTTTATTCTTATCAGAATTGCTTGGAAACTCAGATTGGTCTTGGACTTGACCTCAAGGGCGGTATGAATGTAATTCTTGAGATTTCTGTACCTGATGTAATTGAAAACCTCGCTGACCACAAGACAGACGCTGGTTTCACCAATGCCATGAAGGAAGCCAGAGCTCAAGAGGAAGCTAACGGTGGTGACTTTGTGTCACTTTTCATTAACGCTTATCACAAGAGCGCACCAGGTCATAAACTCGCAGAGGTTTTTGCTACCCAGCAGTTGCAGGGTAAGGTTTCTCCTCAGAGCAGCGATGCAGAGGTAGAAAAAGCAATCCGCAGTTCTGTACAGGATGCTATCGACAACTCTTTCAATGTTGTACGTACTCGTATTGATAAGTTTGGTGTTGTACAGCCTAACATCCAGAAGTTGGAAGGTCAGCAGGGCCGTATCATGGTAGAAATGCCAGGTATCAGCCAGCCAGAGCGTATGCGTAAGATGCTCCAGGGTAGTGCTAACCTTGAGTTCTGGGAGACATACAACTCAGAGGAAATCGCTCCTTATCTCCAGCAGCTTGATACTCGTATCGCAAATGGTGATAATGGTGAAGAGGAGAAAGACTCTGTTGCTGCTGATACAACTGTAGCAAAGAAAGAAGTTGCTAAGGCTGAGCCTAAGAAGGCTGAGGCTAAGTTCTCTATCAAGAAGAAGGACGATGCTGCAAGCAAGGTAGGCGAGGATGCTCAGAATGCTGCTGCTATCAAGGCTCACCCATTGTTGGCTCGTTTGCAGCTTGGTGGTGGTTTGAGCACTGTTGGTTATGCTAGCGTTCGCGATACTGCTGCTATCAACAAGATTATCTACTCTGCTGTGGCTAAGCGCGTTTTGCCATCAGACTTGCGTCTGCTTTGGAGTGCTAAGCCAGCTGATAACCTGAAGGCTAAGAATATCTTCGAGCTTCACGCCTTGAAGGTGACTACCACTACAGGTCGTGCTCCTTTGGAGGGTGATGTAATCACCGATGCTAAGGATGAGTTCGACCAGATGGGCTCACCTGTTGTTAGCATGAAGATGAATACTGAGGGCGCACGTAAGTGGGCTCAGATGACCAAGGCTAACGTAGGTAAGGCTATTGCTATCGTTCTGGATGGCGTAGTTTATTCTGCTCCTCGTGTAAACGGCGAGATTGATGGTGGTAGCTCTCAGATTTCCGGTAACTTCACTATCGAGGATACCAAGGACTTGGCTAACACATTGAAGTCTGGTCGTATGCCAGCTCCTGCACGTATCGTTCAGGAGGAGGTTGTAGGTCCTACACTCGGTGCACAGTCTATCCAGATGGGTATTGTATCATTCGTTGTAGCTTTCGTACTCCTGATGGTTTACATGGTGATGATGTACAACATCATTCCTGGTATGATGGCTAACCTGGCATTGCTCGTCAATGTATTCTTCACGTTGGGTATTCTGACGTCCTTCCAGGCAGCCCTAACGTTGCCGGGTCTTGCCGGTATGGTCTTGTCTCTGGGTACTGCCGTGGATGCCAACGTGCTTATCTATGAGCGTATCAAGGAGGAGCTTCGCTCCGGAAAGGGTATGAAGCAGGCGGTAGCTGCCGGTTATGGCAATGCTTTCTCTGCTATCTTCGACTCTAACTTGACATCTTTGATTACTGGTGTTATCCTGTTGACTACCGGTACAGGTCCTATCCGTGGTTTCGCTACTACCTGGATCATCGGTATCGTAGTTTCATTCTTCACTGCTGTGTTCCTGACTCGTCTGGTTTACGATTATAAGTTGAACCACGATAAGTGGATGCACTGCAAGTTTGATACTCCAGTTTCTCACAACCTGATGCAGGGCAAGAAGTACAAGTTTATGTCTATGTACAAGACTACCTTCACCGTTGCCATCGTAGCAGCAGTGGTATTCATCGGTAGCTTCTTTGTTCGTGGCTTGAGTAAGAGTATCGACTTCACTGGTGGTCGTAACTATGTAGTACAGTTCGAGAATCCTGTAGAGCCTGAGCAGATCCGTACCGTTCTTGGTGATGCATTCGTTAATGCAGATGGTTCTAAGGCAACTACTGGCGCTATTGCTATCGGTACAGACGGTAAGACTATCCGTGTATCTACCAACTATATGATTGAGAGCAACAGTCCAACTGTTGACGATGAGGCTGAGACTATCCTTTACAATGCCTTGAAGAAGGCTAACCTGGTTTCTCAGAAGAGTGTTGAGGCATTCAAGAACCCAGACGTTCGTCAGGGTGGTTCTATCATCAGTAGTACAAAGGTAGGTCCTTCAGTGGCTAAGGATATCACTATGGGTGCTATCTATAGTGTGCTCTTCGCATTGATTGCTATCTTCCTCTACATCCTGATACGTTTCCGCAACGTGGCCTTCTCTGTAGGTTCTACTGTAGCTTTGGCATTTGATGCCTTGACAGTAATCGGTTTCTACTCACTCCTGTGGGGTCTCGTTCCATTCTCATTGGAGATTGACCAGACCTTCATCGGTGCTATCCTGACCGTGGTAGGTTACTCTATCAACGATAAGGTGGTTGTATTCGACCGTATCCGTGAGAACTTGAAGCTGCATCCTAAGGGCGACCGTCAGAAGCTCTTCAATGCATCTATCAATGAGACATTGGCTCGTACCATCAATACATCTACATCTACATTGCTCGTGTTGCTCTGTATCTTCATCCTCGGTGGTGACAGCATCCGAAGCTTCTCATTCGCAATGATCCTGGGTGTTGTATTCGGTACATTGTCATCTATCTTCATTGCATCTCCAATGGCTTACATCGTTCTTGGTCGTAAGATTAAGGAAGAGCCAGCTGAGGAGGTTGCAGAAGTTAAGTAATCAGAAACTCTTCATTCTTTCTCTGTCCGATGTATGTCGGATAGAGAAAGATACTGGAAAGAATATAAAAATAATAAAGGTCGCTTCCTGATTGTCAGGAGCGACCTTTATTGTTTTATCATCTCTGGAATGATAAGAAAAGTACGTGGTCCCACCGAGAATCGAACTCGGATCAAAGGTTTAGGAAACCTCCGTTCTATCCATTAAACTATGGAACCCTTTGTGGATAGTTTGGATTGCTTGTAAGATGGCATGAACAGCAATCTGTCTGCAAAGATAATGTAAAAATCTGATTTGACAAAGAGAATAGGCAGAAAATCAATGCTATTTAGTTGAGAAACCTTCTAAAACTTGTAATTTTCATGTGTGGATACGACTTTAAAATCTCATTATTATGTTTTTATCTCTTCTTTTATCTTCCTTTTTCACGTTTGTAGAGTTGAATTGTGAAAATCTTTTCGATACCGTACATGATTCTCTGAAAAATGATACGGAGTTTCTGCCAGAGAGTGATTATCACTGGACAAGAACCCGATATTGGAAGAAAATCAATCATCTTTCCCAGGAAATTATTGCTTTAGGAGAGTTGGCTACACCTTATTATATATATAATGATAGTCTCAACCAGAGCAGGAAAAGTCGGTCTCAAGGTAAGGGTAGCCTAAATCAGTGGCATTTGCCGGATTTGGTGGCTCTCTGTGAAGTAGAAAATGATTCTGCTATGATTGCTTTGACCAAGCGTTCTCTGTTGCGCAAGGCAGGTTATGAATATGTGATGACCTCTTCTCCTGATGAGCGTGGCATAGATGTAGCGTTGATGTACCAGCCTTTTTCATTTCGTCTGCTCCACCATCATGCTATACGTATCAAGCATTTGCCTGAAACTCGTCCCACTCGTGATATTCTTTATGCCAAAGGAATTTTGATGGGGAAAGATACGCTTCATGTTTTTGTCGTTCATGCCCCAAGTCGCAGGGGAGGCGAGGCTGCTTCCCGTCCTTATCGTCTGCAAGTGACCAGTCAGTTATCGCAGGCCGTAGATTCTATTTATTCTTTTAATCATGAAGCTAAGATTATTGTGACAGGTGATTTCAATGATTATTCCGATTCTCCTGCATTGAAGTTCTTGGAGCATCATCAGTTGGTGAATATCAGTCAGGATGCGTATGGACGGAATGGAGCCAAGGGCACTTATCGATACCATGGAGAATGGCGCAGTCTTGATCAGATGTTGTGTAGTCAGTCTTTGGTAGGGCAGAAAATCGCTTGTGAGGTGGGAGATTTACCTTTCCTTTTGCAGGAAGACGATAAATATGGTGGTAAGAAGCCATTTCGTACCTTTTTGGGGCCCAGGTATTTAGGAGGATATAGTGACCATTTGCCACTTGTTGCATGGTTTAAGTTATAGGTTGTTGTGAAATAATCTTGAAATAAATAATCTTGATAATAGTTGTTTTTCAATAATTAAAAAATGTTGAAAGTCATAGAGTTTTGACAAATAATTACTATCTTTGCAATGACTAACCTAATAAATGATGTAATAAACCGGGGAAGATGAAGAAAATCTTGATATTCTTTGCTATATATATCCTATGTTTGCCAATATTCGGTAAATATACGGAAAAGCCATTGTTCTCACATTTGGGTGTGAATGATGGGCTGCCTCATAATACCATTGTGGATTTTGTACAGGACAACCAGGGGGTGATTTGGATTGCCACCAAGGGAGGTCTTGCGAAATTTGATAGCTACGATGTCAAAACGTATCATCATTTTTCTAAAAATCCGCAAAGTCTTGGCAGCGATTTCATCAATTCTCTTTATAAGGACAGTCAGGGGAGATTATGGGTGTGTACCGATAAAGGTTTATCGCTCTATCATTTCGGAACAGATCATTTCAAGAATTTCGTTTACCGACACCGTGCCATCTATAGTGTTGTAGAACTTGATTCTATTCATCTTTTAGTGAATGCGGGTCATGAGTTGGTTGTGTTTAATACGACTGATTTGAAATTCCGAAAGTTAGGCATTGCCAAGCTTCCCATCAAGGGAGTTTCGACTTTATTCAAGTATGCTGATGAAATCATGATTGGTTGTAACGAGGGAATCTATCGATACAATCTCTTGACTAAGAAAATGAGTAGGCTTCATATTCCTGCTGTTGATGGAAATCAGATTCAGTGCCTGTATCGTACAGCGGATACTCATTTGTATATAGGTACAGAAGGCTCTGGTCTTTTTGTCTATCATCTTACGAATCATCAGGTTAAGCATTATACAACTCTTAACTCACAGCTCTCTTCTGATTATATCCGTGCATTGTCTGTCAATGAGGATGGAGATTTGTGGGTGGGTACGGTATTGGGCTTGAACGTACTGAAAAAGAATGGAGCATTGACTCATTTGGATTGTGATGATAAATATTTAGGAAAAGGTACGCAACCTTCTATCAGATGTATTAAGAATGATTCTCAAGGCGGTATTTGGTTGGGAACTTACTATAATGGTGTCTGCTATTATAATCCTCGCAAGAACTATTTTGTCAATATGCAGAAGATTCCGGGCGTCAACTCCCTTAGCAATAATATTATCGGCTGCATCGTGGAGGATAAAGAGCACCATCTCTGGATAGGAACGAATGGCGGTCTTCAGCGTTATAATCCGATTACCGAGCATTATGAACTGTTTACTACTGCCAATGGTTTACGTTCCAACGATATCAAAGCACTCTATGTTGACCCTGTCCGCCATCTTCTTTATATCGGTTCGCAGCTGGGTGGCTTGAGCATCATGAATATAGCCACCAAGCAGATACAGACCCTATTGTTGCCAACTTCCAATATGGATGATAATAGCATCTATGCCATTCATCCATTGGAGGGAGGAAATAAATTGCTGATAGGTTCACTTCGTGGACTTAAACTATATGATACAACCACCGGCATTTTCAGGTCTTTGCCAAAGGAAATGAAAGGTGACTGTAATTTCCCTCTCCATATCCGCGCTATCTTTCAGGATGCTTCAGGCCTTATTTGGCTTGGAGGAGAGGATGGATTGGCTGCTTACCGCTTGCAGCAGGGAAAATTGCAAAAGCAAAAGAAACCTGAAATAGATAGCGAGCTCGCCAGTGCCTGCGTCTTTTCTATCTATCAGGATTACTCTAAAAATATCTGGATAGCCAGTCAGCAGGGATTGTATCAGATTTCTGCCAAGACAGGTAAGACCTGGGGATATGGAATGACTGATGGCTTGCCAAGTAATGTAATCTTCAGTATTACACAGGATTCTATGGGCAAGTTCTGGATTGGTACGGGACATGGATTATGCTCATTCCTCCCCAAGACTCACCATTTCAAGAATTACCGTCTCAAGGATGGAATCCAGGGCTATCAGTTTATGCCGAATGCAGTTTGCAAGGCAAGCAATGGCTATATTCTTTTTGGTGGAATCAATGGAATCACTTCCTTTAAGCCGGAGTCTTTCACAGATAACCCCTTTGCACCACCGGTTCTGATAACCGAGTTGAAACTCTTTGATAAGATCGTTAAGCCGGGTGATGAAACCGGGCTTCTTACCTCACAGATTTCGCAGACTCAGCGTATTGTATTGCGCCACGACCAGTCTATGATTTCCCTGAAGTTAGCAGTAGCCAATTTCGTTTCTGGTTCGCACAATACCTTTGCCTATAAGTTGGAAGGATATGATAATAAGTGGCATCATCTTACTGATGACCAGAACGTTATCTATTCCTATCTTCCACCAGGAACCTACCGCTTCTTGGTGAAGGCTGCCAATAATGATGATAAATGGAATGAAAAGCCTACCATGTTGGAAATCAAGGTTTTGTCACCTTGGTATGCTACATGGTTTGCCAAATTTATCTATTTCCTGGCTTTTGCGGGTTTACTTTACGCCATATTCCGCTTCTTCCAGGATCGTGAAAGAGAAAAGCAGATCAGAATACAGGAGCATAATGAGCAGATACGTAAGCAGGAGATGTATGAGATGCGCCAGCGCTTCTTCATAGACATCTCTCATGAGTTGCGTACACCGTTGACTTTGATTTCCTCGCCATTGGAAGAGGTGATGATGCGCCCGGAAGACAGTTGGACCAAGAGCAGACTTCATTTGATACAGAAGAATGTCAACAGGTTGATTCATCTCGTTAATCAGTTGATGGACTATCGTCGTGCAGAATTGGGAGTATTCAAACTCAAGGTGCGTCCTTTGGATCTGGAGGCTATCATCAAGAAAAACTATTCCATGTTTGTGGATAGTGCTGCAAAGCGCAACATAGATTACCAGTATCATTGTAATCTGGAAGATAAGACGGTTCTTTGCGATCCTAATTATCTGGAGTTGATGCTTACCAATCTGTTGTCGAATGCCTTCAAATATACACCAGATGGCAAGTCGATCATGGTCAGCGCAAAAGTAGAGAATGGATTCCTGCAGCTATGTGTAGCAGATACGGGAAAGGGTATTCCTGATGAGCAGAAGAACAAGATTTTCGAACGGTTCTATCAGATCAAGGGCCAGCAGACGGGTGGCTGGGGCATTGGACTTTCCATTATTACCCGTCTTGTGCAGCTCTATCATGGTAAGTTGTCTGTTGAGAGTCAGGTAGGTGAGGGAAGTACCTTTACCATTAGCTTGCCAATCCGTCCAGATGCTTTCACCCAGGAGGAGATTGCTACAGAAGAGGAAATCAAGGCAAGAGATATAGACAGCTTCTATGGTTCTCATGCATTGGAAGAGTTGAAGGATATGGAAGCTTCGCAGAAGGAGGCTTCTGCTGCTTCTGACAATTCTTCTTCAAACACTTCTTCCGTAAGAAAAGAGGTTGCAGCAGGTAATGCCTTGGGAGAAACTGAAGATGAAACCTCTGAAGCAACTGGGGATGAGGCTTCTGTAGATAAGGTAATGGTTGTGGAAGATAACCGGGAAATCAGGCATTATCTGAGTCAATCGCTTTCTGAAAACTATCAGGTCTATGAAGCTTCCAATGGTAAGGAGGCTTTGGCGATATTGTCAGAGAATGAGGTGAATCTGATTCTTACCGATGTCATGATGCCTGAGATGGATGGTATTCAACTCTGCAATGCAGTCAAGAGTCATCTGCAGACGAGCCATATTCCTGTTATCATCTTGTCTGCCAAGGTGGATGTGGAAGAACAGTTGGCTGGATTGAAGATGGGAGCAGACGATTATATTCCGAAGCCGTTCTCACTGGCCATTGTCAAGGCTAAAATCTTCAATATCCTGCGTACTCACAAGCAGATGATAGAGCGTTACCGCCATTCCAAGAAGATTGAACCGCCGAAGATCACGGTTAACTCTCTCGATGAGGAATGGCTGGAGAATGCACTTGCTGTCGTCAAGAAACATTTGAGCGATGATAAGTTCTCCACCGATATCTTTGCCCGTGAGATGCTGATGAGCCGTACGAGTCTCTACACCAAGATGAAGGCTCTTACAGGAGAAAGTGTCAAGGAGTTTATCCGTCGCATCCGACTCAATACTGCTGCGGAAATGATTCTGCGCAATGAGCATAGCATTGCCGAAATCAGCTTCCTGGTAGGTTTTGCCACTCCTTCCTATTTCACCACAAGTTTCAAGAAATACTTCGGATGTCTGCCTACTGAATACATCAAGAAACAGGCTGAAGGAGAAACAGAGGAAGAAGAGCGGGCGGAAAACTGATTTTTAGGTTGGAAAAACTAATTTCTGTAATTTTCGAGAAATTAGGTGTCATTGTTTCCGTCCCTGTACCCACTTTTATTTTTCCCTGCCCACGGAAAAATTCTTGCGTGGGCAGGGAGAAAAAAATACCTGGGTAGAGAAGGGAAATTATAAGATTGATTTTTTGGCAATTATAGTCGTATTGCCCAAATCGTAGTCCTTAGTTTGGGCACTTGTTGCCCGTCTCGTGATCCCTCGTTGCTCGTCTCATGTTCACCGGTTCCCCATCACGTGATCCCTGAGGGACCGCTTGAAGAGCATGGAAGGAACTTCTGGAGGGGTGAGAATAATCATGTAGTTTCCTATATTTAGTTGACTACATTAGCTTTTGGTGAAGTCAATTTCATCAGAGAAGTGCTCGAATTCAACATCATGATATCCGTAACTATTGAATAGTTGTTTGATGTATTCCTGTTGTTCTGGCAGGAGTTTGAGTTTTCCCAATTTGTATCGGTAGTATTGTCCTTTACTGCCGAGAAATTCTCTCATTTTGGCTCGCAGGGCAGGCGCGTCTTTCACTTTTATTTCGGCAAAGAGTTTGTCGAATCCCCATGCCATTTTCACAACACGCAGCGGTGTGAAGTACTTGCATTTTCCGTCTTTCAGAGCGTTTGGGAAAATGGCTTCTCCTCTATCCTTTTTGTCTTTATCGTAGAGTGCAGATAGATAGTGTATGCATTTGTCTTTCATCGGACATGGTTCGGTGAAGCAATAGGTGATGATACTAGGTACGTTTCCATACTCAAAAGCTTGTTTCAACAGTTCCTTTTCATCCATGTTTCTTTAAGTATTAAGAATAAAACTTTTTGTTTTATTAAACGCAAAGATAGCCTATTTATTGCCTGGGGATGGGATTATTATCAGTTCTTAATGCATTTTTTCGAAACTTTTTCGCTAAAAGTTTTGTTATTTCGAATAACAATTTTATCTTTGCAGCAACATACTCACCCCGCTTCCCTTTAGAGCAGCGCGCTCAGGGTGAGTTTTTTTTGTCTTTTTTGCCATCTCATAAAGTATTAATTTAAAAAGTTACAACTATGATATTATCATTTTTATCAAAATCTCATCATGCAAGAATTGCAGTATCAAGCCTGTTGTTTCTATTGACGAACATAGCTTACGCAGGGGTTGATAGGACTATATTTGATAATGCACCAATCGATACCAATACAATGTCATCAGGCGAAGATGATTATCAAAAGGAAATCATCGCAAAATTTGGTGACTTGTATTTTGATTCATCAGAAAATCCAGAGGTGACGACTTCTGGAATGGCAATGTGGTGTACCAAACAAGAGAAACGATACAAGAACAATGTGGCAGTTTATTCTGCTAAGTTGAATGGCCTGCCATTGCAGCCAACATTGGACGACTGCCTAAAACAGGAGAATGATTGCTGGAACAAGTTGCAGGCTTCGCTCAACAAGTTTGATGCCATGTATCTTAGATTGTATTATTATACAGGTGGTACGATGAGGATTATTTGTCAAGCAGATGCGCCTATGAACATCGTCTATATCCGGATGGCTTGCCTGAAGGACGATTATGAATTGTTTGCCAATAAGCAAGTGCCGTCATTTGCAAAGATGAAGGTTATCGACACTTCGGCTTGGAGCGAAGAGTTACACCAGGCACTAACCTCTGTTAAATACGAAACTCAGGACAAAGAGTTGATAGAGTCTTGTGGTAGTGAATCAGAATACAAACAACAGTATTGTCAACTGGAGAAATATGCAATTGAGACCAAGACTTTGCTGGCAAGATGGGTGGCTCAACGTAGAAATGCAGAGCAACTTCTTTCTAACTTGCAACAAAGCTGTTACAGAGTTCATACTCTGATGGTTGTCAATGCATTATCATATCATTTATATAGTAACAGAACGTTGTGATAAAGGAATATAAGGAAAACAATCCTGATGTTCCTTGTATTGCATATTTATGATATAGTATAAGCTTGAGGTGTAAAAGATGTAACATATAAACAATTAACAGAAAAAGTCAATGCAATATCCTTTGATATCAGAATATGTTAGAGCCATACAAGATGCAAGTAGTAATCTTGATAAATTGGCTCATTTGGTACCAGTGTTAGATGATCATGGTGAGCCATATCGTAGCAGTGGTGCCTTTGCCGTCGTGTTCAAAATGAAAGATGAACAGACAGGGAAATGCTATGCCTTAAAGTGCTTTACTGAAGAGCAAGAAGGTAGAGCTGAGGCTTATCGCCAGATCGCAGATGAGTTGGAGTTCGTAGATTCCTCTTATATTACTTCTGTAAAGTACTTAAACAAAGAAATTTTCGTAGATAGCAGTTGTGAGGAGGATGAGTTTCCTGTTCTTCTGATGGATTGGATTGATGGTGAAACAATGGAAAGTTACATTGCAGAAAACTATCAAGACACTTATGCTATGGCTATGCTTTGTTTCCGTTTTTGTAAAATGGCAGCATGGCTTTGCTCTCAGCCTTTTGCTCATGGTGATATTAAGCCAGATAACATCATGGTTCGTCCTGATGGAAATCTGACTTTGGTAGATTATGATGGTATGTTTGTTCCTGCCATGAAGGGACAGAAATCTCCAGCAATTGGTACAAAGGACTTTTCTCATCCTCAACGAACTATAGATGATTTTGATGAAACCATTGACGACTTTGCTTTGGCAAGCATCGCTTTGTCATTGAAAGCGATTTCTCTAAAGCCTTCTTTACTTGATGGATATGGTGCAGCAGATAGATTACTCTTTTCTGCTGAGGATTATCGTGATTTGAGCAAGAGTAAGGTAATGTCGGCTTTGCAAGAGTTGATGAATAATGAAGAGATGAATACGCTTCTATCAATGTTCTTGTTAGTTAATGCAATGAAAAGTCTTGAAATGTGTTCTTTTAGATTGTTTACTATCAATAAACCAAATTTTGATTTGCAAAAATATAAAATAATGGAGAGTCGGTGGAATATTGAACAGATAAGAAAAAAAATAGAGTCTATAACTTCTCCGACTGATGAAGATAAAAAAAATAGTATAAGATTATTTAATATTGCATATAGTGCAGATGGAAAAAAGCTTTTATCTGCTCATTGTGATTGGGGTGAAAAGTTCTGTATTAGTAATTTTGTGGTAGATGATGGAGTTGAGGTAATATGCGATGGAGCATTTGATGGGTGCTATAGTTTAACTCATGTAAAACTACCTGAAGGTCTGAAATATATAGGCACTCATGCTTTTTGTGGATGTCGTCTAAAGGAAGTCTCAATGCCCAATACTGTTTTAGGTGTTGGGGATGAGGCTTTTGCAGGATGTCATGAACTTCAAAGTATTTTACTTTCTGATAATTTATTTTATTTGGGAACAGGTGTGTTTGACTATTGTGATAAATTAAACAATATAGTTTTACCGAAATCTCTTTCAACAATAAGTGGTAATCCTTTCTTTAATTGGCATGGGAATTTACAAATAGATTCTGATAATTTTGTTTATGAAAAATCTATTCTATATAATAGCTTAAAAACTAAAATATTAGCTTGTATGTCTATAGAAAAGAATTTGAAAATTCCGTCATCTGTATTAGAAATAGGCGATTATGCTTTTTGTGGTTGTAGTTTAGAAACAGTTTCATTACCAATAAGTGTTGAGTATGTGGGAAAATGTGCATTTTTAAATCGATATGATGATATTGAGGAGGGTGAGGAGGTATTTTATAGTTGGGCGGGACCTTATTATGGGAATTCGTGTCTCAAAACCGTACGTTTATCACCAAAAATGAAAATTATAGAAGATAAACTTTTTTGTGGGTGTAAAGATTTAATGTCTGTATATATTCCATATGGTATAGAATGTATTGGTATAAGTGCTTTTGAGGATTGTGAAGAATTGATAGAAATAGTAATACCAGCAAGCGTTAAAGTTGTAAAGAAAAATGCTTTTGCATACTGTAAAAGACTGACTAAAGTAGTAATTTCCGAGGGCATAGAATGCATAGAAGAGTCGGCATTTTCTTGGAGTGCTCTTGAAGATATCAAATTACCAAAATCATTGAAAAATGTAGGTAAAGGTGTATTTGAAAATTGTAAAAATTTAAATAGTTTAACTCGAGAAGTTATAATGGATAAGTTTGGAAAAAGTACTCTTGAGAGTCCAATTACTCCAGAACCGCGTCCTTTCCCATAGAATAAACTTCAAAATAAGTATACGTTTAGTTTGCCTTATATTGTAATAGAATAACTGTAAAATGAAGATATTGTATATAATTGGAAATGGTTTTGATATCTGTCATGGTATAAATAGTAAATATTCTGATTATCATGAGTGGTTAGTGAAAAATGATAATAGTATATATGAAAAAATATGTGCTATATATGATACTTATGGCTATGAATGGTGGAATAATTTTGAACAGAGTTTGTCAAAAGTTTGCTTTGATTATATTAATAAGACATCAAGCGAAAATGCCCCTGTTTATGGTAGTGATGATTTCAATGATGCTGATAATCATAGAGCTTCTGTTCAAGTAGAACTAGATATGCAGAATCTTTTAGATTCAATTAAACTGTCGATGGAAAGTTGGATAAATGGTCTTAATAAAGCAAATAAAGAAAAACTACGAATAGAAGGTAAAGATCATAGTTTTTTCATTACCTTTAATTATACAAAGACGCTTGAAGAGGTGTATGACATACCTAAGGGCCAAATTTGCCATATTCATGGCTGTATTAATGAAAGCGATTTAATTGTTGGGCATGGTAAAACTTCTGAAGAAATTTATAATACGTTGAAAGGAAGGGAAAAGTTACCTCCAAAAGATTTAACTGATGCAGTGTTAGAAGAGTGGATGGATTGTTTTACAGATGATTCGACAATACAAAACGTTATAGAAGCATCTTCTGCTTATGCAGGGAAAATGAGGAAAAAAGTTGAGGATATAATAGTTCTACATCATAAAATGTTTGAAACTTTTAAAAATGTAGAGAAAATTTATATTCTTGGTTTCTCTTTTTCTCCTATAGATTTACCTTATATGGAGGAGATTCTGAAATATATAAATAAGGATAAAGTTATTTGGGTGGTAAGTTCTTATAGCAGTCATGACAATAGAGCTATTAGCGATTTTATAAACAAACATTCTTTAGATAATAGACTTTGGAGGATTATAAAAATGGAAACTCTAAATGAATGCAAGGAACAGAAAATCGACTTTAAAATGTAAATTATGCAGTATCCATTAATATCAGAATATGTTAGAGCCATACAAGATGCAAGTAGTAATCTTGATAAATTGGCTCATTTGGTACCAGTGTTAGATGATCATGGTGAGCCATATCGTAGCAGTGGTGCCTTTGCCGTCGTGTTCAAAATGAAAGATGAACAGACAGGGAAATGCTATGCCTTAAAGTGCTTTACTGAAGAGCAAGAAGGTAGAGCTGAGGCTTATCGCCAGATCGCAGATGAGTTGGAGTTCGTAGATTCCTCTTATATTACTTCTGTAAAGTACTTAAACAAAGAAATTTTCGTAGATAGCAGTTGTGAGGAGGATGAGTTTCCTGTTCTTCTGATGGATTGGATTGATGGTGAAACAATGGAAAGTTACATTGCAGAAAACTATCAAGACAATTATGCTATGGCTATGCTTTGCTATCGCTTCTGTAAAATGGCAGCGTGGCTTCGCTCTCAACCATTTGCTCACGGTGATATTAAGCCAGACAACATCATGGTTCGTCCTGATGGAAGTTTGACATTGGTAGATTATGATGGTATGTTTGTTCCTGCGATGAAAGGACAGAAATCTCCTACAATTGGTACTAAGGACTTTTCTCATCCTTTGAGAACCGTCGATGATTTTGATGAAACTGTTGATGATTTTGCTTTGGCAAACATCGCCTTGTCATTGAAAGCTATATCCATGAATTCCAAATTATTAGATACCTATGGTGCATTAGACAGGCTTCTCTTCTTAGAAAACGATTATCATAACCCTTCAAATAGCAAGGCTATATCTGCCTTGCAGGAATTGCTGTGTGATAAGAATTTCTGTACACTTTACTCTCTTTTCATGCTCGCATTAGCAAGAAAGGAGCTTTCTGCATGTTCTTGTAGATTGTTTATTGGTGAAAAGCCTATCCTGTCTCAAACTATAGAAGACTTATCAACAGAAATAACAGAAGATGAGTTGAAAGAAGCTTTTATAGATGAACGGGGAGTGAAATATAGCAAAGATGTAAGAAAATTATTGAAAGTTCCCCAAGAACTAAGAAGGGGCTATTCTGTCAAAGAGGGTACAAGGATAATATGTAATAATGCATTTGCTGGTTGTAGTTTGTCCAATATAGCCATTCCTGATAGTGTGACTGCTATTGGAGATTATGCATTTTCTCATTGTTGTTTGTCCAATATAGCCATTCCTGATAGTGTGACTGATATTGGAAATGGTGCCTTTTCTCATTGTCTCTTGTTGGAAAATATATCCATTCCTAAAAGTGTAATTTGCTTAAACGGAAATCCGTTTTCAGACTGGGGAGGCATGTTAGAATGTTTATCACCCACCTTCATTTATGAGGATGATGTCTTATTCAATAAGGATAAAAGTGAAATTGTTTCTTTCAGAAATCAAAAAATAGAATCATATATCATCCCAGATAGTGTGACTAAAATTAGAGATTATGCATTTGAATATTGTAGTTCTCTGTTCAACATAGTCATTCCTGATAGTGTGACTGATATTGGAGATGGCGCATTTTGGGGTTGTAGTTCTTTGTCCAATATAGTCATTCCTGATAGTGTGACTGCTATTGGAGATTTCGCTTTTTTGGATTGTAGTTCTCTGTCCAAAATAGTCATTCCTAATAGTGTGACTAAAATTGGAGATTATGCTTTTTCGGATTGTAGTTCTTTGTCCAATATAGTCATTCCTGATAGTGTGACTAGTATTGGAGATTATGCATTTGGGGGCTGTAGTTCTCTGTCCAAAATAGTCATTCCTAATAGTGTGACTAAAATTGGAGATTATGCATTTTCTGATTGTAGTTCTCTGTCCAAAATAGTTATTCCTAATAGTGTGACTAGTATTGGAGATTATGCATTTAGGGGTTGTAGTTCTCTGTCCAAAATAGTCATTCCTAATAGTGTGACTAGTATTGGAGATTATGCATTTAGGGGTTGTAGTTCTCTGTCCAATATAGTCATTCCTGATAGTGTGACTAGTATTGGAGATTATGCATTTTCTGATTGTAGTTCTCTGCCCAACATAGTCATTCCTAATAGTGTGACTAGTATTGGAGATTATGCATTTGGAGGCTGTCGTTCTCTGTCCCAAATAGTCATTCCTGATAGTGTGACTAAAATTAGAGATTATGCATTTGAATATTGTAGTTCTCTGTCCAAAATAGTCATTCCTGATAGCGTGACTGCTATTGGAGATTTCGCTTTTTCGGGTTGTCGTTCTTTGTCCAAAATAGTCATTCCTGATAGCGTGACTGCTATTGGAGATTTCGCTTTTTCGGGTTGTCGTTCTTTGTCCAAAATAGTCATTCCTGATAGCGTGACTGCTATTGGAGATTTCGCTTTTTCGGGTTGTCGTTCTTTGTCCAAAATAGTCATTCCTGATAGCGTGACTGCTATTGGAGATTTCGCTTTTTCGGGTTGTAGTTCTCTGTCCAAAATAGTCATTCCTGATAGTGTGACTGCTATTGGAAAATGTGCATTTTCTGATTGTAGTTCTCTGTCCAAAATAGTCATTCCTGATAGTGTGATTGCTATTGGATATGGTGCATTTTCTGGTTGTAGTTTGTCATACGATTTTAAGCAAGAGTTAATCTCTCGATTTGGAAAGGAAATATTTAATGATTTATGGTACTTATAGATTCTAAGCGAAAGAAGAGGGAAAATATCTTGAAGAAATATCCCGATGCAATCATAGCAGATGTGACAAGCCATGCGGAAGATGACTTGATTGACAGTATCGGCCAATCGGTACCAAAAAGATGTAAAGTTCTACTCATGTAAAATAATAACCGCCTATTTTTGCAGAAGAAGGAGTGATTGATATGGATGACTTTACGATTTGCTGGATTTATAAACAATAAAAAATTCATCTCTGTAGTACATAAAATACAATAGTGCTGTATCGGTATGATTGGTACAGCACTATCAGAAAGTTCGACTGCGGATTTTGTTTTTATAATTGTACTCATATCAATAACTTTAGAATAAATCAGCCAATATTATGGAGATGATTCCTGATGCAACAGCACTTAAAATCCATAATAGGACTTGTAATGCACGTCTTACAGTAAAATGTACACGAGCCCAGTGAACACCGGGAGCTGTTGTATCCATAAGAAGTTCCAATTCGCTATATTTATTGTAGGCCTGCTGATAAATATCTAACGCTTCGTTAGTATTGATACTTTCTAAAATCTTAGCTTTACGTACAGCTCTTACTGCATCAGAGCGTAGAGATTTATATTTTGGATAAAAAGTGCCGTTTTGTAGCACAGTCAAATCCACATGTCTTGTTTGTTTTTCAAATAATAAAACCGAATCGTGAATAGATAAGTTCAAACACTTCTCGCTTCTACTTCTGCAATAAGTGGTTTGATAATCGTATTGTAGTCGTCATATAAAGCTATAATTTGCTTGCTATTATCCATTTTAAATTCGTGCTAAACGTTTATCTATATCATTTTTTGAAACTAAACGTTTGAAAAATAAATAGACAGACCCTCTACTAACCATGTTTTTGAGAGAGAATGCAGGGGTGAGTTTTTTGCCAATACGAGCCTCGACAAGTGCATCTAACTCTTCCGCACTCATCTGCAATATCTCATCGTAAGTTTTTCCTAACTTCCGACTTAATGTTTCTCGTGTCTGTTCATTCAGTATATGCATAAAACTCATCTATGTGTTTGTAAATCTTATCATCTTTTGTGAGAATTATAGTCCCAACTCTTTTAGCATTTTCTTTATGACGTCAGTCTTGATGGTGGAGAATTCAGATTTATCATAAATTTCTATCAACCATACTTCACCAGTATTCTCATCTACTAATGTGGTATATGTGATAACTCTAGCTCCTCCAGCTTTACCTTTTCTTTTGGAATCAATAGCCATGCGGATTTTTCTTAACCCTCCACCTAAGTCAACTCCTTGAAAAGGATCTTCTTTTAAGGAATCTTTGAATTTGCCAAAATCCTGTTTCATGGACTTATAGCGTTTAGCTAAGTCCTTTAACTCCTTTTCAAAATGAGGAGTTGTTTCAATATTATAGTTCATCGAAAAGTTCGTCTGCGGATTTGGCTTTTATTTTACCCTCCTTTATCATTTTTACCTCACGAAGTCCTTGACAAATTTCTTCGGTTCTGTCAATTGATTGCTGGGGGATTATTTCTAACAGAATAGTCTCCAGATAATTGCTGAGGCTTCTGTTGTCTCTTTTAGCATTGCCCTTTAAAATATTGAGCAAATCCGTATCTATTCTTATAGAGGCGGAAGTTTTTGTCTTTATTATTGTACTCATATTACTTACATTTTAATTATATGTGTGCAAATATAGTGCAAAAGATTATAAGTTCCAAAGTTTTTTTGATTTTTTAATTGAATTAAACTTTTGAGTTTTTTTTAGCTTACTCTTTTGAGATTCATGTATATGTTGCTGCACTTTTCTTATTTAACCTTATTTCTTTTAGCTCAAACTATAGATTCCACCTGGCATCGTTGCAGAAGGGTAACTCTGGCGTATGAAGCACTCTCGCAACTCGTCGGCGTTCACCACCAGACTTGGCGGATAGATACTCCATTACATACTTTCCTCCCTATAGTTAGGCGGTACACTTTTAAGTTAGAATCTACATATCTATATCTCTTGTTTGAATATGTTTTTAATTGCATAAAGAGGAAATACCCGGATGTCGTCATAACACGAAAAATTTTCGAGTGATGTACGAATTCCATAGTCGATACCTTTCTGTTGATGTCTTTCCTACTTGTCTTGCTCCACGTAAAAGCAAGGTTTTCTCTCTTGAGATTCAGCCCAAATCTCAAGTTCTTGGTCTATATGTCGTTTTAGATATTTCTTCATAATTCGTAACATATTGATAATTAATTGTAAAGATACTGCTTTTTCTAAAATTAGGGGCATAGAATGGGGTAAATCTTCTAAAATTAGGGGCTAAGGTTAAACTAATTGTGAGCCAAAAGGAACGTTATTTGCCAATGCCTGATTATGACAAATCAACAGCAACAGAAGTTGTCTTGACCTTGCCTGGTACAGTTATTGATGAGAATTATAGTCTCTTACTATTAGAAAACAAAAATCTGTCTCTTACAGATGCAGTTCTGTTAGACTCTGTACAGAAAGGCAAGCGCATATCGCCAGAAGCTATTGCCATGCTCCGCAAGCGCAAACTGTTAGAAGGTCGTTTACCACATATCTTCATAGCAAAGGATATTGCCCAAGTAACAGACCAGAAGATAGAATATTCCAAGCACAAGGGATTGGATGATAAGAAATGTGAGGCGTTGCTGCTCGATTCGTTGAAGGATCATGGTTCGTTGACGAAACCTGAAATAGTGCGTTTGCTTTGGGACGTGTTGCCTGACCAGTTGGACGACAAACAGAAGAACAATAAATTGGATTATTTGCTTAAACGATTAAGGAAAGCAGGAAAAATATGGACTGAAAGAAATGAAGTTACTTCCGTATGGCACCTCACGGAAAAATAGTCAAATTCCGTGAGGTTACAAGCACTTTTCCGTGAGGTATAAGCTAAGTCTACATATGTAATATGTATTTGTGCTGACAATCAGTCTATTACAGTCACTGGTGAGCTTGCGGAAAATTTTTATTTCAGAAAAATTCCGTGAGGTTTCCGCACATAAACCCTCAAAACAGACTCTTATTATGGAAGACATTCAAGAGAAATACAACCATCTTCTCCAGCAGAATGAGGCTCTTCGTCAAGAAAACGAAGAGTTGAAATTGCTTCTACATGCGCACGGCATAGAATATAAGCCCAAGCACGCAGAAGAGAAGGATGGTGTATATTCACCCTTCACCTTCCCATCCGTCAAACTTTCCATAGAGGAGCGTGTCGCCATTTTTCATTCCTTGTTCAAGGGCAGAGAAGATGTGTTTGCACGAAGATGGTTCAGCAAAACAACAGGCAAGAGCGGTTACCAACCTGTCTGTATCAATGAATGGAGGCGAGGCGTATGCGACAAAACAGTTTGTAAGGATCAGATATTCAACGGTAGAACATTTTTCCGTCCTTACTCTTCAAGTATAGGAGATGCCAAGCGCTCCATCGTTGTTTTTTCTCCCAAGTTATATAGGGTAGAGCGTAGTGTTTTGGTCAACCAGTTGAGCGAGTTGGCTCATATTGGAATCGAAGTTCTCGTTATCACGACAGCAAGTAACCCTGAAACAGAATACCTTTTGCAAAGAGGATTGTCTGTAAGAATCCTGCCGGCATCACTGCCAGCAGGATTCTATGCTTGTATGCTCGGCATGAGCTTATTCTAATGGGTGCAAGTCCCTAACGAGCCCTAATAGCGGGAATCGTATAGCCAATAGCAAGGGTGTCTATCGTGAGGTGGAATCTGAAAGAAGCTGGCGGCAAACATCTGACCTAACGCACAGAAACTTCATACAAGGCATTTGACCATGGATGAGATTGCAAGACAAATCAAAGTCCCATAGCTATTCGGAATGGTTGGTGTAAATGAAGTGGGTATAA
>OBCI01000050.1_pt1 | contig 36996 bp, 42 predicted proteins | sample 1495881 | NCBI WGS metagenome assembly OBCI01 (sample SAMN03418262, study PRJEB22391) | human gut metagenome | biome: human-gut; feature: organic feature; material: feces | host: Homo sapiens | place: Tanzania | collected 2013-01 | reverse complement strand
TGGTTGTTTAAGTTTGCGCGGAGTGTGGTTGTGAAATCACGCTCCGCTTTTTTATATATGCAGAAAAAAACTGCAATAAGCTTCATAGCCCGATGAAGCCTACTTCAACTATCAATGAAGCCTGTTTCGATGACTAACGAAGCAGGCTTCATCACAGTTGGATAAGCCTTGCACCTATACCTTCATATCCTTTCATTGCAGCCTAAAAGCAACTGGCACAGTATATTTGCACCTCACGACCTTGCCATTTTGCCTACCAGGTTTCCACTTAGGCATGGATTTTACTACTCGAATCGCTTCCTTGTCAAGATGTTCTTCTACGCTTCTTAGCACTTTAAAACTCGAAAGCGAGCCATCACGCTCTACAACAAAAGACACAATTACCCTACCTTGGGCACAATAATTACCCTCTGGATACTTTACATGACTCGAAATGAAAGCCATCATGGCACCATTGCCACCTGTATAACTTGGCATTTGCTCCACTACATCAAAGAGCTTTGAGTTATCTTGTTGAAAGCTAAACTCCTTCAATAGTTCCGAGTCTTGCTGCATATACTCACTCAATGAGAACACATGACCAGACAGATATAAATTGGGAATCCCCATTCCATCAAACGAGATTTCAACATCTTTCATCCCATCAGAAGCAATCGGAACCTCGCAGCTAAAGCCCATGTCATAATCATCAAACTTTATAGACTTTGGATAAAGCTTTCCATTCAGAACACCCCACTGGCTGCCAAAAGATAGTGGTAAGGAAGGAAAATCGGCCTTGAACTGTGGAGCAACATCTATAGGTACATTCAATGAAAACTGCTGTATGATACCCAATACAGAAACTGTGACTTCAAAAGTCTCCTTCTCTGAATCATACGTAGAAATCATTCTCTCAGCACTACTCACTTGGCTAACTTTCTTACTTATCTGCTCCAAAATCGCATCAAAGCATATCTTATCAAAAGCCGCCTTGGAATCTGTTCGAAGTCTTTCATCCACAGCCGCAGCCTTCTCGAACTCTCCCTTCTTACACCAAGAAGCAAATTTTTCCTTGACTACCCTCCTAATAGAAGCCATATCATCCATAGTCTGAGCCGTAGATGACACTACAGCTCTTGACCTTGCTCGCTTCATCTGCCCATTAACCTGAGCATCAGCACAGAGCAAAGACATCCCCAACAAAAGGGATAGGAAAGCAACCCTTGTAAAAAACACCTTATTTCCCATATATAGTCATTCTTTAATCTATCAAGGTATCCAATGACGATGAACCTCCACAACTGTACCTTTCTCTATTCTTACTCTTGTATCAAGCACATGGAAGTCACGCCTGTACTCTGGCACTTTCTCCAAATACTCCTTTTTACCAGTAATAATGGTGTCTGAAGGATCGGTTGGATTCTCACCACAATCTATCAGCAAAAAATCCTTGGCTAAAGGAAGAGTAACCTTCCCCAAACTGGTATAAGTGGAATGACCATCCATCTGGGAGCCTCTATAAGTGCCGCCTTCATTGGCAGTAAGATCAGCTCCTCCTTCCTCAATGCCACCATTAACGGTAGCATACTTATCTTTCCTGTCAATGTCCTTCACCACAATAGGCTTACCCTCATAAACAACGGTATCCCCTTTCTTTAACTGACTAACCGCCACTGCATCATATAAGTCCTCGGAAAAGACTTCCATACTCAACTTACCGCTTTCCCAAGAAATGTCCTTGGAAGAAAATGAGACAGGAACGGTAGCATCCTGCAACTTATTTACCGCATAAGCAGCAGGCAATGGCTTCACCATTTGATAAGCCACCTTCTTGGTGCAACTGCTAAGACATAACGCCACTCCCAAGAATATCAATAATTTTTTCATCCTTCAAGCCCAATTTTATTTTTAACAGTTTGCATATTACATGTTTCATAATCTCTAATATTTAGATTTTACTTCTCAAAAAGCAAGGGGAAGCTATCAGTAACTCCCCACTTGCCTAATTCTAATCTTTCAAGCATCTAACCATCATTTTCACACCATTTAAAAGTTACACATAATCCAAGAACTATGGATGATATACAAACCCACAGCTCAAACATTCCACGCTCCCATCCTCATAAAAAAGAAGATCGATGCTACCACACTCAGGACAAATATCTTGTTCCATACTCCATATCAACTAAAGTTTACGGACTCCAATAGCCCAAATTCTGCACCAAAGGTACAAAAAATATCCATACGAAGACCAAAAATCCTCAAATATCTAACGCAAAATTACAAAAAATGTGTGCATTCTATCTGCATAGCAAGAAAAAAGTACATTCTATTAAAAGAAGACAACTCTCCCTATTACTACTTACAATGCTTGCGTGAATAATAGCAAAGTGAGTCAGATGCCTTGAACACAACCTTGTCACGTGCCTCAATGGTTATCTTCTCACCTGCAGATGGGTTCACACCTTGACACTCTGCCACGTGCTTAATGGAAAAACGTCCAAAGTCAGGAATAGCCACCAAGCCATCCCCCTCTACAATGTTATCTGCAATCACACCAAAGATGGTGTTTACATAATTAGCTGCATCCACCTTGGAAATGCCAGCCTTCTCAGCCAGTGCTGATACAATCTGTGTCTTGTTCATTTCTTCAAAAATTTAAAAATAGAGTGTAAAGTTAGTAAAAATCCAAGATACAGTCAAAGTTTGCCTGTAAAAAGTTCTAACTTATGAATTTTAACACTTTCTTTTCACTATATATAAATATGTGTAACCAAAAAATCTGCCAAAATTCTAACATAAAAATACCATAAATATACGTTATTTTCGGGCTTTAACAAAAATAATCATCAAAAATGTAGAGATTAAATAGATTTTTTTGTATATTTGCACTATCAAGTGAATTGTAAAATTATGAATAACGACTGGACATCAGTGTTAGAAGTAAAGTTTATATCACCTATGAACTACAAGTTACTCCATGTAGTATGCTCTATGTGGTGTCCCCTAGGAATGTGCTATGGAAATAGGTCCAAATGATGAAGCATGGTATGCTATGAGAGTTACTTATGGCAGAGAACTTAAAATTCAAGAAGCTATGAATGGAAAGTTCGAAACCTTCATACCCAAATGCTATAAAACAGTAGAGCGTTTTGGAAAAAGACACTATGAGCTTACATCCTGCATTTCTAATCTCCTATTTGTTTACGGAAGCAGAAATCAAATAGAAGAAGAAAGACAAAAACATATAGAAATAAAAGATGATAAAAAATCTCATCTTCTTAGTTTTATAAAGAATCATATAGATGAACCAATTTTCGTTCCCGACAAACAAATGGAGGACTTTATCCGTGTTAGTAATCTCCCAGCAGAAGAACTCATACCTTTAGATATTAGAGAGGGAGAATCATTAACAGGACAAAGAGTAAAAGTCATAGACGGCCCATTAGTTGGCATTGAAGGCTTTATCAAAAGAATAGAAGGAAATAAAAGAGTTGTTGTCGGTATAGATAATTTTTGCTATACTGCACTTAATTTTATTTCTCCCAAATTCTTAATGAAAATAGTCAATTAACAAGAGTACTTTATTATATCGAAACTTTCAGTAAAAGTAAAAAAATAACAGACAACAATATGAATAAATTATCTGATTTAACAACAAAAATTGTCGAGGTTCGTAAAGAATCTCGTAGCAAATTTGTTGAAAAGGAAAAGCGACTTCTTAAAATCAAAGAAGTCTTAGGTATCATACAAGATACATCGGAATCGTTACTATGGGCAACCATAGTTTCTGAAAATGGGATTCAACAAGAATGGGATGAACTTCAAAACAAGTACAACTCTTTCTATAATAAATATCAGGACTTCATGTCAGAAACTGGACTATTCTATTTAGCCAAGTCTCGTGCAGATAGAACATACGTAAATGTCGGAACCGTTGGAGTAACGCAAGAGGGAAAAAGTGAGTTCAACTCCAAGATTACGAATTTAGACAGAAGAATACTCCCAATAGGTGGCGGAGCATTGTCCTGCACTACAGCTCGAATTAACATTATCAACGGAAACTCTCCTGATGGAAAATGCGATATTGTTCGTGTACACTACTATAGTGTTAATGAATTTGCAAACCTTATATATAGCTATCTATTAGAATTAGGTGCAAGTAATGATAGCTACAAAGATCTTTGTACTATCAAAACCAAAAATATGCTCAAAATTTGGATAAACCAAAATTGGCATGAAATAGAATTATCCACAGAAATTGGAAAAGGAAAGCTAAGTGGACGTAAAACCACTTTACTTGATTATTTTAAAAATATTAATCAATACATAGACAGACTAGATAATTCTTATGACGACTACACGTTTGATGAGTTACAAGAAAATAAAGACAGAGCCGAAAAGTATTATTCTTCAGTAAGCTATTTTCTTAATCCTGATGATAAGATTAAAAAATTCACAAGCTTCGCAACTAAAAAAGCTGAGGTTTTCCATTCATTCAAGGTTGGAAATGAAGAGCCAATAAACAATCTTCAATTCCTTGACACTCCAGGTATAGGTGAAGACAAACCTGGATTAGAGAAAATACTGGCAAAATCTGTTTCAGCAGATTTAGACATCATCATGGTGATAAGAGCTGCTCGTTCTGACGTACAGGGTGATCCTACTCGAACACTTCTTATCCCGCAATTGCGTTCACTCTTGCATAAACGTCCGAAGTCTCAACAATCATTATATTTCATACTGAATGCTTGGGATCAAGCTTCTCCAGATGCAGGAGAAATGGAAAAAATAGCAATTAAAAATCAGTTAGAGATTAATCAAGATTACGATAAGATTATATTAGATGATTCCCATTACAAAATCATCAATATAATAAAAGATTATGAAATACTCCCTGAAGGGAAAACAGATTCCAACGCACCAATTCATCGTTACCTCTTGAACATTTTCAAAGAGTTGATTCCTAACATAAGAAATATTGACCAAGAATATTTCGAAGAGGCAGAAGCTGGTTATAATGAGATTATGCTTGAATATAAAGAGCTCACCTCTCTTATGACTGACATTTCTTACAAGTTACCAAGTGATGATTTATCTCAGCAAATTGATGCAATTCTTGTTGATAGTGCAAATGCATGGAAAGACAAATGCGCACTAATAAGTGATAAAGAAATAATTGGAGAGATTAAATATGACTTAGAGAAGTTCTGCACTCAACCTACAGGAAATGTCCTATTTGAACTTCTTGGATTACAGAAAGATGGAATTGCCAATTTTGACCAAGAAGATGACAATTACGATTTTATCGAAGAAACTTGTCAAAAGAATGAAGTTGCCATTAATAAAGCGTTTGATTTCCCAGCCTATCAGGCAGGTGCAGAATTCAAATGCTATTCGGAATTTAAAGAAGCACTTCTAAATAAGCTTGCCGACACCATCTTCAAAAGAATTAATGTCGAAAAAGCACAAGAGGCATTAGAAGAAACCAAGAAGAACTTGGCAAATGTTTTAATTACAAAAGGCAAGCTAGGTTTTGTAACAGAAGACGCTAAAGTTTGGTGGGCTGAAATGGCTAATCTTTTAAATCAAGAGAATCATCCTGAAGAGTTAGCTAAAATTTTTGCAAACTTCTCGACCTTTACTATAGATGCGAAATTAGTTCTAGGTGCTTCCGTTGACAAGGTTATTTCTGTTAGCCGTCATGCAGATAATTTTGGAGATCCAGGTCAATATTATTTTAATGACTTTAAAAATGCAAAGGAAGCATTCATACATAGCCTCTTATGTATAGAGAAGCATGTTCAAGATTTGGTAATAAAAGACGTATATAAAGAACAGCTTTCTCAATATGTTTCTTCGTTCTCTAAAAATATAAATCAAATTCGTGAATTACTTACGTTTGGTAAACAAGAACAGAAGACTACACTAAGAAATGCATGGGAACATTTCTACAGAAGACATGCAAAAGAAATTTTTGCAAACAGTGACAGTGAGAGAAAACAAGCGTTAATCTCATATTGGAACAAATTTAACGATTAGTACTATGGCAGAGTATCCTCCTAAAAAAGATCAAATTTGGAGCTATAAAAATCAGCGTTTCCGCATTCTTGGAATCCTTGAAAATGGTGACGTTAATGTGGAAAAGATAAATGCTGATAATAAAAGTAGCAAACACTTACCAATATCCAAACTTTATTGGCAAAAAAGAGACTATGAACTTGAATATGGATCAGAAGAATCTGAAAATTCAGAAGAACCTGAAAAATCAGAGGAATCGCGAAAGACCGCTCAGGGAAAGTCTAAAGAAAAACTCAATCCTGTTTTTACTTTCGAGTATGACGCAAACATCAATAAACTTGTTGTAAAGAAAAATGGTGCATTTGTTACAGATATACCTATTGCAACAGTAGCTGGACAGAATGGCAAAAATGCTTATGAAGAATGGGTAAGCAGACAACCTTCCAAAACTAAAGATGAAGACAAGACTTTTGAAAAGTTTTTAGAAATCTTTAAGGGAAAGGATGGAAAGCCTGCGGCAGAATGGAGCATTAATGAGGACGGCTATTGGTGCTATGATGGCGTTGCCACCTCTAATTTGGCTGTTCCACCATCACCCAAAGACGGTAAAGATGCCTATGAAGTTTGGGCAGAAAATCAGCCTAAAGATAAACGCACCCGCGAGCATTACGAAGATTTCATAAAGGGAAAAATTGGAAAAGAAGGACAGAGTGCCTTTGAAGCTTGGAAAAGTTTAAATCCTCGCAAACGTCAAAACGCCACTCTTACAGATTTCTTTAATTGGCTTGTAGAACAAACAGAGAAAAAGATAGATGCAAAAGAAGGTGCCTCATGGATTCCCAATATTATAGATGGAAAAATTCGATTCGTTAATGATCGCACTGGAGCTGTCACCGATGAGTACCCTGTAAAGGGAAAAGATGGGAAGAGCTATAAACCAATATTTGTCGATGGAAAAATAGTTTTTATCGATGATGAAGGTCATGAAGTAACTCCAAGACATGAATATCGAGGCAAATCTGCCTTTGAAGTATGGCGAGATTTACCTGGAAATAAAGGAAAAAACGAAAAGGATTTCTTTGACTTTTTGAAAGGAGAAAAGGGTGATCCTGGTCTAAACGGCATCAATATAGAAGCTAAACATAGCTATTTAGACATAAAAGATTGGACTTGCCCTGTCCAAACAATCGATACAGAACTTATCACAAATCTTAGTGGCTCTGGAAAATCTCCTGATGCGATTATTGAAGAGCGCATGAAGGAGATTGAAGATAAACGAAATGAAGGTAACAAATTATGTGAGAATAGAAAACATTCAAGCTATTTCTTTTTCAACGGAAACTGGTGGTATAAGAATTGGGCTGGATGGTTTAAGGAATTTTCATGGTGGTGCGCAGGTGCCGACCGAGGACTACTAAGAATGTGCCCAAGTGACCATTCCAAATACACTGGTATTGGAACTGTCATTCTATTTACTGCGTTAATGGCATGGTTCTCAAGCTATATGGCAATGAGATTGGTATTCAACGTAGAAGGAAATGGCATAGGAGCCAATATGGCTGCAATTGGTTTTGCATCGTTTTGGGCATTAATGATTTTCTTCCTCGACAGATTCATTACAAACACCATGTATTCTGATGGTGAAATAACCATAAGCAAGAAAGAATTTTTTGGCGGCCTTCCTCGTATACTCATAGCCATATTTTTGGGTATAGTAATATCTGCTCCGTTAGAATTACGAATTTTTGAGCAAGATATAAATATGCAAATGCTCAATGATAAGACTGAATACGTACAAAACTATAAGGAAGTTAAGCAACTTAATGTTGAATACGATTCACTAAAAGCCAAAAATGACTCAATCAGTTCACAAATAAAAAAATGTGAAGACAATGAAAACTCTAATAAAAACAACAAAGAAAGCTTAGCAAACTTAGAAAAAAGTCATACTGAAAATTTACGTAATTTAGAGAATACTTTATCTAAAGAAATTGGAACATTTTCAGTCTCACCAGAAAGTCCTAATTATGAACGGAAAAAGAGTGCATTTGATGAAAGATCAAGAATAGCTAACGAAAAATTCAAGAATGCAAAAGAAAGAATAGACAAAGATTATAATGATAAAAAAGAAAACTTAGAAAAGGCATTGAAAACAGATGTTTCGGTAGGTCAATTAACAAAAGATCTCGAAAAGAATGACAAGGATATTAAAAATAAGAAAAATGAAATACAGATAGCAAAAAAGAATGCTGAAAATAAATATGAAAAAAACAGAAATGGTTTAAGTGCAAAACTAACAGCAATGCACAAACTTGCTATGGAAAAATATGAAGGGTGGCAATGGACTGGTGGAAAAGACTCTAACAAAGATGGAAAAATAGATTATGATGAAGAATCAGGTTTGGGGCATGCACTTCATAGCTGGTGGAGTTTCTTATTCTTCACACCTGTAGGTTTAATCATGCTTCTATTTATCCTAATAGACATATCACCAGTTCTCTACAAAATGATGTTAGCTGATGGAGTTTATGATAACTACTTACATCAAGAGAAGCTATTGAAGCAAGACAAAATTAGACTTAGCCTTGCACGAATGCTAAGAAAGATTGACAAGGGAGAATTAAAGGCTTTGTCACCTTTTATCATGGGCAAATTCTATAGAAAACTATCAAAGTTCTCTATTACAGAAGATGGCAAGTTTGAAGGTGTTGAAAAAGATTACAAACAATCTATTGAATGGGGTGAAAATGTTGATCAACTTCAAAAAGAAGTGGAAGCAGAAAACAAGAAAATCTTTGAAACAGTTCTTGACTACAAACGTAGAATCATACTTGCTTCATATGCAGCATGGTATAGAGATATGAGAGATGCAATGATTGGCTCAAGTGGTGGACCTGGAAGTGAAGATGCCAATATTTCACCAAAAAGTCATTTATTCAACGATATGAATTTTGAGAACAAAAATTCAAAGAGTGAGGATGATGAAGTAAAGAACGATACGGATTCCAAGAAAGAGGCTAAAGGTGATAAATCGGATCAAAACGCAGAAGAATATGATACGAGTTCATCTCAAGAGGAAGACCCCGATGTTGAAGCTATTCCTGATGGTGATGAGGGTGAAGAAAAGCCTAACTCTGATTGGGACGATGATGACGTAGAACATAAACTCTAAAACATGGAATATCAAGAAAAGTATATTCATCAAGTGTTTTTTCTGCAATGATTGCATACAAAACGGTGTAAAAGCAGCAGACATAGAAAGAATAGCTCCAAGTGTCATCAAACTCTTGCGACATGTTGGATTTGAAGATATCACGGTAGATAATTTTACCTGTAAAATTGAGACCGATAAATAATTCAACGAACAGGATGCGGCTAATTCACTTGGATTCCATACGAGACTTTCTTGTATAAGGGATGAACACGGCGTTAGGGATTTAGTTGAAGAAATCGTCATAAGAGAAAACTTGATCGAACTAGAATTTCGCTCAGTTCTTGCACATGAAATACTTCATTCTTGGCAAGCAAGAAATAATCTTCATGAATTATATGATTATTCACTAACATCGCATAATAAAAAAGCAATGGAAGGGTTTGCGCAAATGGGGGCTTATCTTGTTTATTCAGATGTATTAAGAAATAGGCCCAACAACAGAATGGTAAATTGGAAATTGAACCAACTGATTAAAAGCAAAGACGAAATTTGCGGCATACCTTTCAATCAAATTTTAACCCAGTTCAACAATTATAATGGAAGCTATAGACAAAAATGGTACCATATTATACGTTGCGCTAGAGAAGGAAAACTAAATGTTGATCAATATGATTTCTTTCATAAATAAACAGACACTTATAAATGCCTGGAGAACTAGTAAGCTCTCGCTATTTCTGTGGCTATCACCATGGATTATTGTATTGTGCATAATAATAGAATATCCTTTAGTATTAACTCGCCATCAAGAAAGGCTAAATTATGATACAGCATTCTTGATAACCACTTCAATAATGATTATATTTTATGTCTATATATCCATACATTCTTTCTTCGGAATATTCCCTCCTAAGACTGCTGTAAAAGATGAAAATCGGCATTTATTAAACAAGCCAGAAAGAAGTTCATACAAATTATCAGGAAGAGGTTATCTGTTATACCACATAACAGTAAAAAGTGATAAAGAAGTGATCTATGCCATCATCTTATGCTTAAAGGACTATATTATTGGAAAAGAAGAAATTGTAAAGAGCCAATATAGCAAATCAATTCCATCAACTGAACAAATAAAAAAATATCCGAATGACTCATTAAAAGCTCTCTTATCACTATATTATATTCTGCGTCCACAAGAAACAGATAAATACTATAATTTTGATTCGGTAATTGAATCATGCATTAAAATAGTACAAGATAAATATGGACAATAACGATACCCCAAAAGATAAATTTAACAGTACAGAAAATCACTTAGACTACATATGCAGCTTACAGAAAGATTTTCTGCAACAAATAAATAGAATAGACATAGAGCTAATCTATATTATAAAATTAGATAATGCCAAAGAAAAATCGTATCCTAATGATATAATTGGAAACATTCTTTCCAAGTACAAAAAGCTAAATCTTATAAAGAAATTGATCTCGTTAAAAGAAAGATACGAAGAAAGATCTTTACAACTCTACATTTCTTACGTAAGATATAAGAAAGCCATCTTGTCTATTCTCGTCCTTGTTTTTATTATAACTTTGCTTTGGGCAAATTTCATTTGCTATGCTTTATATGCCATAATCTTATTGCTCTTGTATATTCCTATTATGCAAAACGGAGAAAAAATGAAATATATTATTGTTTTACACATTGGGCACAATAGAATAGCCACCAGATATAGTAAAAATGAAAATAACACCAATATACAAGAAATTACTGGCTTAGAAAAGACTACCATAATAACAAAAGCTAACAAGTTATCTTTAAATTATCATATTTTGGATAGTATAAGTAATGCTGAATGTTCTTATATTCAAGAGGTGAATAAAAGCATTTACAATCCAAATACATCAAAAAACAAGATAACGCTACTTATACATAAAAATAATCAATACGAAAAGATTAATATTGATTCTTTATCAAGTATGGACTAAATATGCAGTACATAATAACTAAGATAATTAGAACAACATATAAAGGGATTATTACATGGTCGCATAGGGTATGGTCATTAAGAAAGCCCGTAGAGCGAGACAGATGGCTATTTGGGCACAATGGTTTCGGAATGATCATCTTTGCCTTTTTGGTAGCCGCTATAGCACCATTAGTTGTGTGGGGATTTGCTTGCCTAAGATATGGAAGCAAGAATGTCCCCAACATACTATTAGGCAACTATGACTTGGACAATAATCATATAACAGGTAGAATCATTCAAAATGACAGTATAATTGCCAAAGCTGTCGAAGACACAATAGTCCATCACAATTCCTTTTGGGCAGTATTATCGCAATACACAGATCCAGGAAATTTACCAGCAGCTGTAGATGGTGAGGGAACCACTTTAGCACTGATATGTGCAGCTTTTGGTATATTTTGTCTATCAGGTTTTGCAGTATCATCATTCATCAGTTTCATCAATAGAGTTACAGAACGCTGGAAAAAAGGACTACTAAGATACCATCACTTTTTCTATAACTACGTTGTAATCATTGGGTGTAATGAACAAACAGCCAACATCATCAAACTGTCTTTAAAACGTAAAGACGTTGATTATGTTTTAATCCAGACTCGCCAAGACGTAGAGAAAATGCGAATGAAGTTGGATTTAAATTTAGATAGAAATGAAGAAGAAAAGATAGTCTTTTATTTTGCAGAACGTACTTCTCAGGAAGATATTGAAGACCTCCACTTAGAGAAAGCAAAGGAAATCTACATCTTAGGAGAAGATACATCAGCTGACAACGAAAAAGATCATGATGCATACAACATCAATTGCTTAGAGCTTATCTCATCATATATGGCCAATGACCATAAAAAAGATTTGAGAAGGAACAAATATAGCATTGAAGGAAAATTAAAATGCCATGTTAACTTTGAAAATCAAAGCACGTTTACAGCATTTAAAGCAACCCATATATACAGAAGACTTGACAAAGATTTAGACTTTCTTCCTTTCAACATCCATGAATTATGGGCAAAGAAAATCTTGGTTGACAACTATGCTATCTATCCAAAAGGAGAAAAGGGAACGTTAAAAGTTCAACGTTACCTTCCTATTGATGGAAAACAAGGAATTAATTACGATAGCAATAAAAGAGTACATATCGTTGTCGTTGGCATGAACCAGATGGGAACCGCATTTGGTATGCAAGCAGCACTCATTGCCCACTACCCTAATTTTCTTAGAGACCACAATCTACGAACAACAATTACATTCATAGATGACAAAGGTCAAATTGAAGGTGATTATTTAAAAGGACGCTTTGCCTCTTTATTTGACCTATGCAGACATAGAACAATTATATGCGGCAAGAATGAATTGGTTTACGATAAGGAGAATGTAGATGAGGGCTACATAGACCCTATGGAAGAAGGAGGACGTTATCATCATCTTGGCGAAAATTTCATGGATATTCAATGGCAGTTTATCCAAGGAGACATTTCTTCTGATGAAATCAAACAGTATCTTACCGATTTATCTGAAGACCACAATCAAATAACAACCATAGCCATCTGCTTTAACCATCCACAGCAATCCATTGCCGCTGCTCTTTACCTACCAGGAAAGATATTCCGAAATGCACACCAGATTCTTGTATATCAACAAAACAGCTTCGACCTTATCAATAAAGTAGCAAACGGAGAGTTAGAATGGAAACGATATAACAATATGTTCCCATTTGGTATGATAGAAGGAAGCTATATGGAGGAGGCATATGACAATACGATGGCAAAATTGGAACATTATCTTTACGACTTTATGAGAAGACATAAAGGAATGGAAAAGCACGATATTGTTGAAAAACTCAGAGAAGAAGCACAAGAGGGAAAATTCATCAAGCGGATGAATGAACTATGGGATGAATTAGGAATTGTTCAAAAACTATCCAATATAGATTTAATAGAAAGTATTCCTACAAAACTGAGGTCAATCATAGGCAAAGACTACAATGGATACCCCGGTAAAATTAGCAAAATTATCAATGAGGATGAAGTCCTATTACAAAGAATGGCCCAAACAGAACACAATCGTTGGATTACAGAACGTCTTACCATGAGCTTTAGACCTGTTGATATAGAAGAAAAAAGAGAAGACGGGAAAAGACTAAAAAATTGGAATGACTTTATTAGCACTTCCATGACACCAGAAGAGCGTGAACGTGAAAAACGCTTGCTTATAGAAAAAAACAGAGCGCACATAGATATCTGTTCCAGCGAACAACTACAACTTGTTGACAACAGAGTCTCACACAATGATTATAATATTATCTATTTCCTTCCTACTATATTGTTATGCAATGAAAGAGCAAACCTTGAACGAGTCAGAAATTACAAGGGAGAACTGGAAGCTCTTTTCAATGGTTTTGTATATATCCAAGATGATGACAACGTAATCCACCATTCTTTTTGGGTAGGAGAAACAACTGTCACTAATAAGCAATGGAAAGATGTAATGTCCCAAGGAAAGGTTTCCGAGATAGATAACAAAAATGACAACAAGCCAAAAGTAAACGTTACTAAAGATGAAATTGAAGACTTCCTCATTGTACTGAGAAAGAAAACTGGCATGTTCTTTGCCCTACCTTCTATTAAAGAGTGGGAGTATATTGCAAAAAAATCTACAGAACAATACCTTCCACAAATAAAAAGAAACGATTCTGATAAACGGGATGAAACATGGAAAAACTATTTATATTTCAGCCGTACAAAAGGACCATTTCCTGTTAAATCACTTATGAACTTACAACAAAACTCATTAGGTGTTTACGATATTTTAGGAAATGTCTGGGAATGGACAAGAACAGACTGCAAAGGACACGATGGATGCTACTATTTCTGTGGTGGTAGCTGGAGATTCAAATCTATTGAGTGCGACCTTGGTCATGGAAACTATTGGAAGAGTTTCTGGAAATCAAAACTTAAATCTGATGATTTAGGATTTCGACTCATCTGGAAATATGAAGATGACGTGATGAAAGAGGAAGTAGAAACATTCTTAAATGAACAATTTAAAGATGTTTCAAATAAAGAAGAGAAAGAAGAAAGAAAGGCATCCATAAGAAATTGGTTAGACACTTATATGGTTTCTGTTGAAGGTGGCTATTTTGTAATGGGTGCAGAAAAGAAAGAATGTCCATTATACCCCAAGAACTGGATTGACAAGAATGCAGGAGAAGAGGAAACTCCACACCATTTTGTTAAGATTTCCTCTTTTAAAATGTCATCGGTACCTGTTACACAAGAACTATGGAATATGGTAATGGGAACTTCTTTGAAGGAAAATGAATCAGATCATAAAGGCTCTGACCTTCCACAAACAGGAGTAAGTTGGAGCAAAATAGTAAATGTGTTCCTAACAAGGCTCAATGAAATACTAAATAGTCCTGATGGATATATGTACAGACTTCCCACTGAAGCCGAATGGGAGTATGCGGCACGAGGAGGAAATAAAAAAGAATGGTCTAAAGAATTATATGACATTTTTGAGGGACATACCACAGCAATAACAACAGAAGAAAAACATACCTTGGCATATCAAGTATTGGCTAAATATCCAAGATACTACCTCTATAGTGGCAGTGACAACTATGAAGAAGTAGCTTGGACAAATGATTCAACAACTCAAAAAGTAGGCCAAAAGAAGCCAAATGAACTGGGATTATATGATATGTCTGGCAATATTTGGGAATGGTGCCTAGACTACTATCAAACTGATTTTTACAAGGATTGCATTATGGGTTTAGGCAACATAAAACAGCAAGGAAAAGACCAAGAATACAAAACCAAGGGTTATATCGAAGATCCAGTTTGTTATGACAAATCATATTCTGCCCATGTTTTCAGAGGAGGAAGCTGGCTCTTCTCAGAAATAGACTGTAGAGTAACCAGTGCTAACTACTGGATAGAAGATGATACTGACATTGACCTCGGATTTAGATTGGTCTTAGGGAATAATAACATTGATTTGAACAAATTCAAGGATAAACAATGAATTGGTTTATACTTATTCTAGCAGCATTGTTTGAAATAGGTTGGCCTATAGGCTTCAAGATGTCAAACCAATACCCAGAAAAATTTGGCTTGTATATCACCCTCGGCTCACTCAGTATGTTGTTAAGTGGAATTCTGTTCTACTTTGCGCAAAAGTGCATACCTATCAGTACTGCTTATATTGTCTGGACAGGATTAGGAGCCATCGGCACTTTTATCATTGGACTATTCTTCTTTGGAGATACACTATCAATATCAAGAATGTTCTTTGCATTATTGATTTTGATAGGTATTGTTGGTTTGGAAGTTGTAAGTAAATAGGTGATACGACCACAATTCCTCACAGCATTAGGTCGTTTTTTATAATTTAAAATAAAGAAATATGGGATTATTTGATTTTCTATTCAAAAGCAGAGAGCAAAGAAAAAAGGACAAACGAGTAAATGATCTCCTCAAACGTACAGACAAGTTTATTGAGGACACAGAAAAGATGCTCGATGACATGAATCGTTTCTAAAAAACAATAAAATTCTGATAGAAACATCGTAATTTCTTCTCTCTTACAATCAGAACCAAGCAGGTTCACGTAAATTTAGAGTAACAACAATTTAAAAGTATAAGACTATGCTTAAAGAAATTCAAGGACTCAAATGTCCAAATCACGATTTGATTCGTGACAATTATTACTTCAGATATCAAGAGGCTTACCCAGGTGCAAGACCTCTCAATAGTACTCGCTGTATGCGATGTGGTTATACCATGTCCTTGCATAAAGTGGGAAGATAAAAAGAAAACATTTTATGATACCACCCTATTCGCTTAGAAAAATCTCAGAAGAAGATATATCATTTCTCTTCGAACTTTACCATTGTCCTGAGATTACAAAATACATGAGTCATCCTTTTCAAACCATAAAGGATGCCAGGGATTATTATGACTTCATCTCTGGAGTAAATGAAGAAGGAAGTGAACCAGGAATGGTGTATGTCATTCTAACGAGCAATAAAGAGGCTATAGGCATCGTAGGTCTTGACTACATATTAGGTCCTACTGCCTATCTTACTTTTGCTTTGAAACCAGAATATTGGCATAAAGGAATCATGCAGACAGTCCTCAATGATTTTCTTTCAAAACATACGAAGCTGTATAAGAATATCATTGTAAGGGTCAGAGAAGACAACACCCCTGCGCTAAAGCTATTAAGTAAGCTCTCATCTAGTTTACAAATTGAACTGCTGAAAAGCAGCCACTATTAGGCATTAAATGTAGAACGTTTAAAAAAGACATTATGGCAAATTCCATTTTCAATAACCCTGCATTCAACTTTTTGGGAAGACCCTCTATGGATGACTTCCTAAAAAAATGCAACTCTCGCTTCCAACGATTTGGATTAAGCGAGGCAGACATCAATGATGCCATCAAATCAGCCTGTGACTTCTTCAACATTCCTATGCCAAGGATGATTCAAGACCTCACAAACGTTAAAGATGGACAGACCATGTTCGTAAACTGGGATAGAGGAAGCTACTATGATGACATTCTATGCTATAATATGCAGCAGATTTTCTGATGGGTTGCAGAGCTGGCCTTTGGAACATGGATGACACAAAAGTATGCCAAGGTCTCATTCTAACTGATGGCTCGCCATCCCATCCAGAAGGAACACTCAGAGCATTATTCATCCGAAGAGGAAAATATATCGCTCAATCCATGAGAGACCAAGGCATTCCTTTGACCATTCAAAACCTCATCAATGAGTTTATGGCTTACCGTCAAGAAATGCTTTCGGACATCCTTCATCATGAAAGAAAATACTACAAGTTCTGAAAAATATCAAAATCTTGATAGATTTCTGAAAATGTCTCCTCATTTGTATATGTAAACATTAAAACAAATGAACGATGAATATGCAAGGATTGATTAACAAAGATCTCCTTTTGGAGAAGATGAAAGAGTGGGCAGTAAAGGTTGGACGTATCAGTACACGTCCTGCCCTACTACTATACTATGTGATGGTAAGCAAAGAGACACCAAAATCTGATAAGTTTCTGATTTTGTCAGCATTGTCATACTTGGTTCTCCCGATAGACCTGATTTCCGCAAAACGCCTTCCTATCATAGGATGGCTAGACGAAGCAGTCTCTCTTACTGTAGCCTACCAAAAGGTAAGCAAGTATATCACACCATCTATAGAAAGAAAGGTGGATGATATTCTTGATAAGTGGTTTCCAACATACACTCCATACATAGAGGTGGTTGAATAAATTCCTGATAAACATGGTCAAAACCACTAAACGTTAAGAGAAAATATCCAAAATATCTTTTGAAGGACGGAATACAGCCCATAGCTTGATTCCGTTCTTCTGTTTAAAAAAGTTTGAGACATTTTCAGATAGAAATTTTAAAATATCTCCTCCCTTCTAATATAACCATAAAAGTAGAAGCAAATGGAAAAGAATTACGAACATATCATCAGCCAAGCCATTGAGCATATCATGGAGGTAATGAAGCCAAGGGTTTCTCCTAAGGAACTTCATCAAATAGAGTATGCCTTTAAAATCGCAAAGGAAGGACATAGGAAGCAGCAAAGAAAGAGTGGAGAACCCTATATCCTCCACCCCCTTGCCGTGGCACGCATCGTAGCGGAGGATATGCAACTTGGCACCAGTGCCGTTATTGCCGCCTTGCTGCATGACTTGGTGGAAGACACAGAGTACAAGATTGATTTCGTGGAAAGGGAGTTTGGAAGCGATGTAGCATACCTTGTAAAGGTGGTTACCAAGCAAAAGAAGGAACACTATGAGTTTACCAAGCAAGTGGATAACTTCAAGCAGATGCTTGACTCGGTGAACTATGACATTCGTGCCTTATTGGTAAAACTGGCAGACCGTCTTCACAATATGAGAACCTTGGCCAGCATGAAGCCAGAGAAACAATTGAAGATTGCCGGTGAGACCGACTTCTTCTATGGCCCTCTTGCTAACAGACTGGGCTTCTACTGGATCAAGACTGAACTTGAAAACCTCAGTTTCCAGTATCGCTGCCCACAAGAATATAGCCATTTGCAGGAAATGCTAGAAAAAGACAAGGCTAATAACGAGTTTTCTCTTAACACCTTCACAAGCGAAATCAAGCAGCTCCTTGATGACAACCAGTTTGAGGCAAAGATTGAGGTAAAATATCGTATGCCATATAGTATCTGGCGCAAGATGGTCAAGGAAAAGATTGACTTCCAACACGTGTCGAATCGTCATTATGTCAAGATTATCTTCCCTGACAGTCAAAAACGAACGGAAAAGAACACATGCCTCTATCTGTATTCGCTTTTGACTGACAGATTCAAGGAAAAGCCGGGAAGTGTGATGAACTATGTGGATTCCCCAAAAGAGAATGGCTACCAAAGCTTCCATATCAAGCTGCTCTCTGAACACGGAAAATGGGAGGAGATTCATATTTGTAGCGAACGTATGGTCAGAAATTCCCAGCTTGGCTGTATGTCCACACAATCGGCTGGCAATATCAAGAACTGGCTCAAAAAGTTCAAGGAAGTACTTCAAGACATATCCTACCATGGATTCCAAGATGGCTATATTGACAACGTGGTCAGTTCATTCTATAATGATGACATCATGGTGTTCACCCCACAAGGCAAGCCAGTCATCTTACCCAAACGTGCCACAGCCCTTGACTTTGCCTTTGAGATTCATAGCAAACTCGGACTTCACGCCAAGTATGCCCGAATCAATGGAAAATTATGCTCCATCAAAACCGTGCTTCATAGAGGCGATTGCATAGAGATTGGCTCCGAGGAAAAGGTACATCCAGAGGCAGATTGGCTAAACCATGTGCTTACCTACAAGGCCAAGAGACATCTTAACTCTTATCTTGCCAAGCAACCAGTTACTGCATTCAACAGATGTGAGCATTGTAAGCCTATACCAGGCGAAGAGGTCATTGGATTTAAGGAAACAGATGGCAGCATCAGTATCCATAAACGTAACTGCCCTGATGCCATCAGTCTTGCCTCACAATATGGTGACAGCATTGTATCCGTGGATTTCCATGAGGAAGGAAACGTGCTCTACCCTGTTTCCATCCATGTGAAGGCGATTGACAGATACCACCTGCTGAGTGACATCATCGACTGTATCACCAATAAACTGGGACTTTCCATAGACAGCCTACATACCGTAACAGTTGACTTCATCGTGGACTGCACCATCCAATTTGCCATCCACTCATTCGAGGAACTACAAAGCATCACATCACACCTATATCATATAGAGGGCGTGGAAGAGGTATATAATGAAGACTTACAATGAGCAAGATAGCTAAGTCAACAATAAAAGAAACAAGAACTCCGTTAAAATGGTTTAAACGGGACTAAAAAAATATTTAAACGAAAGAAAAAGGGGAAATAATTTGATGATTCAGATTTTTCCCCTTACTTTTGTACCCAGAAAGCAAACAGGTACCTGCATTTCTAAAAGGTGATTCACTCACTAACAATGTATGTCAAACTTAAAAAAGAAAGGAATCTATGATGAAGACGAATTTCAGTAAAAACACCCTGCTGATAGTGGCTATGCTAATGGCAATCTTTAGTGCTTGCACAAATCATAGCCCAGCAAACAATGATTCTATAAAAGAATCTATGTGGGGAAATGACCCTAAGAATGCAGAAAAGGTATATAGCCTACCTCAAAAATCCGCAAACCAAGATTTTGAGATAGCAAGCTATAAGAATCCCGATGGCAGCATAACTTATCACATTTCCCACTCAACTTTTGCCATGACTGAGTTTTACAGCCTCTACTCTCCAGCTGGTAACCTTAGACTCATGGCAGCAGGAGCCAGTGAGATGGCCGATGTTTATGCCTATCTCATATCCTATAATCCAAAAGGCCAGATAGACTCCATATCCGTACTAAAACCACTGGGCGATATGGTAGCAGATGGCATGTCAAAACTCACTGTGAAATCTGCCCATGATTTGTTCCAGCAATGGATCCAAAACAAAAATAGCATTCAATATAGCTATCCTGTACTTAGGGATTCCATAGGCAAAGTGGTTGCCATCGGTAATGTAGCCATTAGAGACAACTACAAAACCAAACTTTACATCAAGGAATGGGGACCATTTTGGACAAGTGATATTAGTGGCGGAATGCTTGGCATTTTTGTCCTTCAAGAATACCAAGGAGACAAGAGCGGCAGCTATGTCAACTATCTCTACCAAGGTGACCACCTTGTGGCAGAACTTGCCTACTGGAAGGGAACCTTCATCAAGGCAAGAACCTATAATCATAATGGCAGCATGGTTCATCAATATAACGATAGAACCATCAATGTTGAGGACCTGACGTTCCAAGACTGGGAAGAAGAGACAAAATGGTATGTGGATTAAAGCAGCACGTTATGAAAAAGCCAACCAAGGAAGAGTATGAGGCAATGACACCAGAGGAGAAGAACTACTGGTTCATCATGGTTCAACGAATGCACCAAACCATGTGGGGCATTAATCCACACAATACAGAATGGTTTGACCAACGAACTGTGGAAGCATCAGTAAAGGAAATTGTTTCTTTCTTTGGATTGCCCATGCCTAAAATACAGGAGACAGGAAATACCATTACAAAAATCTCCACTGGAGACGATGGACAAGAATCAGAATTTCTCTACAATTTAAAGACCATGCAAGACAAGGGTGTCAATAACTTGGATGCCCTCCAACTTTGCATAGCCCATGAGTTATGTCATCAAGCCCTAAGGGACACGCTTTTCTGTATATTTCCTAATGAACTTTGGATCCAGGAACTCGCTTGTGACATCGCTGCAGGTGCCTATGCTGAGAAATATTTCTTGGCAACCAACAAATACAAATGGGTAATCAACATTAAGAAAGCAACGCCTACACACCCAGAAGGAAAACTGAGGGAACTGGCTGTGGATTACGGAAGGGAGAATTTCCCTAAAATAGCAGCCAATGAAGACTCTCCCCTACTTGACAGAATCCTTAGTTTGGTTCCACCATTTGTTTATGAACATATGATGGAACTGGCCAAGAGTTGGAAAATGGTGGAGGAATTGGACTGGGAAAAGACTTTCTTCAATCCACCTCCACCCCAACCTCTCGACATTGATAGTCTGCCTGATACCAATCTCATCAAACAGGCTGTGTTAAAACATAGAGCACAACTAAAAGAAAAGGAGAAGTAATATGAAAATGATCAATAACAACCCAAAATATGAGCCTGCCATCGGCAAGTTCGCTCAACTCGGCGGAAAGTTAACCTTTCTGCAAACAGACTGCCTTTATCTCATGCCATCAGTAAGTGATGAAATGGGGCAAGAAATCAAAACTGCCCTTCAAAACCAGATTAAGATAGCAGAGATGACTGGAGAATCTATGGGATGCTACAGTTGTATGCCCCTTCAAGAGATTCCATACTTAGAGGACAAAGAACTCCATGAAAGTCTTGCCAACGAAGCCTACAATGCGATGATGCCATTGAGTCTTGACAATGAAGACTATACCCAAATTCTTCTGGTAAAGCTGGCAGAGGATAACATACCTCAGCAAATGAGCATGATATTCTACTCCGTGGAGCGTTACTATAAGCTTCAAGCAGAGGAGATTCTTCATCAAAAGCTACTGGACGAGCCAGAAATGTTCAAAAAATGGCTGGAGCCACTCCTGTCCACTACAACTTTCATCAAGAACTTTATCACCAGCAAGGTTCACTGCATCATCAACCCTACCTTGAATCTCGTTGCCCAGCCCAAAGCTCTGAAAGAGATTTTAGGTATAAAAGGAGATATTCTTGATTTCCACCAAAAGCAGGAAATACTCAATCGCATTGTGGAGAACGTGAACAAGGTACGCAAAAATGGGGATAAGAAAGCAGATGCAGAACTTACCTACCTTATCAACAGCATCCCCACAGAGTATATCATTGAGATGCTGAAGAACCTTACGCCAAGTCAGTTGAAAAAGGCCACTTCCTACTTGGATCCAAACGTATATGCCGAGAAGTCACGCTTGCGCTTTGAGATTCGTAACCCTAAGGAAGTGAAAGGATACTCCCTTCCCACAAACAAGAAGATCAAGAATATTGGCACTTACCAGTTGTTCATCTACAAGGGCGATTACTTCAAGGCTGTGAATTTCAACTATAAGGCATCCTTCATCGTCTATCTCATCTATATGATTGATAAATACAAGAAAAGAGAGGACATCGACCCAATAGATATGTTAGAGAAAAAGTGGGAGGAAGAGTATCTCAGACTCTTCAATATCATCTATCCCAATCATACGGATGAAGCCAAGAGTACTTACCTCACTCTTTGCTCTGAGTTTAAGGAGGATAGCAAGGAAAAGAAGAAGAAACGCCTTTGTGACTGCTATGCAGACATCAAGGTGTGCGTGGGCAGCTCATGCGAGGAACTTGGAGAGATTTTCAACCCTCATATCATAGAAAATGCAGGTGACCATCTCTCCACCAAACCTTACAACATCTACATACCCTATCAACTGCTGTAAAAGCAAGGAAATTATCAAGTTAAAAAATGTATAATTACAAAAACGCCAGAATATAACATATTGGTTCACAATAAGATAACATAAAAGAGCAAAAACGAATTTTGCGGAATCCGCAAAAATGCATATTTCGTCCAAAAGTGCCGAACTTTGTACCCAAAATTACGAAGTTCGGCACTTCTATTTTCTAACATTAAATTCGACGAAATATGGAAAGAATCAACTTACAAGCCAAGGCAAAGGAGTTAGTTTCCAATGCTTCCAGAACAAAGGTAACCATCACCGAGGAAGAACTCATGGCAGCTGTAAAAATCCTCTCTGAGCCTATCATTCAAGATATTAAGGCCCAGAAAAAGACGATGTTCTGTAAGAAAGATGAGCTGGTAGCCCTTGCCACCCAACATATTACCAAGAACATTGATAAGGACAAGTACAGCTGCGACTATACCCTCCTGTCCACTTGCCATATCATGCTCCATAAGTTCCTCTGGGATACTGTCAACAAGGCAGAAGGAGAGTATATCCAAAACAAGCTCATGGAAAATGACCTGCAGTTTGCCGAGGATTTCTTCTACGACAATAATCCCAGTAAAGTCAATATAGCACGCCTTCGCATGAGACTCATCAGAGAGATTTCATCATCTTACGGAGTAAGCATCACCCATGATGAAGTGAGCACCATCATCTATAGCCATCTTTGGGATGGCGGAGCATGGAACAAATTGAAGAACTTCAAGAAGGATGGAAGTATCTACTCTTGGATTGAAACCCAAGCAAGACATGAGATAATTCGACAGCTCCAAGCCCAGCACAGAATTCCTATGGTAAGAAAGCGTACCGTGGGCAATACACGCATATCCATGCGCAAGCTCACCAAGGACAGAATGGGATACATTCTTGACAATGAGGCTCTGCCAAAGGCCTCTTACCATATCGTCAAGAATCTCTACTTTGACAAGAAAAGCCCAAAGGAAATCATGAAACGTAACCATTGGGATGAGACCACCTATAAGAAGCAGGAGAAAAAAGCCATGTTCGACCTAAAGGATACGCTTCTCCGTTCAGCAGAGAACTATGATGATGTCCTAAAGGATAAATTGACTATGAATGAGCCTGTTTCCTTGGATGAAGCACAAGAAAACGGCAATCAGATGAGCTATGAGAACCAAGTTCCTATTATGGAGGAAGTCTTTGGCTTGGGACTCACCCAAGATGAGGTGGATGACAAAGCCCTTGAAGCCTTGCATTTTATAGCAGGAAAAATGGAATGTAGCAAACGAGACCGCTATATATGGGAATGTCGCTTCTATGAGAACGAGTCACCAGAAAAACTCGCCAAGGAACTGGGCATGAAAAGAACGAACGTTGATAACATCTACTCCAGGGTCAACAAAGAGTTCAAGAAGGCTGCCAAAGAGTGGTACAGTAAAATAAACAGAGTAAAAAAGCCACTGCTTGCCAAAGCTGTATAGACAACAGAGAACATGATACTCAATATCCCTGCACTTATCAATGGCTACGAGATAACAAAGTGCATCCAGACAAATGAAGATGACATTTGTGAGACTTACATGGGCAAAGGCAAACAGCAAAAGGAAGTAATCCTATTGGTCATTAACATGAATGCTCTTAAAAGAAGAGGCTCCAAGAAAGCCTTCTTCAAAGAGCTTTCATGCTATAAGCATCTCTGCTCACCTTCCTTTATGCCGCTTCTTGAACAAGTAAACATTAGGAACGATGTATATGACATCCAAATGATGGTATTCAGCAAGTTACCATCCATGGTAAGTCTGAAAGAATTGCTGATGAGGGGCAATATGAAGGAAGAATACGCTTGGAACATCATCACAGATATCGTCATCGCCGTAAAGGAAATTTCATATAAAAGTCCCAGTTTCATCTACTTTGCTCTCAATATAGATACCATTTACGTATATCAAAACCAAAGGGGCAAATTAAGAGGTATCATCATCGGCTTTCAATATATTGCCCATATCCCAAGCCATGAAAGACCAGGACAGCCAGCAAGCTTATCTAACGAAAAATGCCAACAGTTCTATCTGGCAACCCTTTTTTTCAATATACTTCAAGGCTGTGCTGCTTGGAACTTGCCAATGGATATAACAAAGATAGAAAGCCCCACACAGCAAAAGGAGCATCAAAAAAATATTCGCATTGTAAAGAGATTGGAACTTTGCTTCAAGAAAGCCCTTCACCCTGACCCCTTCAAAACGCTATAATAGCTTGGATGACTTCATAAAAGCACTCATGCATTTTAGTCCATTTCAAATGCCTACTACCTTTGAGTGCTTCGGAAAGCCATAGCTAAAAAAGAGATTATTCTCAAAAAATCTGATAGAATATCAAAATATTCCACTCCTATATTAAAAGACAAGAACCGTCATGAACAAAACATCAAGTAAAATAAGAGATTACCTTCTCCAAGAGAAGTATCTCATAGAGGTAAGCAATGACGAAAACATCATCATTCGCTTTCAAAACCAACTCATCAGCATCTTCCCTGACCCTGAGGAAGATAGTATTTGCAGTGTATGCCTGCCCATATTTCTGGACACGACACCCTTGCAAAAAGAGAAACGACAGATGATATGCAACGCCATCATGGCCAAACAAAATTCCATCAAGGCCATCTTGGTGGAAACTGGCATCATCATTCGCTATGATTTTATCTGGCAAAAGGCAGAAGTGCTACATAGCCAGCTAAAACAGGGCATCGAGAAAGTTGCAGCGGCTAAAGAGCAAATAGTAAATGCCGCAAAACTTGCCTATCACACAATGTCAAACCAAAAAGAAGAAGAATATGTCAAAGAGCAATGATTATTTGGACCCGATGCTTGCCGGTGCAAGCGCATCACTGTATGGACTGGAGAACCAAGAGGCTGTGAAAGAATACTTTCCTGCCATCTACAAAAAATTGGTGGAATCATTCAATGACCCAGAGTTTATAACAAAGCTTCATGCTCTCAAAGGACGTGGGCAAACCACCATGGGCATCAATATACCCAATAAGAATGAAGTATTTTGCTTTGTCAATAAGATTTGGTTTCAGGTACAGAAGTCTGATTCCGAGTATTGGGAGATTTATTACTTGAACATCGGGTTTAACTTCAATAATAGTAAGTATAATCCCTTTGAGTATAAAAAGATGATGATCAAGAAGGTAGCCTTGGGAACCATCGAGAAAATCAGAGAGAGAATCTCAGAACCCGACTTTGTCAAGAGAATTGAGAAAAAGCTGACTGATTATGTGTATGATACCCTCTTTGAGAATGCACTTAGCATCCTTGCACCTCCAAAAGAAGAAGAAGAGAAAGAAGCATCCAACCAAGAGGAAGGAAACAAGTAGCAGAATATGAAGCAAGTGGCATTATCCCCACTTGCTACATGTTTTATAGCAGCTTTATTGTTGATTAACATAAAAAATGTAGCGTTTTTCAATAATTATGCTACCTTTGCACTATCTAAGCACTCCTCGAATACCTAACTTCAACATAACGAGGAGGAAGCTTCAGAATGATTCAATGGACATTTAAACACAAAATTTAGCTATATGGACAGCATAACCGACCAGATAAACCAGTTGAAGGCAAAAATTCAGCTGAATGCCAGCAAGGAAGCAATCCTTGACTATTACAATGAGTCATCCCAGCAAGAGGCTAATGTAAAATGGAAGGCTCTCATCAAGAACTGGGATTATGATCATTTACCAGAGCTTACGAGAACTACGTATTATCCTTGGATTGATGTGATTGCCAGCATGTATGCCAAACCTGAGACCATTGAGACGGATGACTACTGCTGCAAGAAATGCAACAAACCGCTCATTGTCTTTGTCTTTAGCTCACCTGCCTGGACATGGGCTAAGCTTTGCGGAAGAGGAGGATATATGTGGATATGCCCTCATTGTGTCTATCAAGAGAGCTTCAAACAGACCATCATGAATTAGAAGCAATTTGTACGTAACATCATAACAAGAAGTTGTGCCCGACACGAACCAGGGTATAAATATATGAAAATCTCTCAAAATCCATTCAGTGGCAAGATTAGCGAGGAGCTAACTTCCATGATTATTTCAGGCAACTCATTAATCAGCTTAGATGAAAGTGACATCAAGCAGGTGGTAGAAAACAGAAATGGCCACGTATTCATCTGCGAGCAAGAAAATGAAGCCCATGACGATTTCATCAAGGAGGCATTGGACCAGCTTGCCAGCAAACAAGAGGTAACTTCTTCAAAGCACATTCTTTTGAGTTTGCAAACAGAAGCTTCTGATGGACTTTCCATGGATGACATGAACCAAGTGAACGATTTCATGGATAAGCAGGGAGAAGACTTCGAGATCAAATGGGGACTTACCCAGCTGGAAGATGGCGAAAAGATTCGTATCATCCTTTTGGCTGCCGCATAATCCAAGCATCTGAACTTTATGGAAATCAGATATGCCACCCTTTGTAAACAAGGGAAAAGACGCAACAATGAGGATTATCTCATGGTGACTTCCCATCCAGAGCAAAGCAGCTGGATGGGAATCATCTGTGATGGCATGGGTGGTCACGCTCATGGTGAGGTGGCAAGCAAAACCGTGGCAGAGTCCATAACAAGATATTGGGAAAAGTACCTTGGCTACAAAGATGATCAGACCAAGGTAGGGAAAGCTTGCCATAATACCTTCCGCACCTTCAACCAAAAGAGCCGACATGTGGAAATGGGAACCACCATGGTAATGGCAAGCATCCAAAACAGTTTGCTTACCATTGCTCATTTGGGTGATTCAAGATGCTATGTACTTAGAAAAGAGGAAGGCTGCATCTTCCAAACGATAGACCACACAAGTATCTCGGAGGGTTGGGAGGTGATTTCCAAGAGCTTCTTTACGGATTGTCCAGATGCGGTAGAACCAGATGTTCACCAAGAGGAGCTTCTAAAAGGAGACAAAATCTTACTTTGCTCTGATGGAATCTATAAGTTCATAACACCAGAAGCATTGATAGAAGCCCTAACAAAGGATACCTCTCCAGAAGAAACCATCCAAATACTTGACAGCATCTTGGAAAAGAATGGACATGACAACTACTCTGCCATCTTGATGGAAGTAACAAATCTATAAAAGCAAGCTTTATGACAAGAAGAGCCAACACCTTATTATATATAGCAGCCCTATCCTCCTGCATACTCATTTCCGCTTGCAAGGATAAGTCCAGCTCGCAAAAGCCAGCAATGGAAACTCAGAAGAATTCCATTTCGCAAGATTCCCTGCAAAAGGGGAAGGAGGAGAAACATTTCCAAGAGCTGATGAACAGTGTCATCCATGATGACGCTGCCACCTTTGCGCACCTGATCTCCTACCCAATCATGCGCTCATATCCCATGAAATGGATTGAGGATAGCGTGGAAATGATGAAGTTCTTTCCCATCATGGCAGATGACTCTCTTAAAAACGTCCTTAAAAGAACCTCCCCAAGCGATTGGGGACAAATTGGATGGCGAGGCTATACCTTTGACAATGGCGAGTATTTCTGGGATGAAGGCAACCAGCTCAGTGGCATCAATTATAAGTCCAAGCAAGAGTTAGCTATCAGGGAAGCACTCATCAAAAGAGACCTTTCCACCATCCACCCAAGCCTAAAGGCAAAGGTCATGGCTCCGTTTAGCTGCTTCCATGACATCCAAAATGATGCGATCTACCGAGTGGATATTCTTGATGCCTTGGACTACACGGATGAAAACGCCAAGTATAGAATGGCTGTTTACCTCAAAGACACCGATCTTACAGGCAAGCCCGACTATCTGCTCTATGTAGATTATCACTTGGAAGGAAGTGCAGGAGTAAGAGTATATGAGTGCTCAGACCATCAAGGCAATAGTATTTCATTCTACCTGGACTTCTATGAGCAAACCAACAACTTTGAGGCAGAGGTAAAACTCGGCAAGAAGAAAGCGAAACATATCATTAACAGAACTTATTGGCTTGACTACTTCGACAGCCATCAAGTAAAGAAAAGAAAGTGAGGCTATGATGATTGTGATACATCCAAAAGATAGAACTACCCAGATGCTGGAATTACTCTACGTAGGTATTCCTTGCCAGAAGGTGGACAGCACGCTCAGCAAGAATCAGCTAAGAAGCCTACTTTACGCAGCTCCATCCTCTGAGGCAATCATGCTTCTGGGGCACGGCGGCGAGGAAGGACTTTATACCAGGGAAGATGACACAAAAGATGAGTTCACCAAACTGATCGACCATAGCTTTTCCCACATATTAAAGAAACATAACGGAAAAATCTTCGCTGTCTTTTGCCATGCCAAGAGCTTCGCAGAGAAAGAACACCTGCACGGTCTTTTCTCAGGCATGATTATCTCAGAAATGAGTGAGGCAAAGCTTTATGGCATTCCCACCACAGAAGAAGAACTATCCAAGGAGAATATCAAGCTGGCCAAGAACCTGAGATTCCTCTTGGATAATAAAGTACCTTGGTATGAGATTCCTAAGCGGATGCTCTCACTGGATGATAGCCATACTCCCCTTACGGAGTTCAACTATCATAGTTTCTTCTATCTATAATGCTCAAACATAAACTCTAAAATGATGAATCATCCCTATCACATCTACTTCGTATGCACAGGCAATGCCTGTCGTTCCCCACTGGCAGAATGTATCTTGAAGAAGCTTTTAGAGCAAACAGACCTCCATATGGAGGTTAGCTCGGCTGGTACGCTCAATTGGGGAAGCAACCCACGAGACCCGATTATGACGGATATTGCAGGGGAAATGGGTTATCACCTAACAGGCAGAACCCAACCCATTAGCTATGCGATGCTAAAGGATGCTAGCTTAATCATCGTATTTGACCGCATCCAAAAGGATCTTGTCACCAAGCACGTCCCCTATGCACATTGGGATAGAATTACCCTGTTCAACCAAATTGCCTTTGGCAAGCCAGATAATTTGGAAGACCCTCGGCTTCAAACCGTGGATGTCTATCGAAGAGTGGCAAACACGATTGAGCAAGGTTGCAAGGCTTTAGTGGAAAAGTGGCAATCCAATCCTCCAGAAAACTCCTAATCCCCCCATACATATATCCATTCCCTTGGCTATCTCAAAGAAAAAGATGACCAAGGGATTATTTTTTCAAAGAAAAACACACATTTTTTGATAGAAGCACCTCTTTTGTTCCTTCCTTTATAATAACAAAACAAGAAAGGAATGAACATGAACAAGTTTCAATCAGATAAGGAATGGCTGGGGCGCATCCTGCCACCCATTCAAAGGGAAAAGAAAAGCAAAATTCCCTTGAAGGCAAGCCCATCCACAGAGAAATCGGCTACCACAGCTCAAAAGAAAGGTGGAGGGCTACAGGACATCGCTGGCATGACGGAACTCAAACTGCTCATCACGGAAAGCTTCATCAATGTCCTAAAAAACAAGGAATGCGCTGAGAAGTTCGGCATCAAGCCACCCAGTATGCTCTTCTATGGGCCTGCAGGAGTTGGCAAGACTTTCTTTACGGAGAAAGTGGCCGAGGAAATCGGCATCCACTTCATGAAGGTAGTACCCGATGACCTTGCCTGTCAATATATCCACGGAACACAGGCAAAAATCGGAGAGCTCTTCAAGGAGGCTGAGGAAAAAGCACCCACCCTGCTTTTCTTCGATGAATTTGACTGTATGGTGCCCAAAAGAAGCAGCAATGACGAGAACTACCAAAACGGCGAGGTGAACGAGTTTCTCTGTATGCTCAACAACGCCAGCAGCAAAGGCATCTACGTAATGGCTGCCACCAACCATCCTGAGAGAATCGACAAGGCAGTCCTTCGCACAGGTAGGATTGACGAACTCATCTATGTGGGTATGCCGGATGAAGCGGCCAGGGAAAGTCTCTTCAAAATGTCCCTGTCCAAGCTGCCCTGCTCAAAAGAAATCAACTTTGCACAATTAGCCGATATGACAAAAGGTTTCAACTGCAGCGACATCGGCTATATTGTGCAAATAGCCTCCAGAAGGATGTTCAACGCCAGTATTCAGGAATCCTGCAAAGCTTGCCTGCCCATCACGCAAGAGGTTTTGGTGGATACCATCAAAAAGCGTTCCCCATCGGTGAGCAGTAAAGACCTCAGGGATTTCGAGCGCATCCAAAGTGAGCTATCACCTTTGCAAAATGGCACTCAGCCAAGAAGCATAGGATTTCATTAAGTAACCATTTAAAAGAAGATAAGTATGAAAGAAAAGATTTTAAACACACTAAAGGAAATTGGATTCTCGGTGGAAGAAATAGAAGACTTCGGCTTCTTGTTCCAGTATGAAGGCACCAACTTGGTATATGCCCCTAACTCCAAGGACGAAAATTTCATGAACATCTGCGCTCCTGGGGTTACGGACATACAGGAAAACGAGACTTCCATCAATATCTATGAGCTTGCCAACAAACTCAACTCAGAGCTTAACTACATCAAGGCATACGTCATGGAAGGAAGACTTTGGATTGGGTATGAAATGAACGCAGCCATCTCCGAAGGAAACCTCCAGGAAGTTCTCGGTCACATGATCTGCTATCTGGATGCAGCCGTCAACTATGCCAAGGACATCATCGAAAATGGCAATCCCGATGCCGATGAAGAAGATACCTCCATAGAGATAACGAACGAGGAACTGAACACAGTAGATTTCATAGAGAATTCCCAAGAGGATTCTTCCAAAGAACACCATTCACTCATTTCTAACTTTTGCGGCTTATGGAAAAGAATCAAAAGCAAATCATGAAAGTCCTCAAAGACATGGGCTATACTCCAGAAATTGATGAAGATGGAGACATCTGCCTCTACTTGGAGATGAAACACTTCTACTTCTTCGTAACAGAAACGGAGGACACCAAGTATGTCAACCTTCTTCTTCCTCAGTTCGCCCCCATCGAGGAGGGAGAGGAGGTTCTGGCACTTGCCACCTGCAACTTGATTACTCGTGACATGAAAATCGTGAAGACTTATATCGAGAGAACCCATAACAGCATCAGTGCCTCCTGCGAGTTCATCTATACCGATGAAGAGTCCCTCAAACAGAACATCACTACCTGCATGGAGATTATGCGAGTTATCAAGACACTCTATAGAAGAAAATACAAGGAACTATCAAAATAAGAAACCTATGGACATACTCAAAACTCTTAAGAAAATGATCAAGAAGTGTTCCTATACCTTGGTAAGCTTGGTGATGGATGAAGAAGAGCCACCCTATGACGTGAGCGACCACTTCACCATCCTTCCAAATCAAGAGGTAGGGGTACACGACTTCCCCATCTTAGAGAACATGCAAAAAGGACAATACATCGGTGAGCATGTGGCAGAGTTCCACGATGGCTATGCCTATACCTTGGTGAACATGAAATCTGGCAAAGTGGTTCATTTGGTGGATGCAAAAAGAAACTTACTGGTAACAGACAAGGAAATTGACTTTTCAAGCATCCATGAGCGACTGGAACATGCCAGTTATGCGGATGGCAAGAACATACAATTCTGGCTGAAACGCATTTCAGAGTTCCAAGACGGCTTTGCCGCCATGGCTTGGACTATCTACCCTGAGGGCAGATGGTTTGAGGATGACGATGGGTTCGGGGCAGAGAAGAACCTGGAAGAGGAGACGGTTTATTGCATCATCAATTCCAGCTTAAACATTGTCATCCCATTCCAACCTATGGACAATGTGGATGCCGTACTAAGCACCCTCAGAGAGGAAAGACGCAAGTATTTAGCCAAACAAAGTAAAAAATAAAATCATACATATATGAAAAAGGTATCATTCAAGGATTTTTGGGAAACCATCACAGCTGGTATCTACCAATCCATCTGCTGGCTATGCAACCTCTGTGGTTATAAGGACAAAAGCTACTATGGGCTTTTCATCAAGAGAGTGTTCACAGGATGCGTGACCATCCTCATGCTCGCCATCACTGTTTGCCTCCTAAGGGAGATATACAATGACTACCACCGAAGACACGCCTACGAAGGGATTGACTTTGTCAACCAGCAATGGGTAAGCCGCCAGGTCATGTACAATGAGTCCAAGAAAAAGGTGGAAGATGCCCATACAGGCAAAACGCTCATCAAAAATGTGGACTGGATTCAAAAGAGCGTAGATGGAGACAACTTGGTATGCTTTTCTTCCAAAGGCAAAAGAGGTTACTTCAACAAGTTCACAGGAAAGGTGGTCATCCAGCCACAATTCAGCAAGGCATGGATATTCAGTGATGGCTTGGCCTGCGTGGAAGACAAGGACACCCTGTTCTTTATCAACCACCAAGGAAAGAGAGCCTTTCAAAAAGGCTTCTTCTACAATAACAACTCCAATGGATATACATTCCATGATGGCAACTGCTTGATGGCAATGGACAACTATAAGTATGGAGTTATAGATAAACAAGGAAATTGGACACTCTCTCCTATCTATGATGACATCAGATTCCAAGAACGAGGCTACTGGGTGGTAAAGAAGGACAAGAAACTGGGCCTTTACAACGATTTCACCAAGAAGATGGTCTTGCCTATAGAATACCTCCACATTGACGTAGATAGGGAAGGTATCGTGGTTCAATACCCTAACTTCACGATGAAGCGTTTGAACTTCGACCTTTCCATAAAAGATGACTTTGTCTTCACTGAAGCATATTCTGTCATGTATTCATCAGGCAAATTTGATAAAAACGGCGAGGACATCATGCTGCAATCCACTTGTTTCTACTATATAACAGGCTCGGAAAGAGATGACGGCACACAGAAGCAAGGCTTGATGTCACCTCAGGGCATTCCGCTTACCCCACCGATTTATGATGACATCCTCGGAATGGGTAAAGACCTTTACAAGGCTAGAATCGGTAACAACTATGTCATTCTTGACAACAAAGGAAACAAGGTAAAGTAATACAATCAAAAGCAGCCATATATGGAAACAGTTCTTTATCAGCATAAATCGAATGGGGAATACACCGGCATTTACGCCAAAATGGAAAGTGGCAAGCTTGTTATCACAAGACAAGACCTTGGGGAATTTGAAAAAGAGTATTCAAAAGATGGAGAAGTGGAGAGCTTCGTCATCCTCGATGAGCCCAATACCCTGCGTTTGATGAATGCCTTGCAAGCCACATCAGAGCAGAAGCTGTTTGCCATGCTAAAGAAAAGATTCAAAAAATATGGCAGCGGCATCAACCGTGAGATAGGCTCCTATTGTGATAAGCACGGCATTAAGTACCAAACACAAACGTATTATTGAAAAAGAGATGGTTTTCCATGCCAATAGGAAAGCCACCTCTTTTTTTTATTTATCATTCATCATCATCCTTCCCATAATAGGAAGCGTAAATTTTCTGCGCTTCATCGGCCGACAAGCTTATTTTCTCAGGAATCTCAGCCTGGAATTTCTGAAACTCCTCACTGTAAAGACCATACTTGTTTCTCACTTCAAGCGCAAGAGTGACAGACCCTTCAATTTTCTCATACGCCAACAGCTGCTTTTCTTTGAGCATATCCACACTTACAAAAGTCCTATACACGATGATGACTCTTGTATGGTTATACTTTCCCAAACAAATGCCATCATCACAAGCAGTGACAAAAAAATCCTTGTCCGTATATAAACAAGCGGTAAGTAAGTGCAAAGGTAGCAAAAATCTATGACCTCTCCAAACCTAAAGGGGATTTTCCCTTCAAAATGTAGGGAAAATACACGCCCCATTTATGGTTTATCCCTTTGCCAAATGCCAATTTTGCCGTACCTTTGCCACCAGAAATCAAGAGAAAAGCTCTCCGAAGTTTCGAAAATAGAGTGAAATAACAATAGTAGTAACCATTTAAAAATATAGAGTTATGAAGAAGATGATAATGACCCTTATGATGGTCCTTTCTATGACAATAGGAGCTAACGCTCAGAGATTAGACAATACGTATATGGAGGCTCGCATCCTCACAGATTACATGGCAGACGAACTAAGCTTGAACAGTTGGCAAAGAGAGAAAGCCTACCAGATGAACCTCGACTACCTCAATGGCATCGGCTCATACCGTGACATCGACGCTCACATCTGGACGCTCCGCAACAATCAGCTGAAGAGCATCCTCAATGCTGCTCAGTGGAAGCTTTACAAGAAGGCAAGCTACTTCTACCGTCCAATCAGCTGGAAACAAGGCGCATACGTACACAATATCTACGCTAAGTACCCTGTTGCTCCAAGAGTAGTTCCAGGCAGAGACAACAGAGTAACCAAGCCTATGCCACAGGTTAACCGCCCTGTAACTCTTCCACTCATGAACAACGAGCGACCAGTGAACGTTTCCATCAAAAGAAACCCAGGAAATATGATGGCTAAGAAAGAAGAGCCAAAGCGTTCCTTTGGTTCCATGAGAAGATAAAGAAACTCCAATAAGCAACAAAGGCAGATAGAAGATAGTAAAACTTCCATCTGCCTTTTGCTGTGTTCAATTTTTTCTCAAAACCAACTTATGAACTCTCATAAAGGTCAGCATAAACTAAAAACTATAGGTAACAACAGATTACCTAAGTATGCGATAAATAGGCTGAGTGTCTTTTCTTCCATTACCCCAAAACGGTACTTCCAATAGCCGAGCCACGGTAGGAGCCACCTGCCTAGTATAAATAACCTTGCCTCCTTCCGCTTCACCCAAGTGCAGAATCAAGTTATGCTTTATCGCATCAGTATGAATGCGATAGTTGATTTTAGAAGCAGACCAAACCAACGGCATTGGTGGTATCTATCCATTTTTTAGGAGAAAGAGTAAAAGCATTAAGACCTGCCTCTTTTTTACCCCCCTCGAATTCGAGGGGTTTAAAAGAAGAATTATATAAACCTTCCCAAAATCGTTAAACCACAGTAGCTAAGTCGATATCCAAAAACATCATTTCAAATATTTTCTATCATCACCATCATCCTCCAATACACGCATTTGCTGGATTGCTATTTGATTAAGCTTAACCAAACGTTCACCTTGTGGCATCCCTTGATCAATAAATACCGCATTGAGATTCTCCATATTGGAAAGACAAATCAACTCATTGACAGTTGCGTAATCACGTATATTACCATTCTTTTCGGGATTCAGATCTCGCCACTGCTTCGCAGTCATACCAAACATTGCCACATTCAGAACATCAGCCTCATTTGCATAAATCAGAGAAGCTTGCGCAGGCGTAATTTCAGCAGGAATCAAGTTATGCTTTATCGCATCAGTATGAATGCGATAGTTGATTTTAGAAAGTTCACGCTTAGCAGACCAACCCAATTGAGCTTGTTCCTCTGCTTTTAAGCGTTGGAACTCCTTGACCATATAGATTTTAAACTCAGGACTTATCCACATCGCAAACTCAAATGCAATATCTTTATGAGCATAAGTTCCACCATATCGACCAGCTTTAGATTGAAGAGATATTGCATTAGTACGCTGTACAAAATCCTTAACACTTATTTTAAAGCGATTCAATCCCGCTTGATTTCTAATTATGGCGAATTCGCCATAATTAAAATTCGGATTGTATATCTTCTCCCAAATTCCAATATATTCCAATGTATTTCTATTACGTAACCAATCTGTTACAAAAAACTCACCATCTTTTGCTTTCATCATATCTGTTAGACAGATATAGTCCTCACCATTTAGGTTCAAAACAGAAACTTCTGTTGTATTTACTATAATTTTTGCCATATTTTGTCAATATTTGGTTTGTGCTTACAAAATTAATAAAAAAACTCAAACTTACAACACTTTTGCAACAAATTTACAACAGAAACCTGCAAAATAAACCAAGCATACCACAACTATGCTATTTTTCATCTGCCACATTAACATTTCAGGAAAAATCTTTCTTTTTTCCATATAATGTGAGTACTTTTGCAGAAGATTTACAGGAAGAATCGTCAAATACTGATTAGGACAAATCGTCAAGCATAATAAAGAGAGAAAGAGAGAGATGGGAAAAAGAAGAATCGCTTTATATCACGCTTTCCATACTTCGCTGCCAATCATGGCTGGATATGGATTTCTGGGACTGACTTATGGCATCTATATGCATGAGTTGGGCTTCAACTTTCTGTACCCTATGCTGCTCGCCCTCATGGTTTATGCCGGCAGCGCAGAGTTCTTGCTTGGCAATATGCTGCTGGGCAGTTTCCATCCCCTGCAAGCCTTCTTGATGGTATTGATGGTGAATGCACGACATCTATTCTATGGACTTTCGATGCTTGA
>OBCI01000047.1_pt1 | contig 42061 bp, 25 predicted proteins | sample 1495881 | NCBI WGS metagenome assembly OBCI01 (sample SAMN03418262, study PRJEB22391) | human gut metagenome | biome: human-gut; feature: organic feature; material: feces | host: Homo sapiens | place: Tanzania | collected 2013-01 | reverse complement strand
GCTTCTTGTACTACTTGTCTGTTTATGTAAAATCTTTCAAAGAACTCTTTCTTTAATCGCTAAGAGAAAGTGCATTTCTCAAAAGCGAGTGCAAAAGTACTAACTATTTTCGAAACAGCCAAATATTTCTCGAAAAAAGTTGCTTTTTTAGTGCAGTTTTAACACTTGTAAAGATTTAAACAAGCGAGTTTTTGATGTATACCTTATTATATATATGCGTGCGCCCAGGTACGCGCGCTCGAATGTGCGCGCATGCGTAATATAATAAGGTGAACAAGCTTCATATTTCTGATATGTATGGTAAAACTATGCATTTTTTGCCCTGATGCTTTTGTTTTTTCACATATTTATATTACTTTTGCAGTAGAATTACATAAGAATCATTAAAGCAAAAACAAGCATCATGAAAAGATTTACGATTATCATTTCTTTCATTATGCTCACCTTCATGCCGCTCATGGCACAGGTGAAGCAGACCGTTGCCGTTCTCGGTGACTCGTATTCCACTTTCGAGGGGTTCATTCCTAAGGGTTATGCAACCTGGTACTCCCCTACTACTCCAGCAAAAACTACAGATGTTAACAAGGTAGAGCAAACCTGGTGGTGGCAAGTAATCAAGGAAGGAGGCTATAAGATGGGAAATATCAATTCCTATTCTGGTGCTACCATCTGCAATTCAGGATATAATGACGCTGACTATACAGACCGCTCCTTCATCACCCGCAGTTCTCTTCTTGGCAATCCGGATATCATCCTGATTTGCGGTGCTACGAATGACAACTGGGCTGATGCCCCGCTCGGCAACTATCAGTATAGCGACTGGAAGCGCGCAGATTTGTATTGTTTCCGCCCTGCCATGGCCAAGTTGCTTTCCGATATCCGCCAGCATTATCCAAATGTAGAGGTATATTTCATCTTGAACTCAGAACTCAAGGATGTTATCAATGAGTCGGTTAAAAAGATTTGCAAGACCTATCAGGTTCCTGTCATTGCCCTTCATGATATTGACAAGAAAAACGGTCATCCTACTATCAAGGGAATGAAGAGTATTGCTGACCAGGTTCTGAAGGTTATCAAAAAGTAAAGAAATAAGAAAGTTTAAATAGATAAATGATAGATTCAATACAAAACATTTTAGTTCAGGTTAGCGATTTCCTTTGGTCGTATATCATCATCACCGTCTTGATATGCTGTGCCCTGTTTTTCACTTGGCGTACCCGTTTCGTCCAGTTCCGCCTTATCAGAGAGATGATCAGGCTGCTGATCCATCCCGACAAGGTACAACCGGAAGAAATAGGACACGATGAACTGTCGATGGAGGTGAAAGTGGATGGAGAAATGAAACACATCTCTTCCTTCCAGGCATTTGTGGTAGCATTGGCTAGCCGTATAGGCACCGGTAATCTTGCTGGTGTGGCTACTGCTGTCAGCATCGGTGGACCGGGAGCCGTATTCTGGATGTGGATGCTGGCTTTGCTGGGCTCAGCATCAGCTTTCATAGAATCAACTCTCGCCCAACTTTACAAGCGAAAAGGCAAAACATCTTTCTATGGCGGACCGGCCTATTATATGAAGTATGGTTTGGGAAAAGGATGGATGGGTATTCTTTTTGCCGTACTGATGATCATTACCTTCGGCTTTGCCTATAATTCAGTGCAGAGCAATACTATCTGTCTGGCATGGCAGAAAGCTTTTGGCATCGAACCTGCCACCATGGGAATTGCCCTCACTGTGCTCACCCTGCTCATCATCTTCGGTGGCATCCATAGAGTGGCTAAGTTCTCCTCTACCGTGGTTCCTGTGATGGCTGTCGTTTATCTTCTGATAGCTGTAGGTGTTGTTATTTGGAATATTACCAGTCTGCCAACGGTTCTGCTTACCATTGTAGAGAATGCTTTCGGATTCAATCAGGCTGCTGGCGGAGTTCTTGGCGTTACAGTGATACAGGGTATCAAGCGAGGTCTGTTCAGTAATGAAGCAGGTGAAGGTAGTGCACCGAATGCAGCTGCGGTAGCTACAGTCAGTCATCCTGTAAAACAGGGATTGATACAGGCTTTGGGCGTTTTTACAGATACGCTGGTGGTATGTTCCTGCACAGCATTCATTATCCTGGTGAGCGGTGTGGATCTTACTGCTTCAAATGGTATCCAACTCACCCAGGATGCCCTGACCCACGAAATCGGAAGCATCGGCAATCCGTTTGTTGCGGTGATGATATGGCTGTTTGCCTTTAGCAGCATCATCGGCAATTATTATTATGGAGAAACCAACGTGAGATATATCAGGGACTCCAAGCTGGGTGTATTTATCTATCGTCTTGCAGTAGCAGCAATGGTGATGGTTGGAGCGGTAGTATCTCTGGATTTTGCATGGAGTTTTGCAGATATCACGATGGCTCTTCTCACCCTCTGCAATCTCGCAGCCATCGTCCTGCTTTCCCGTCAGGCCGTCTTCCTGTTGAAAGACTATCGCCAACAGAAGAAGGAAGGCAAGAATCCTGTATTCACAAAGAACAAGATGCCAGAGATTGCTGATAAACTGGAGGCATGGTAAAAACAATGATGGATTTTCATTTCGCGAAAATCTATCCTTCATACAAGACATCAACAAAATTCCCCGATACGAATCCTGCAGGAATACAGAGGATTCATATCGGGGAATATTTTTATGCACTAAACTATTTTATTTCTTATAGTAATCGTACAGGAAAGCATCAAGATATGCACCACGCATGTTGGTCTTATAGAAATTGCCATTCTTATCTAGGATGAGACAGGCTGGAATACCATTGATGCCATACTCGCCCATCACCATACCGCCAAAACCTTCAGGATTGCGAACCTGTGTCCAGGTCATTCCTTCCTTGGACATTGCCTTTTTCCAGTCGACATCTCTCTCATCTACTGAAATACTGATGATGTTGAAATCCTTGTATTTCTCGTGTACCTTCTTGAGATGTGGAATCTCCTGACGGCATGGACGACACCAGGAAGCCCAGAACTCCAACATGGTATATTCACCCTTCCTGATAAGTGAAGAAAGCTTCACCTGCTTGCCTTCAGGAGTGACAACGGTACCATCGATATAATGGTTGCCGATAGCTGTATGCTTTGCCATCTCTGCCTGCATCTGCAGCATCGGATATTGGGCAGAAGAACTCCAGTCGTTCTTCAACCAGCCCATCATCTCGTCAATCTGCTGAGAGGTATATGGGGTTGGTAAAGAAGAGAAACTCTCGAGAAGCAAGTCGAAGGCTACCAGAGAAGTGGTATGCTGCTGAATAAACAGACTGGTCTGATGGCGCATTTCCTCCTGCAACTTGATGGCTTCCTTGGCAAGGGCTACACGCTGTGCCAAATCGGTAGTCTGGTTGATACTATCATCCATCTTATGCATCTTGTCCTGAATAGGTGACATCAGTTCAAGATAAGCCTGATAAACATCCTGGGTGGTAGAACCCTTTACTACAGGCTCTATCATACTCATGTCACGCTCTGCAGGGAAACCGGTAAGATCTACATCGTAGGTCATCGGCTTATTCTCTACATAGACTCTTGTTGAGAATATTTTCTGATAGTCAGGCTCAGCTGTACCAGGCTTGTTCATATCAATAACCATCTGATACTGCTCAGGCTGGTTAACTACCCCCTTGAGCGTGAACTCACCATTTTTGATTGTAACGCTATCCAGATTGGTAACACCTTCCAATCCATACTTCTGCAACATGACAGAACAGCCGTCCACGTTACCTTTAACCTTACCTTTCATCACAAAATTCTGCGCACTGGCAGCCATTGCAAGTACAAGACCGGCAAGTGTCATCATGCAAGTTTTCATTTTCATCTTATTCATTTTTTCTCGATATTATTTATTATATAATGTTTATTGATTCACATATTCAGGATTCTGAACCAGAAGACTGTTGGCTCCCATAGATGCCTTTGGTATAGGAAGAAGATACCGACGGAAGCTAGGAAGTTCTGCTTTCTCATCTTCTGTCCAACTCTCGAAACCACCCTTACGGTTGTAACGGCAAAGATCGAACCATTCTTCCAGATTTTCGTTACTCATATCACACAACTTATGCTTGAGGATTTCACCCAGAAGATCACTGTCGGAAATCGCATTGACATCATCTTCGGTATAACCGGCACGACTGATGACGGTTGCCAGTAAGGTACGTGCCTTCTCATACTCACCCTGACGAGCCTCTGCTTCGGCTGCGATATAATAGACTTCTGCCAAGCGCATGAAATAATAGGAATCTTCGAACATAAACTCAGGAGTCAACTTGCTGTACTTGGCAATTCCAGTCATGCCTTCACCCTTGTATGCCAAAGTATAAAGAGGATCGTAGGAAGCTGCATCATCTTCACCTGGGAAGAATGGAAAATCACCACCATCACCACCAGGAATCACTCCATCACCAGGCAATACGACATCACCACCTTCGCTTCCATCACCACCAGGAATCACTACATCACCGCCTTCACCTGGATCAGGAACTACTACGTCCCCACCCTCTCCAGGGTCTGGAGCAACGATATCTCCACCTGTTTCATCATCTGGAACTAAATCATCAGCCACCTTCTTGAGGAGTGAACCTGGAGAAAAGGCAAACCAAGAAGCATCCATCAGTTCATTAGGATTAGCAGTATAAGGAGCGAAAAGCATCTCCTTAGAATTAAACTGTTCAGTAAAAATATTAGCATAGTCGCTCTCCAGTTCATAGCCAGCAGTTTCTGCCTCGTTAATCACTTCTTCAGATAATCTTGCTGCCTCCGGATAGTTATCCTGAGCAAAATACATCTTTGCCTTCAAAGCCTTGGCAAAAAGACTGCTCATGTGATAATGGTCTGCCGGATGCTGTTCGCAATGGGCGATGGCATAATCGAGATCTTCAGAAATCAGCTTGTAAGTATCAGCTACAGAAGAACGCTGACGAACCTGGTTATCTCTTACCAACTCATCCTTGAAGAGGCAGACTCCGTATTGGGAATCCTGTTTCCAATACTCTCCAAAACATTTCAAGAGAGTAAGATAAGCCAATGCACGCTGGCAACGAGCCTCTGCTATCATCTCGGTACGTTTTTCTTCTGTCATGCCTGGTATCTGCTTATTGATGTGAACCAGGAAGGTGTTGGCGGTATTGATGACATTGTAGTAGGCTGTATAGGCAGTCTCCACATTACTGTTATTTGTCTGGATATTTTCTGCCGCAAACTCATCTACACCCATCACCATCGCCTGAGTCTGGGTATGCGCCATAGAGGCGATACCATATCTCAAGTAAGATACACCTGTACTGCGCCAGGAAGCGTAAACACCATTGAGAGCAGTCTGAGCAGATGTGGCATCGGTAATATAATTCAAATCGGTTACCACATAGTCTGGTTCCATATCATCGATACTGCCTATCAAGTCGCACGATGTGAATGTGAGCGCTGATACTGACAGTAACGCCAGAAATTGATATCTTATATGTTTCATAATCTTCGTTTCTTTGAATTAGAATTGCAATTTGAGACCGAATGAGAACGAACGGCTCATTGGATATACATCCTTGGTCTCGGTTGTCTTGGTAAAGGCATTTGTGGCTGCCATATCTGGATCCAAACCTGGCCAATCGGTAATGGTAAAGAGGTTGGTAGCAGTAAAGAACACCGATGCACCACTCACATGCAAGCGCTCTAACCATGCTGGCTCAAAGGTATAAGAGAGCGTGATGTTGCGCAAACGGAAGTATGAGTTGGAATATACATAGCGGTCGTTGGCCTGGGTGTTGGTATAGGCACTAGGCATCCACATCAACTTAGCATACTTGGCATCGGTGCGTTCCGGTGTCCAGGTGTTGCCATACATCTCGCGCAAGATACTCATACCGAGGGCTCCACTTGCAGATTCCTGCATCGTGCTGTAGTAGGCATCACCACCTAACTGATACTGGAAGAGCATAGAGAGCGTGAAGTTCTTATATGACAAGGTATTTGACCATCCACCGAATACCTTTGGCTCTGGGTTGGCAATCGCCGTACGGTCGGCCTCTGAAATATAGCCATCACCATTGGTATCTGCAAACATGTAATCACCTACAGCAGCTCCATCCTGATAGAAATCATATCCCTTGGCCATAGCCTGTTCATTCAACTTACTAATCTGATCCTGACTCTGATAGATGCCTGCCACTTTATATCCCTTCACGGTTCCCATGGCATGACCTTCCATATAGAGATCCTGATGCATCATATCGAGGGTTGAACCATTGAGCTTGGTAATCTTATTCCTGTTGGATGAGATACTGAGCATAGTGTTATAGGTGAAATCCTTGGTACGAACTACATCACCACCGATAGAGAATTCAAAACCATTATTGGTAAGATCAAGAATATTGCTGTAATAGGTGCCGATACCAAATTCCAGGGCGATAGGAGCAGGAGCAAGCGCACCATCAGTCTTACGATGATAGATATCAAAGCTACCAGTCAGACGACCATTGAATAAAGTAAAGTCGACACCAGCATTATACTCGGTTGTCATCTCCCACTTGATGTTCTTGTTTGGATAAGTAGAAGCAAGAGTGAGTCCGCTCTGTCCGCCATACAGATTACCATTGAAATACTGGATATAAGAAAAGTCTGATACGTTGGTGGAACCAGTCTTACCCCAACTCAAACGGAACTTCAGATCATCAATATCTCTTACAGATTCCAGGAAAGGCTCTTGATTGATGCGCCAGGCCAGAGAAACTGCAGGGAAAGTACCGCGCTTGTTACCCGGTCCAAATTTTGATGACTCATCGGAACGGAGACTGAAATCAAGTAGATAACGTGAGAGGAAATCATAGCTCAAACGACCATAGATAGAATTAAGACCACTCTTGGAATAAGTCTCGGTTGGTTTATTGACGGTGGTTGCAGAACTGGCATTGTTCAATACATCATCGTTAGGGAAACCACTATAAGCCTGGTCGTGTTCCTTGCTCCAATACCTGTCGGCACTATAACCAGCCATCACGTCAAAACGATGAGCTTCGGTAAGCGTGAACTTGTAGTCGGCACGGAAATTGATAGAAGTATTGGTGTTGCGATAGTTGCTCTCAGCCAAGGTTGATGTTGGCTCCATACCCAGCTGTTCCGGGAGTGTAATCTTCGGAGAGAAATAGCTATTGCTGAAGATGAATCTGGATATATTGGCATCAGCATGAAGGGTCAATCCCTTGACAGGCTTAATATCAATATAAGCATTGCCAGAGAACTGATCATTTTCATACTTCGTCTTGCGCTGGAGTTTAGCTACCGCATTGGCATCATTATAGGTATCGGTATAAAGACCGAACTTATCTACACGCTGGAAATTGCCATCCGCATCGCGTACAGCCAAATCCGGACGGGTCATCCATCCGTCATTATCATATCCCAAGGCAGGATCGTTGCTTCCACTCTTGCGTGAAGAATAGGTATAATCGAGCACACCTCCCACGGTGATGTATTTGTTGATTTCAGAATCTATAGAGAGTCTTGCACCATATCGCTCCATACGGTCATTGAGTAACAGACCTTCCTGGTTCATTCCGTTGAAAGAGAAAGAATAGTTGGTTTTGTTGCTTCCACCTCTGACAGCCACATTATACTGATGTGTAGGTGCATTCTTGTTGATTACTTCATCTGCCCAGTTGACATTATCCTTGCCATAAAGACTCTCATTAAGACCATTATAGGTATAAAGACCCGTTTCTTCATTGAGTGAAACATTTCCATACTGGTTAAGAATGTAATCAAAACCATACATACCTACTATCGAACTGCCGTCATTCATGCCGTCTACAGTATTACGCAGAATCTCGTCCTGCACATTCTTGTATTCAGAAATGTTCAATGGCTTATAGTTTTTGATAGGATTACTGAACGAGAATGTGTAGCCGAAATCTACCTTGGTCTTCTCATTGCGCTTTCCGTTCTTGGTCTTGACAATAACGACACCATTGGCTCCACGTGATCCATAGATCGCAGTAGCTGCGGCATCTTTCAGCACATCGATACTCTCAATATCGTTTGGTGAGATATTGATGAGCGGGTTGATGCCGGTATCCTCCATAAAGGTAGGAACGCCATCAATGACATAAAGAGGCTGGTTGTTGTTACCCTTACCCGATTTAGGATAAGGAGATGTAATACCGCGGATGTTTAACTTGAGAGATGAACCAGGCTCACCATTTGCGGTAGTAGCCAATACGCCCTTTACAGTACCCTGAAGAAGACCATCGAGGGTTGGTGTGGTAGCAGCCAACTTGCTTATCTGTTCCTGACTCACGGTAGAGATAGCTGTGGTCACATCCTTGCGGCTCTTACTTCCGTATCCGATGACTACGAGATCATCCAGCGCTACATGATCCAACTCGAGCATCATGTTTTGCTCTTTTACACCACGAAATTCAATACTCTTCGATTTGTAACCGATGCTGGAAAATACAATTTTAGGATGCGCCATAGATGGAAATTCCAGTATGTAGTTACCATCAGCATCAGTGATAACACCATAGCTTGTGCCTTCGATCTGCACCGTGACACCTACCAGAGGATTTCCATCGGAATCAATCACTCTTCCTTTTATAAAGGTATGACCTTTTTCTTGCACATTTTCAATACCAGCCGCAAAACTGGTATGAACTGGAAGGGCTGCCTGCACAAAGCTGGCTGAAGTTGCTGCCAAGAAAAGCAACAAGCTTTTTTTCTTCTTCATAATAACTGAATGTTAGTTAAACTTCATGTTTATTGCGCAAAAGTATAAAAAATATCTAAAACTGTAGCATAATGCTATACAATTAACTTATTTTTCACACATATTCCTACTTTTTCTGCTATTTTACTTGCATTTTCCTTGTTTTTAAGTCTTTTTCTCTAAAAAAATACTATCAGTAAACGTTCTAACCAAACAAAGTGTATCCTGCTCTCCTTAATTATTATTATAAAGAGGATTCCATAGCTTTTGTGTTATGGAATCCTCCCCTGCTCTACTTAGAGCTTCATTTCTTCATATTCCAGTCCGAAGACATCCGCTACGGCCTTGAATACAACCTTTCCATTTACAATATTCAAACCTCTATACAAGGCTTTATCCTCCTTACATGCCTTTCGCCAACCCTTGTCAGCAAGCGCCAATGCATATTTCAGCGTAGCATTGGTCAAGGCTGTAGTAGAGGTATTTGGCACAGCACCAGGAATATTAGCTACTGCATAATGCACGATTCCATCGACCATATATATCGGATCTGAGTGTGTGGTTGGATGCGATGTCTCAAAACAGCCGCCCTGATCGATTGCTACATCAACAAGTACAGTTCCCGGCTCCATCAATTTCAACATATCTTTCGTAATAAGATGCGGTGCCTTATCACCTGGTACGAGCACACTACCCACAACGATATCCACATCATGCAATTCTCTACGGATATTATGCTCGTTGGAATAGAGCGTGTGTACATTGACAGGCAGCTCCATCTCTAACTGACGAAGACGAGGCAAACTGATATCTGTAATCCATACATCAGCTCCCATTCCTGCAGCCATTCTTGCTGCAGCTTCTCCTACGGTTCCGCCGCCCAATACCAAAACCTTGACGCGGTTCACACCAGGCACACCACTCATCAGTTTCCCTTTTCCTCCCTTGGTTTTCTGCAGATAAAAAGCACCATTAACAATGGCCATTCTTCCTGCTACTTCACTCATCGGAATGAGTAAAGGCAAATGGTGGTTGTCTGTTTCTACCGTCTCGTAAGCCAGACAGACGGCCCCACTCTTGAGCATGGCATCGGTAAGTTCCTTGTCACAGGCAAAATGGAAATAAGTGAATACAAGCTGGTCCTGATGGATAAGTGGATATTCCTCGGCGATAGGTTCTTTCACTTTTACAATCATTTCCGCCTCACGATATACACTCTGGATGTCGGGTAAGATTCTGGCCCCTACCTTTTCATACGCTTCATCAGCAAATCCGCTGTTTACACCAGCTGTATGCTGAACCATCACTTCATGACCATGTCGAATGAACTCTGCTACACCTGCCGGTGTCATTCCAACACGACTCTCATTATTCTTAATCTCTTTTGGAATACCTATTTTCATGATGTTATAGTTTTAAAGGTTTGACATCAGTTATTTTTAATTCTGTAAAGTTATTGAAAATATCTATAGGTTGTATACTTTGATGTTAATATTTAACAAATCTTATATTGGTTACATACTCATATCAATATTTTAGTTTATTCTAATTGACAGCAATTATTTTATTAGTTTATCAGTTTATTAGTTTATCCGTATATTCTATTTATCCGACAATTAGTATATTCTAATTTTAGATTATAAGAATATTAGAAAATTAGAATATTATTCATGTAGATTGTTAGAAAAGTATAAAAAACTAGTTTTCTTTAGAAATAAAAAAGAATAAATTCTTTTATATCAACTATTTTACCTATTTTTGCAGCAAATATTAGAACTTTAGAACATTAGATCAATCAAATATAAGACTTTTAGAATTATCATAAGTTAGGATAAAAGTTTATTAGTTTGTTCTAATTGCCAGCAATTCTAATATTCGGATAAAAGATTAAACGAAAATAAGAAGCTAAAAGTAACAAGAATAAGACATGAAACATGAATTACAGGAAATTGTTGCAGTAGTGAACAACAAGGGTGGAGTAGGAAAGACAGCCACCGTGCAGTCTCTCGCATCAGGAATGGTTCGACTGAATCATAATCTCCGTATTTTGGTGATTGACTTAGACCCACAATGCAACCTTTCTTCGCTTTTCGGGGTGAGAGACAATGAATATGACAACATATACAACGCCATGTGTAAACAGAGTGGTGTTCCTGTTTATAAATGTAAGAATGGAGTATACGCTGTTCCTGGATCTGCTCAGATGGAAAATATTGAGCAACACCTTCCGGGCGGTCCTTCGCTGAGAGAACAGATGAAGAGCTACACCGTATTGCTGAGCTGTCTGCAAGACAACGATTGCCACGACATGACGGGAGAAGGACTTAAAAACGTATTCGATGATTTCGACTACATCTTTATCGACTGTCCTCCAGCTCTTTCCAAGAACACTTACAATGCTCTGGTTGCTGCGAGCAAGATTTTAATTCCAGTCCAGATGGAAGCTTTATCTGTCAAGGGAGTAAGCGAAGTGCTCAGCGTTATGGATGAAGTGAAGGAGTTCCACATGAACGATAATCTGGAATTACTAGGACTCCTGCCAGTTATGGTAGATGAGCGAACAAAGATTACCAAGCAGTTGAGTAAACTCTTAGGCGAAAAACATGGCGACTTAATTCTTCCTTGCCGCATCCGACGCTCTGTGAAGTTCCTGGAAGCTCAGGCTCACGGACAAAGCATATTCGAATATGCACCTTACTCAAGTACAGGTATCGATTACGAAATAGCTATCAAGCACATGTTTAACATAAAGATATAATCTACCCAGAATAGGGTAGAGTTAAGCATCATGCAATGATAAAAAATAGAAGACAAAATTATAAACAATAATAATTATGGCTGTAGCAAAGAGAAATATTGAGGAAATTGGTGAGTCGATTGAAAATATGGGAAAGAACGACCGACCAAGTTTGTTAAATACAGAAGTTGCAAAGAGCGAAGAGGAAAAAAACACATCTAAAGGTGGACGTAAGAGAAAAAGTTACTGGACTGCAGAAGAAAGACGCACCAGAACAAGTGTAGCTACATATCTTAATAAGGAAGAACTCCTTCTCTTGAAGATGAAATGCCTTGCAGATGATATTCCACAGGAAAATCTGCTCTACAATATCCTGATGGATTACTTGAAAAAGTAAGCAAACAAAAGAGTAGGTTTTAAAAGGTGAAAACCACAAAACTGTTTACCTGAAAAGGCGCAAAGTTTTAAAATAAGGCATAAACACCTTCAAAAACCACATTTCTGTTTACCAAAAGATGATAATTAAAAATTATATATTATAATAGGTTATAATATACTTATATATTACGGGAGTTGTAACCTCTTGACTATTAGACAGTTATTTTCGTTTAGGTAAACAGAAATGTGGTTTTAGGTAAACAACTTTGTGGTTTTAGGTAAACAGTTTGGTGGTTTTAGGTAAACAGAAATGTGGTTTTAATATGAGTGACCCAAAAGTAAACAAGAATCTGGTGTGGATTAACACACCTTTTTCACTGACAAAACTTGATAAGCAATATACATTATTGCAGCAAAACATATTGATGGTTGCAAGTACCCATCTCCAGAAGTATGTAGAAGAGTACTTCACTGAGAAGAGGGTGCTTGGAGATTCTCGCTCCGACTATCTTTTCGAGAAAGGTATAGAGCATGCTGTCATGGAGATACCGCCTATCATAATAGACATCAAGGATTTCCAGGTATCAACGGAGTTTCATAATTACAAGAATCTGCGTGATACGCTGAAAAATGACATTCTCAACCTCTCTGTGCGTGTTAAGATGGACAACAATACAGAGAAGATACAGCATGTATTCTCAAACATCGAGATTCCGACAACGCAGAAAGGCTATACAAAGAGCGATGGAGAGAAGGTAGAGCGCATCAAGGGTGAAGTAATACTTGAAATAGATCCTAAGCTCACTATGAGCCTCTTTGATATGCGCCAGGGATACATTCACCATATCTCCATGATCGCTAAATATTCCAAGAAGGTGAATACGCCACGTCTCTATATTTATCTGCTTCGCCAGATGGGGCTTGACAAGTGTCTGGATGTAAAGGTAGAGTTCTTGCCGATGAAACAGTATCTGGGTCTGGTAGAACTTGATGAACATGGCAATATTCTGCTTGACGACAAGGGAGAACCTGTGATGAATAAATATCCTAAGTTCTCGCAATTCAGAAAACAGGTACTCGATGTCGTAAGGGAAGACCTCAACAGAATGGCCAGCCGCAGCGAGACGGATATCGTATTTGATGAATTTTCTGATGAAGACTTTATTTATCGGAACGGGAAGTGTAAGGGTGATCCTGAATATATTGTCTTCCATATCAAGCGAACGGATGTCGGTATCAACCATATCGGTGATAAAGATGCAGATATAGCCCGTCGCCTGAATGAAAAGATTAACCGTAACAAGGGAAAGAAAGCATCTGAAGATAATATGCTGCAGGGAGATCTTTTTGCACATGTATATCAGAATCCTGACAAGAAGATAGAAGTTGATACTACTCAAGGTTCTGAGCAATGGAATCAGTTTGTTTCGATGGTGCATGATGATAATCAGATTGCTTTGTTGAAAAGATGCAAATTCATTGGTATCAAGAATGACAGATTCTGTGTTGCTGCCAGTGATTATGATTTTGTAGCTTTAAAAACTTCAGGTCTTGAAAGGCTTGCACAAGAATTCTTTAATTGTGTTGGCTCATTCATGCCTGTATTCTATAGAGCCTAAACTGAACAATATTTCAGAAGAGGAAGTAGGGGAGTACCTTATTTCCTCTTTTTCGTAAAACCACATTTCTGTTTACCTACTTTTGAAAATGTCTTATCCTCTCAAGCCCAAAATTGTTTACCAGATATATTTTTGATAAAGATACATTTCTTTTGGATGAATCTATTAAATATTATCTAATAGATAGATCCCCAATGTCTTATATGCTTTTATGTATATTTTAGGTAAACTGATTTATGGTTTAGGTAAATAGTATTGTGGTTTTATCCAAAAGATACTATTGCTTTCCTTGTTCTATCTGTTATAAGACTATGAAAATAATGGCTTGATTAAATTCTGTAACTGTATGTATATCAGCATGTATCTTTCGAATCTACTAAACTGGATGTCATGTTCTTCGGTTCTTTCCTATGGTAGCTGTAGGATACAACTTTCAAAAACCACAAAACTGTTTACCTGTTTTTAAGATGATTTTTACTTGCTATAAACCACATTTCTGTTTACCTAAGGAGAAGATTGTGTCTTTAGCAATGTAGGTAAACAGTTTTGTGGTTTAGGTAAACAGAAATGTGGTTTTTGGTACATAATAATGTGGTTTTTGGTAAACAGTTTTGTGGTTTATGAGTTGCTTTCTTTATTTTAGGTAAACAGTTTTGTGGTTTTTCTCCGATATATGAATAGACTCCTAATTGTCTAATTGCCTAATTGTAGAATTGTCTAATTGCCGGAAAAACTATATAAGTAAGCTTCATTGCCCATGTTGAGTACTTACAATAACCAACGAAGCCTGTTTCAATCTCCATTGAAACAGGCTTCGTTTTTTCTGTATCTGAGGTTGTTTTTATTCATTTTCCTTATATTTCTGCAAACGGTTGACTATCTTGTAGCCTCTTCCATATCTTTTGCCTTTGATACCAATCAGTCCACCATTATAGTAATTCAATACTTCTTCTTTATGTAATCTTGATAGGGTGGTATTGAAGCAGTTTTTCTTAAGAGTAGGATAGAGTTGTATAGTCTTCTCCAGGAGATTCTCTTTCGTTTGTGGGAGAGATTCCTCTGTTAAAACCTTTACCATCGTCGATGCCAGAGAAGGCTTGGTATCATTTCTCAAGCTAGTCTTCTCTTTCTTCTCCTTCTTTACTTTCTTCTCCTTCTTATGGTTGTCGACAGTTGGAGTAGCAGTCTTTATCTCTTCCTTCTTTGCCTGTTTGGCAAAGGATTCCGTATTGATGTTGAGTTTCAGTCCCAGAATATCCGAAATGATGTTCTTAAGGACATAGATGAACAGCTCGCTGTCTTCGCTCTTGAGTGAGGTCTCCTGTTTCCAGTAGCGACTCTTGAAAGCAAGTTGAGTCAACTCTTCAATTTCCTGTTCAGAAATATCTTCTTTGTTCGTGAGACGTGCATTGGCTACATTGAGGAATGAAGTAAAGGAGAAAGTGGAGAATTGGCTTGGGATGACGTATGTGAAAACATGACTGTTTTCTCCCTTTGCTGAAGGGTGTCTGAGATTAATCATACTCATCCCCTTTACCAGTGCTATCAGGAAAGCCATGCTGGCGTATGAGAGGCTTGTATTTTCAACCTCACAGATTCCTTTATAGTCGAGGTTCTTGTCCGAGATAAAGTTCATGGTGAAAATACCATAGTTGGTCCATTCTGTAGAATAGAGCAACTGCTGGAGTGTTGGGTCTTCTGGTACTCCTAAACCTCGGTTAACGCTGTCTATATAGCGACGCATGGTTTCCAAATCATCCCATTGGAGAAGTGAATTATCTCCCGGCTCATTGTTTCTGATGCAGCCGATGATTCCCAGTCTGATAACGTCAGGGGAAGTTGAAGTTCGCAGATGATTAGCGAGCTTGGCAAATAAATTAGGCATCCAGTCGAAATCATCAACTGGCGAATCTATATAGTCTTCCTGATAGTAGTTGTTATCAGTAAAATCTAAATCTTGATACATGCTATATTCTGTGAAAATTTTGAATTCAAATCTTTTATGCAAAGGTAAGAAAAAATATTCTATTCTCCAAATTTTTGGCTAACTATTTGAACATCAGAGTATATTTTATGGTTTTGTTTGCCTGAAAATCACAAAAATGGTCATACTTGTAAGAAAATACTCCTTTTTTTTAGTTGATAGGTCAAAAGGTGAGAAAGATTCTGTATTTTTTCTTGTATGATTGAAATGTTTTTTGTAACTTCGCAGCATGATAAAACATGAATAATAATACTTATATATAATTTAAGGTGAAAGCATTTACATATATCCAGCAAGGAAAGTTTGGCTTCACAGAAAAAGAGAAGCCTACGATAATAGATGAGCATGATGCCATCGTAAGAGTTACGCTGAGCAGTATCTGTACCAGCGATCTTCACATCAAGCATGGTTCTGTGCCTCGAGCTGTACCGGGGATTACTGTTGGCCATGAAATGGTAGGAATTGTAGAGAAAGTAGGGGAGAAGGTTACCCACGTGAAACCGGGAGACAGAGTAACCGTGAATGTGGAGACTTTCTGCGGAGAATGTTTTTACTGCAAGCATGGATACGTGAACAACTGTATTTCTCCACATGGCGGATGGGCACTGGGATGCAGAATCGATGGCGGACAGACGGAATATGTGAGGGTTCCGTATGCTACTACAGGTTTGAACAAGATACCTGATTCGGTAAGCGATGAGCAGGCTCTCTTCGTTGGCGATATCCTTGCTACAGGATTCTGGGCTACGAGAATATCTGAAATCACAGAAGAGGATACGGTGCTGATTATCGGTGCCGGTCCTACGGGTGTCTGCTGTTTGCTTTGCACCCTGCTCAAGAATCCAAGCAACATTATCGTCTGCGAGAAATCACAGGCAAGAAGAGAGTTCATTCAGAAGCATTACCCACAGGTGATGGTTGTTGAACCTGAGGATTGTGAGGCATTTGTCAGACAGCATAGTCAGCATGGTGGAGCCGATGTGGTGATGGAGGTTGCTGGTGGTTCGGATACCTTCCAGCTTGCCTGGAGATGTGCCCGTCCTAATGCCATTGTCACCATCGTCGCCATGTATGACAAGCCACAAATACTTCCGCTTCCTGATATGTATGGCAAGAACCTCATCTTCAAGACAGGAGGTGTGGATGGATGCGACTGTGGGGAAATCCTTGATTTGATAGCCCATGGAAAGATAGATACCACTCCTCTGATTACCCATCGTTTCCCGCTTTCAAGAATAGAAGAGGCATACGATGTCTTTGAGAACCGCAAGGATGGAGTCATCAAGGTTGCGATATTTCCGGGATAAACAAGAAGAGGGTGAATCATTAACTTATGACACACCCTCTTTCCTGTTAAAATAAATATTAAACTTTACTGTCAGGAATGGCAGATACAACACCTTGGTGCATCATACGCGATTTTTCCTTAGCCAAGGCTTGCATGTCTACAGCCACATCGTCTTCATCCACGATTTCTACGCCAGTCATCGTTTCGATTACGTCTTCCATGGAAACCACTCCTCTCAGACATCCGTATTCATCCACGATGATAGAGATGTGTTCTCGTTTTTCCAACATCTTTTCCCATATCTGGTATAGAGATTCATCCTCGTTGAAGGAAAGAATCGGACGCATCAGCTCGGATAATCTGGTTTGGAACTCATCGGCTGAAATCGATTTGAGAATCATATCTTTCAATACGTATCCCACAATGATATCCTTGTTGTTGTCATAAACAGGAATGCGTGAGAAATTCCATTCTTTCTGTTCGTAAAACTCCTTGGTAGTCAGATTCATGTTGGCTGATTCTACTACGATGGATGGAGTCATGACCTCCTTGGCCTTTACTCCGGAAAGGCGAATGCAGCTTTTGATGATTTTGCTTTCCGATTCACGGAAGATGCCTTCTGTAGTACCTACGTCTACCATAGCCGATACCTCTTCGCGACTCATGGAAGCCTGGTGATTCTTCGGAGTAAATACCTTAGTGATAAGTTCCGAAAGCAGCACCAAAGGATAGGTGATGAAGATGAGCACACGGATGATCTTGGTAGATGTCATGGCAAGAGAGCGCCAATATGAAGCTCCGATGGTTTTCGGGATGATTTCTGAAAGTACCAGAATCAGAAGGGTGAGAATGGCGGAAATGATACCGAAGTATTCTTCGCCAAAGAGTTTCATAGACTCGGCTCCGACACCGGCAGAACCGATGGTGTGGGCGATGGTGTTGAGCGAAAGAATAGCACCCACCGGACGGTCTACATTATTCTTATACTGTTTCATCAGTGAGGCAGTCTTGTTGCCTTGATTCTCCTTCATCGAGATAAACGACATCGGAGTAGAAAGTAATACCGCCTCCAGGACGGAGCATAAAAAGGATAGTGACAGAGCACCTAAAAAATATAAAATGATTAAACCCATGTAATTTTTAATTCGTTAATAATATGTTATCTCAAGCAAGATAGATATTACTTCCGAAGACTACAATTGAGGATGTAATGGGGAACATTACATCTATGTTTATCCAATATAAGTGCATTTATAAATACCATTACTATATGTTTCATATTTTCTGCAAAGATACAGATAAAAATATGAATTTAATATGTTTTTGCTGAAAATTAAATTGTTTTAATATGATTTTGGTAAATCTGTGTAGCTGTATAAAAAAATCTAATTTTAACAATAATATGATGTATAATTCATCAAGTATTTATGAATATTAGGTATTTTTGCAATCAGCATTTAGAAAACAGAGTAAATATGGAAAAGAAAATACCCATCATTCTCCTTAACTTTACCGGCGTATACGACTTGGAGGCATTTGCCTCAAATAGGAATATCGTCCATGTAGATTGCCGGGACATGAAAGGGGTAGACTGCTATTGTGACGAAGAGGGTAGGGAGGAACTGCACCGCCGATTGGCTCCTTTTCCTGCCGAGGCTGTTCATTTCATCGATTCCGGAGATTTCCACTATCTTACCGAATATTGGGTATCCAGGCTCCATGAACCTTTTTCCCTGATAGTTTTCGACCATCATCCGGATATGCAGCAACCGGAATGGGAGGGTGTTGTGTCGTGTGGCGGTTGGGTGAGAGATGTATTGGAGAAGAACCCGTTTGTCAAACACATTATCATTGTAGGAGCATCGGATGAGTTGATTGCTCAGGTGCCTGATCACTTAAGAGAAAAGGTGTTGTTCTACAGTCAGGCTGAGATTGATCATCACCAGGCTTGGCCGTCGAAGGCTGGCAAACTCATACATGAGCCGGTTTACCTATCCATCGACAAGGATGTATTGAGAAAGCAGGATGCCATCACCGACTGGAGCAATGGTGACATGACGCTTCTCCAGCTCCAAGCCGTGCTTCGCATCATCTATGCCCATGAAAAAGTGATAGGGGTAGATATTACTGGCGAATGTTCCGCAACGCTTGACTATTTCTCTGAAGTGAAAGATGCTGCAGTCAATAATCTGGCTAATGAGGAACTGCTCAGGATGATTCTGAAAGAGAATAATCTCTCTATTTATCATAATCACCCTTAGAAAACGGATAGGAGAGCAGAGAATAAACGGATGAAAATGGATAAATTTGGCAGCAAAGTTTAAATTAATTATCCTTTGATGCCAATCCTGTCAAAAATGGATTACTCTAGATATACAAACCGAGACTGGCACATAACTTGCTTCTACCCAGGATGAAAGCGGAAGCCAAGAGGGCAAGGGGAACGATAAGAACCCTAAGCAATGACATTTGAGGGTTTCTTGAAATCCTTGAGCCTCGAAAGCCGAAGCAATCATTATTTTAAAAGGATAAATATAATAAACAATTAGAAATCCCGACAGAGCCGGAAGGCGAAGAGAGGACGAGAAAAATAAAATTCGGAGGTTTTACATTATGTTGTTAGCTCGTAGAAATAACAGTGTTTCAAATTGGTTGAATAGTTGGTTTAATGATAACTTCTTTGATACAGACTTGATGCCACACATGAACGCTACAGCTCCTGCAGTTAACGTCAAGGAAAGCGCTACAGCCTACACGATGGAGGTTGCCGTTCCTGGTTTGAAGAAGGATATGGTCAAGATGAACATCGACAAGGATGGTTACTTGAATGTATCTATCGAGAACAAGGATGAGAAGAAGGAGGAAAAGAAGGAAGAGCATTACTTGCGTCGTGAATTCTCTTACAGCAACTACTCTCAGAGCTATGCTTTACCTGAGGATGCCGATCAGGAGAAAATTTCTGCAGAGGTCAGTGACGGTGTCTTGAAGATAGAGATTCCTAAGGTAGCCAAGGAGGAGAAGAAGGAAGACGTTAAGCACATTGAGATCAAATAATTACTCATAACGTGCTAAACAGTTTTCTTGATGACTTTCATAAGCATTAGAAAATAATTAAAACGGAGGCTAGTCCCAGCAATGGGGCTAGCCTTTTTTGTTTTTTCTCATAATTACCCGATAGAATCTTTGTCATCATCCGTCACCAGGGTTTGGCTTTCTTTCGGCTGTGGCTTAGGTACGAACCCAAGGATGGCAACCAGACAGCTCATCAGCGGACTGATGATGTTGAAGAAACAGAACGGGAGATAAACGAGTGTCGGAATGCCGAGAACCGTACTCTGTGTCATTCCGCAGGCAGTCCAAGGAACCAGTACGCTCGTAACGGTAGCACTATCCTCCGTACTTCGGCTCAAGAGTTCCGGCCTGTATCCTCGTTCGGCATATTCATCCTTGTAGATAGATGCATTCATGATGATACTCAGAAACTGGTCGCCCATCACTAGATTGAGCAGAACGCCGGATGTCACCGTGCTGCATACGAGTGATACGGTGCTGTGGATGCTTTTCAGGAGGATGTGGGTGATGGCGTGGAGCATTCCGCTGGCTACCATGCACGAACCGAAGCACATGGCACAGAGAATAAGCCAGATGGTATTGAGCATGCCCGCCATTCCACGGGTGGCTACAAGATCATTGATGCTGTCCATGCCGCAATCTACCTGGGTATGGGTATAGCAGGTAGTCATGATTCCTTCAAAGAGATTCTTGGCGGTAATGCCGCTTTCGCCAGCTATCTTTACGAGCACTTCCGGCTGGAGAATGAGAGCACAGATGCATGCTGAAAGGGCCGAAAGCAGAAGCGTGATGAGAGATGGAGTCTTGCGGTAGATGAGCCATCCGGTAAACGCAGGAACCAGCATCGTAAGCAGGGAGATGTTGAAACCATGGCTCAGACCGGTAAGATACTGGCTGACATCCACTGGCTTGGAATCATAGCAGAGTCCGATGATGAGATAGAGTACCAGTGAGAGCAGGATGCTCGGTATGGTGGTGTAGAGCATATAGCGGATATGTGAGAAGAGGTCAGCTCCGGCTATGCTCGAAGCCAGCACGGTAGTATCGCTCATAGGCGAGAGCTTGTCACCGAAATAGGCACCCGAGATAATCGCTCCTGCCGTATAGGGTGCCGGTATGCCCAGGGCATCACCTATTCCCATCAGGGCAATACCGATGGTGGCAATGGTGGTCCATGAGGTTCCTGTCATCACCGAGATGATGCTGGAGATGATGCATGCGCAGGGAAGGAAAAAGGTAGGCGACATAATCTGTACACCATAATAGATTAATGTGGGTACAACGCCACTGATCATCCAGGTGGCTGACATCATACCGATGAGCAGCAGAATCAGGATAGACACTCCTGCATCACCCACAGTCTTTTTGATCATCTCCTCGAAGATATTCCATTTCATCTTGTAGATGGTCATACTGAGCGCTACGCATACGGCTGTAGCTATCATGAGGGCTACCTGTGATGCACCAGCCAGGGCATCATCTGGGAAGAGCTTGACAACCAGGACGATAAGAGCGATAAGTACAGCCAGTGGGAGTACTGATACGAGCGGGTGTGGTTTGTACTGCTGCTGAGACGGGCTGAGAGCCTGAGTCTCTGCAGTTTGATTCATTTGGTTCTTGTTGTTTTGTTCCATTGATTAATTCTCTCTTACTATGATTATTTATTCCGGATGCAAAAGTACAAAAAAGATTTCGTTTACTTTACGCTTTTACCATGTTTTTTGATGACACACTATCTTAAAATCTATGAACAGCCAGTAACACCATTGTTATTTTATGTTCACAAGCTAGAAACCTCATAGAAATAAAACCACTATAATTTTGCACCCGAATTTTTAAGTAATATTATAATGAGGATTTATGTAACTTTATTGTTGTCTGTGGCATTATCATTGCCTATGACAGCATGCTCGGAAAAGAGCACAGGTGTTGATATAGAAGGTGTCGGCACACACAAGAAAGAACAGGTAAATATTATTGGTAAGGTAACCTGCGAAGGTAAAGGTATTGCAAATGCTGTGGTTTCTGATGGTGTGGAAGTTGTAAAAACCAGCGATAATGGCGAATACAGTTTCCTTTCTAAAAAGAAATATGGCTATGTCTTCATTTCAATCCCTTCTGGATATGAAGCAGCCATCATCGGAAACCAGCCACAGTTTTTCAAGCATCTGGCTACTAAAGACACCAACATAACCGAAAAGGTAGATTTCGAACTCAACAAAGAGAATAATGAGAAGCATGCAGTACTTGCCATGGCAGATTTCCATTTGGCAAAACGAAATAATGATATCAATCAGTTTGAAAGCGTAGCAGCAGACATCAACCAGACTGCACAGGAATTGCGCTCGCAGGGATATAAAGTATATGGCATCAGCTTGGGTGATGAAAGCTGGGACGGATTCTGGTATTCCAACAATTATGGTATCAAGGAAACTTTCCAGGAACTTCAGAAAATAGAGATTCCTTTCTTCCATTGCATGGGAAACCACGATAATGATCCTTACTTCCCTGACGACAGAAAGGCTGAAGATGAATGGATTAAGAACTGCGGACCGGTATATTATTCTTTCAATGCCGGTAATGTACATTATATTATTATAGATGACATACAATATCTCAATGCAGGTGCATCGCTGGGAACTGTCGGCAAGCGCAACTACAATGAAACCGTTATTCCAGAGGAACTCGCATGGCTGAAGAAAGACCTTGCTTCCATCCAGGATAAGAACACCCCTATCATGGTAGCAACCCATGCTCCGCTCTATAGTAATCCAAAACTGGGTGGTAATCAGGAGATTGACGATAATAACCTGCAAAATACAGGTGAAATAGAAGCGCTGTTTGCTGATTTCACCAATGTCCACTTCCTTTCCGGACATACACATGTCAACTATAATGTTCAAAAGCGAAACAACATCCGTGAACATAATACTGCTGCTATCTGTGCTACATGGTGGTGGACGGGTAAACTGTCTGGCAACAACACTTGTACCGACGGAACTCCAGGTGGTTATGGCGTATATCTGTGGAACGGTAATCAGGCAGAATGGTATTATAAAAGCAGCGGTTTTGATAAAAAATACCAGTTCAGATCCTACGACCTCAACACTACTTACATTGCTCCAGAAGTATATGCTCCTAAATATCAGGAAGATATGAAGATCTTTGCACAGGGATATGATATAAAGAAAAGCAATAATGAAATTATGCTGAATATTTGGAATTATCAGCCTGACTGGAAGATAGAAGTAACCGAAGAAGGAAAACTGCTTGAGGTAAACCGCATGGAAGGTTATGACCCGCTTCACATTATTTCTTACGATGCCAAGCGCATCAATGCTGGAGGCAAAGCAAAGGTTACCTTCCCATCCACCCCTACTGCCCACCTTTTCAAAGCAAAGGCTTCGAAAAGCAACAGTACGATAAATATCAAGGTAACTGACAACTTTGGTCATGTCTATACGGAAGAAATGAAAAGACCAAAAGCATTCAACGTAAATATCAGATAATATAGCAAATAAATTCAAGAAGATATGAGACATTTTAAAAAGAGTTTGGGTTGTCTTGCCCTTGTTTCCTTGGGAGGACTTACTCCCGCAATGGCACAGATGGCTCCACGTGACTCAATTGTAGGAGCAGAAGGGAACATCAAAAAAATAAAAGTAGCAAAAGATAATAAAGAGTCTTTCACTAACCAGTCGCTCCATGAAGTGGTGGTAACAGCTTTGGGTATCTCACGCAAGGAAAAGGCATTAGGTTACTCTGTGAAAACAATCAATAACGATGAACTGACCAGTACGGTTAGTGGAAACTGGCTGGATAACATGGCTGGTAAAGTAGCTGGCCTGTCTATGGTCGGTGCAGGTACCGGTCCGTTAGGAAGCATGAGAATCACGCTGAGAGGTGACAATTCGCTCAACTACGGCAACAATAGTGCGCTCATCGTCATTGATGGAATACCGATGGATTCCGGCTCACCAACTACTGGAAGTGGTGCCAACTATGCCAATGGTGATGCTCCGGTAGATTTCGGAAGCAGTCTTGCTGATCTTAACCCAGACGATATCGAATCAGTTACCGTTCTGAAAGGAGCTGCAGCTACTGCCCTGTATGGTTCGCTGGCAGGTAATGGAGCTATAGTCATCACAACCAAGAAAGGAAGTACCAAAAAGGGTATCGGGGTAACGCTCAATTCTTCAGTCACACTTGATTATGCCAGTTATTGGCCTGATTTTCAGAAAGAATATGGCGCCGGAAGTGACAATGGATTAAGTCCATTCTGCTTCTGGACACTGGATGCCAACGAAGCTCCCGATGGTATTGCTACATACCGTAATATTTCCCGTTATGCTTTCGGAGAGAAATTTGATGCTAGCAAGATGAGATACCAGTATATGTCTAAAAACTGGGAAACTGGTACCTATGAAAAACTGCCATGGGTATATGCGGACGACTGGTATACCGGATTCTTCCAAACAGGTGTGACCTGGAAAAACACCATTAGTATAGCTGGAGGTAATGGTAGAGGTACATCGGCAAGAGCATCCATCAATGACACCCGAAACACCTGGATTACACCAAACACAGGTTATCGTCAGAACTCAGTTTCGCTGGCTTTCGAGACTCCCATCAACAAGAGTATCAAGCTGACAGCCAATGTCAACTATAACCATAAGTCCAGCGACAATCTGCCTATCAGTGGATATAGCGCACAGAGTCCGATGTATGCCTTAGTATGGGGATACAACAATAATCCTATCAAGGCATGGAAAGATGAATATTTCCAGGGCAGGTACAATGCAGAGAACTACAACAATACCGATGGCACCCATGGTAATAGTCTTGTTTATCCTGCTAACGACTCGTACAACCCTTACCGTACAGCATACGAAGAGATCAATACGCTCGATCGTAATCGCATTTACGGAAATGCACAGGTAAATATCAAAATTCTCAATGGACTGACACTCAACCTGCGTTCTGCTATCGACATAACTAACGACTGGCGTACCCAGAGAAAACCTTGGTACACTCCCAACTATCAGGCAGGATTCTATCGCGAACAGAGCACCCGTTCCTATATTCTGAATCATGACTTCCTGTTGCAGTATAAAAACAATTGGCTTGAAGACCGTTTCGGACTGACGGCAGCCTTTGGTGGAAACAGTCTCGAGCGCAAGTACCGACGCACAGACATCACTCTCAATAAACTTCAGATGGATGGCGTATACAACATTACCAACCTGCCGTCTGGAGAAATTCCGGATATCTACGCCAATAAAACGAAGAAGATTGTAAACAGCTTTTATGGTTATGCTGAAATGAGTTGGGACGGCACATACTATCTGGATCTGACAGCACGCAACGACTGGTCGAGTACGCTCAGCAAGAGCAACCGCTCTTTCTTCTATCCTTCCGTATCAGCCAGCATCCTTCTCGACAGAGTGCTCAACCTGCAGGACAAGGCTCATTGGATGAATATGCTGAAATATCGCCTTTCTTGGGCGAATGTAGGTAATGATACATCACCTTATTCCCTTGATCGGTATTATTCATCTACCTCATATCCAGGTAGCTATACCATGCAGGGTACCATTCCTGACGCTAATCTGAAACCAGAGAATGTAGCAAGTTGGGAAACAGGATTCGAAGGAAAGATGTTCAATGGACGCTTGGGATTCGACTTTACTGCCTACCACACAGCTTCAACAAACCAAATTCTTACTGTTTCTGCTGATCAGATTACAGGTGCTACAGGATACAAAATCAATGCGGGTAAAATAACGAACCAGGGTATTGAACTGTCTCTCTCCGGCACACCGGTAAAGACCAGAAACTTTTCATGGAACATAGACATGAACTGGTCTAAAAACTGGAACAAGCTGGTTTCGCTGCAAGACGACTGGGATCCGCAAACCCCATTGCAGACCAGTATGGGAACAACAATCGGAAGCCGCGTATATGTATATTCATACGTAGGACAGCAGATGAACTATATCTACGGAAGAGGCTATCAGAGAGCTCCGGAGGGTTCCTACTATACGGATGAAAACGGCAACCAGATTGACTGTTCCGGTATGAAACTGATTGATAAGAATGGTTACCCTATGCTGGATACTAGCCCTACCCGCCGTATCGGTAAGGTTGATCCTGACTGGAAAGTCGGAATGACTCAAACCTTCAGATATAAGAATCTCACCTTGGCCATGGTATTTTCTGCCCAATATGGAGGTCATTGCTTCTCGGTTACCAACTTTGCTCTCTCCTATCAGGGAAAGTTAAAAAACTCACTTGAAGGCAGATACGATGGCCTTGTTGTAGATGGAGTGTACAAGGATGCGGATGGTAATTATCACAAGAATACTACCATCGTGGACAATATACAGACCTATTACAACTCTTATGTCTGGAACCGAAACAACACCGAGGAAAATACGTTTAACACATCATTCCTCAAATTGAAAATGGTACGACTCGACTGGCAGTTGCCTAAGACATGGCTCAGTAAGGAAAACTGTCCTGTGAAGTCTGCCCAGATTGGAGCCTATGCTACCAACCTGTTCTGTCTGACCAGTTTCCCACAATACGACCCAGAGGTGGGAATGGTAAATGGCGGCGATGTTCATTCCGGTATCGAAACTATGTCGTATCCTATGACCCGTTCATACGGCGTTAACGTAAAATTATCATTCTAACACAATAAGTTGATTATGAAGAAAATGAATATATATTTCTGCGGTTTAGCAGCATGCATGCTTGCTATGGCAAGCTGTACAGATAATTTTGACGAGACCAATACGAATCCTAACAAGATAACGGTGTCGAGCGGCAAATTGGAAGCTTCCGCTATGTTTGAGCAAACTCTCTATGGAAGTGCAAACTTCTTTACATATTATTCCTGGTTTTGGTGTGATGAACTCATTCAGCATACAGCCCATACTGGCGGAACCACCCGTCAGGAACATCGCTACTTTATAGGAGACCAGGACTGGAAGGCTCTTTGGAATACCTATTCAAGATATGCCAGCAATGATGTCAACATGCTCAATCTGGCTAAGGCACAAGGTGCTTCCTATCTCCAGGCGGTTGGACTTACCATGAAGGTTCTGTTCATGTCAAACCTTACCGATATCTATGGAGATATCCCTTACAAGGAGGCTTTCAAGGCGGAAGAAGGAATCAAACAACCTGTGTTCGACTCTCAGGAAAGTGTGTATCAGCAGATGTGTGCCGAACTGGAAGAGGCAAACCGTATCTATGCCTCACAACCCTACGTAGATGAGAAAAACAGAAAGTTGGACGGAATGTACAACTTCGATATGGCAAAATGGCGCAAATTCAACAATTCTCTGTATCTCAGACTGTTGTGCCGAATCAGTGGACGAAAGGAAACCATAGTGGATGGTACTCACAATGTGGCGCAGAAGATGGCTGAAATCGTAAGAAGTCCAGAGATTTATCCTGTTTTCGAAGCCAATGAAGACAATGCCACTGTCCATTATACCGGCATAGCTCCGTATACAAGCGAATTTGATAATACTTCCTATACAGAATCTTCCTTTACAACAGGCAGTTATAAATTGACCGACCAGATGATCAAGATGATGGTCATCAAGGATGCAACCAATGCCAATGTTGACCTATATACAGATCCTCGCCTGCCAATTATCGGAAGAAAGAAAAGAGAATATTGGGCTGGTACTATAGCCGGAGCTGCCATGGGTGAAGAATCAAACAATGGCGACAAGAATGCAGCCTACCTGAACTATAAGGTTCTATGCCGTAACAACAGTGATGAATGGTTCATGGATTATGCCGAAGTGGAGTTTATCCTTGCCGAAACCGCACTCAAGGGACTGATTCCTGGAGGAGAAACTGTTGCCAAGGCTCACTATGAAAAAGCCATCACGGCATCGCTCCAGAAATGGTCTGACTTCGCATCACCAGTTGATCCTACATTAGCCATTACGGCAGAAGGAATCCAGACTTTTCTCAACTCCAGTCTGGCATCCTGGGATCAAGCCACCACACTTGAGGCAAAGTCAGAACTGATCGGTAATCAGAAGTATCTGGCTCTTTTCTGGACAGGTATGGAAGATTGGCATGAATATCGCCGTACAGAATATCCGAAACTCACAGTAGGAAGCGGTTGCGTGTACAACGATATGATTCTGCCTACTCGCTTTGCTTATCCAAGCACTACAATAGCTACCAACAGAGTACATGCCGACGAAGCCCTCCAGAGAATGGGTGGTGAAAATGATATGAAAACCCCAGTATGGTGGAGCAAGAAGGCGATAGAGAAATAAAGAATTAAAAGTAAAATACGAAAATCATGATGAAAAAAAATATCATATCCAGTTGCTTTACCTTTGCCATTTCCCTGGCAATGACACTACTTGCATCTTGCGCAAGCGACAATGATGAAGCATGTTACTTCAAAATGGAAACCGAGCAAACGCAGGTAAACGTACCAGCAGCTGGTATTTCAAAGTCTAAACTGGCGAAAGTTGTCATCCGTTCAAACAAAGACTGGAATATTCAACTGGAAAATCCAGATGATGCACAATGGGTGCATCTCTTCGCCAACGAAGGTAGTGCCGATGGCATCTTCCGCTTTTGGGTGGATAAAAATACTGAGTTCACATCCCGTTCTGCACGATTGTTTTTTACTGTAGATGGTCAGAAACAGGATGTTCCTTACACCATAGAGCAGGCTGCTGATGTTCCTACCATCGCAATTGCCAATGCTGAGAATGGATATAAGGTCCTGGCTACGGGTGGACAGATCAAGGTTCCTGTCAGTCATAACATAGAATGGACTACTCAGTTGAAAGATGAGATGAACCAACAGCCAGACTGGATAAAAATAGATTCCTGCGGAACAGACAGCATTTATCTTACTCTCGATAAAAATAATGATGATACCCGTTCTGTCACCCTGACCTGTAACGGTGTGGGAGAATATGCTTCCGTTATGAGTTCTACCATCATCACACAGGCAGATGCCGGCATCTATCTCAACGAGCGCTTCGACTGGATGCAGGAAGGTAAAGAGGATTATTATTACAACTATCCGGAACAAGGTATCGCCGTATGGACAGAAGAAGAATTATCACATGGCTGGACTACGCTAGGCATCTCAAATCCATGCCTGTATGGTGGACTCGGCTATCTGAAACTGGGAAAGACGAATGTGGCAGGTGATGCCCTGTCGCCAAAATTGAGCAATATAGTAGGAACTTCCGATGTGGAAGTTACATTCAAGAGTATCGGATATGTTTCCAAGGGTGGAGCCAAGGATGATGGTGTCATGAGAGTGATGATAGAGGGACCAGGAACGATAGAAGGTCAGGATCTCGTAGATATGACAGTTAATGATAAATCATATCGTGCCGCAACATTCGATATCACGGTTTATCCGAATTCTTCAAAGAATGAAAACGGCGAAGACTACAATCCTTGGATGCAACCTGGCGCCACATTTACCTTCCGCATTAAGGGAGCCACCAAGGATACCCAACTGCTGTTCGTGGGTGGTGTTGCATGGAATAGTGGTCTGAACGGAAAGGGGAAAGGCAAGAATCGCCTCCTCTTGGATGATATAAAGGTAAAGGCTATATAGTTTTTCCAACAAGACAAGTATATATAAACGAAAGGAGGGTGTGTCATGGAATATGACACACCCTCTTCTTGTCCGTTTTGAAGAAATCGGCTAAGTATCTGTCTATCTTACGTTTAATCATATCTTTGTCCTCTTTTCTAATATAAAACGGGGCCATTTTGTCCGTTTTTCCAAGGCAAATATACTATATTTTGTCCGTTTTTCCAAGGTTTTTTCCGCATTTTTGTCCGTTTTTCCAAGATTTAACACTTTCCTTTCTCCAGCGTTATCGTCAATTTAAAAGTAATAAAGTCTTACCCACCTGGCGAGCACCAGAAACGAGAAGAGCTTTTTTTTCTGTTTCGAAGAAATTGCGTAAATAATTGTATATCTTCCTGTTAAGCATGTCTATATTACTTTTTTCAACCATATTTTATAGGTTTTACGGAACTTTTCCAACCTATTTTAGGCTAGAAATGGAGCTTTTCCAACCCTTTTTAGGGCAATTTCTGCCACTTTTCCAACTTCTAGCCGCTGCAAAGATACTATTTTTCTCCGAAACTCTTCTATTTAAACAAGAATATTTTCTCAAAATATCACAAATTAAACCAATCGGTTAAATACACGCACGCATAGTCCGTTAGGTGTTAGTGGATACGCAAGTCCGTTAGGCGTTCTTGCGGATTTCAAATCCGCAGGAACGCCTAACGGACTGTCTCGCTTTGCCCACAGTTGCCCAAGCCTTTGGGCATCTTTGCCCAACTACGTGGGGCATTTTTACCCAAGGCTTTGGGCACGGTTACCCAAGACTATGGGCATCCGTACCCATGTACGTGGGTATGGAAACCCGTGTACGTGGGTATGAGTGTCCATGGGCGTGGGCAGAATTGTTCTGCTTCAGCGCGCTGCTTGCTAGGGCGTGGCAATAGGTGGCATTAGGTGGCAATAAAAACAGGGGTTATTGCCACGCGTAAAACACTATATACCAATAGGTTAACCATAAGTGTGGCAATAGTGGCATTAAAATAGAGAAAAAAATATTTTTCCTCCATTCAAAATCTGCTGATGAGAAAGGCGGAAATCATGCAGCGGCTTGCCATTGAGTGTTAATGACTTTACACGATAACTGCCTGATATACTGGCTGGTGCAGAGATTTCGAAGCGCTTTCCGTTCTCCAGATTCAGCGTAACTTTCTCGAAAGCAGGCGTACCAATATAGTAAAAAGGTGTACCTGGACATACCGGATAGAAGCCTAAAGATGAGAAAATATGCCATGCAGAACGCTGTCCTGTTGCATTTTCACCCGAAAAACTGTCGTTTTCCAGTATCTGATGCACTCTTTCCTGCGTTTTTTCCGGAGCACCGGCAGCCGTATAGAGATATGCCAGATGATGGCAAGGCGAATAACTGTGCTGATACCATCCCTTATCAAACATCCTGTCTAATCGGGAAATCACCTTACCGTTGCTCACCAGCACCTCCACCTGAGGATGCGCCTTTCTCTCCTTCTTCTCCTCTTTATCAATCTGTTTCTCCTTCTTGTCCATCGGTTTGCTGTCATGAATCACCTCAAACAGACCGGCGATATTCTGCGGAACCGACCAGGTATCCTGACAGGCAGAACCTCCCAGAATATTACTCTTACCTGAAAACAGTTCTTTATCTTCCGCCCATTTTCCATTCTCATATCTTCCGTCAGCCCAGCCCGAAAGCGGGTTGATCACGTTGCGCCAATTCTCTGAACGGCGCATCAGTACCTGGTAATCATCCTGATATTGCTGGCGGAGCGTAGCATCCTTGCAGGAATCAAGCAGCAGCTTTGCCATCTGCGCCACGGCAAAGTCATCGTATGCATACGCCAGGGTTCGCGAGGTAGAAGCGGTAGCAGAACCGGCCCCCTCCTCTACCGGAAGATAACCATTCGTCATATAGGAAGTGATGGAGCGGCGGCCCTTTCCGGAACGGTAATCCTTGGCAAGATAAGGAGTAGAGAAGGCATTCATGCGCATTCCCTCGTAAGCCTTCACGGCATCAAAGTTGCGGATGCCCTTGACATAGGCATCGGCAAGCGCGATACTGGCATCTTCGCCCAGCATCTCCGTCTGCCCGCAGTTGGCAGTTGGAAAGACAGGCATCCAGACGCCATCCTGATACATCTTTACCAGAGACTGCATCATCTCTCCCGACAGCATCGGGGTAAGAAGATAATAAAGCGGCAACTGCGCACGGTAGATATCCCATATCGCAAAGTCACCATATTGCAGTTCGCCGACATCGCTCAACTCATGGGGAAGAAACGAACTGCGGTACAGGGCGGTATAAAAGCGGTTCACCTTCGCCGTGTCCTGACTCTCCACATCAATGGTATGCAGACGTTCGCACCACAGATTGGCAGCATACTCCATCATACTGTTGAAGTCCAGACCGCCGTACATATAGTTTTCGGCATTGAGATTGGTCACCGCCTGGTCGTGCGAAGTAAAGGAGGTAGCCGACATCCATTCCATCGCCTTTCCAGTCTTTCCCCTGAAGGTGAGCCAGACTCCGATGCCCGGCTTGCAGGTCACCATCAGTCCCTTTCTTTCCGCCTGTGCTTCATCAAAGACACCATAGTCAATCAGCTCATCATTATCATAAGCCAGTACGAAATGTCCCCCGAAATCATCCGGTTTCCCCCATCCCTGATATATATGAGGCGCCGGATTATAGGCATAAACCACATGGTTCACGGTATCAATCTCGATGGTTCCCTGTCCGTCATCATTATTGGGCTGGATAACGAGATGAACCAGCTCGTCCTTATCGGGCGTAACACGGAGCATGGAGGTATGGCTCAGGGCAGTCATCTCTGCCTTCAGATGCTCATCCTTCAGATGGACACCATAGTAATGGGGATGCGAAACCTCATCCTGATGACTGAAAGCGGTGGCACGCTGAGCGGGCTGCAGACGGAGTTTGCCTCCCAAGGCAGCTAGGGTGAAAGAGCCGTAATCCCGTTTCTCGCCACCTCCCGGCCAATGGCTGCACCGGAATCCCTGCAACTGCGTATCCTTATCATTATAAGGCGCCACACAAGGCTGCTCGGAATCCCGGGTTTGGGGAGTCCAGAAGTTCTGGCCGTTCGGAACCAGTACGGCAGGATTTGCCTGTCCCGCTCCTCCCATCGTTTGGATGGCATAGAGCTGGCGCACATGTTCCAGCTGGTGGATACGCTGGTGCATCTCCTGTTTCCATTCTTTCCAGGAATAATAATGAGTGCCGTAAATCACCTGTCCTACAGGCGAAAGCATGATATCTCTTTCGTTCAGCATGAACTTCATCACCACGCTATCCTTCCGGTTCTTGTAGAATATCATCTGCAGGTTGGCCCCCATCGGAACCACGCGGTCCATCCTGTCAGTCTCTGCACCGAGTACTACCTGGTCGGCGTCTTCACGGGCACCGGCAGGAGGCAAGGTGGCATCAAAAAGAAGAGACAGGAGCCGGTAGAGGGCTGTATCATGACCGAAACGGAGGGTGGCTGATGACTTGGAAGAGCGCAAGGCGGCATCGGCTTCTGTTTCGATGTTCTGCCAGAGCGAGATGGCGCTCCGTGCCGGAATGTCTTCATTGGTAGCCATACTGCCGTTGGTGATGTTCATGCGGAGATTGTTGGCTTCATAGATGGCACGGAATTCGGCATCGGTAAAGAGCGCATTCAGGCTGTCTTCCATCTCCTGCGGATAGGCAGGAAAGTTCAGGCCCACATCCTGCAGGGAGGAGGTGAGTCCGTACATCTCGGTCATCAGTTTCAGGGGTTCATCTATCTTTGAGGTGTTCTTGAAGAGCTGCTGCAGAAACCGGTGTGGCGAAACCTGAGCCTTCACATTGGTGCGTTTCTTCAGCGCCTTCAGTTCGGGAGATTCGTAGGCTATCCAAGCCATATCGGCAGAATCGGTCTTCACATCCAGATGCAGCTGGGGCTGTAGATTCCGCAGCTGGGAAGTAAAGGCGAGCATACTCTTGGCGCAGCGGTCGGAAACACTGGAGCGTGCCTTTATCTGGTGTCCGGCAGCAAAAATCTGTGGATAATGGGCATACATGCGTCGGGCAATGGCCTGATGCTGCAGTTCACCCAGTCGGGTCAGTTTGCCGCCGTTCCCCTTTGCATTCTCACATATCCGCTTCACGATACCTTTAATCTGAAGTCCGAGCGGAGTAAGATTGCCGTCATCAGCAAACTGCTTTTCTATCCAGAGATAGCGTTCATCCCTCGACATCCATCGCGACCCATGGCGCCCGTAATGACTGATATAATAAGGTGAGAAACCGGCAGGCGCCTTCACAGCCGAAGCATCGGTTCCGGCATCATCCGTTACGGGGTAAGCATAATAGATGCCTCCCATTTCGCGGCGGTTCTGTGCTTGCAGTCCCAGGCAGCAAACCAGCCATAAATATATAAGATAACTTACTTTCTTCATAATAAATAAAAACGGAGAAAACCGCTGTTTATTATGAATGAGTGACAGAACCACTTGCGAAACTTGCCTGTTATTTCTCGGATTTGGATATTTTAGCGCGAATTATTTCTCGGATTTGAATATTTTAGCGCAAATTATTTCTCGGATTTGAATATTTTAATTATCTTTGCTGCTGATATTCAAATAATTATAGATATGGCAGAATATATAAAAAGAAATATAGATACTCAGCTTATAGCATGGAAAGAAGATTCCATGCGAAAACCGCTGTTGCTTCGTGGTGCCCGACAGGTAGGAAAATCATCTGCAGTTAAACATTTTGGAAAGCAGTTTAAGTATTTTGCAGAAGTGAACTTTGAGCGCAACAAAGCTATTAAAACCTTTTTCCATGGTGATCTTGATGTGCGTTCAATAGCTGAAAAGATCAGCAGTTACATCAATGTCCCTGTAGAAGCAGGCAAGACGCTCCTCTTCCTTGACGAAATACAGGAATGCCCAGAGGCCATTATGGCTCTTCGGTTTTTCAAGGAAGATTATCCTGAGCTGCATGTCATCGCCGCAGGCTCACTTCTTGAATTCACACTTCAGGAACTTCCCACTTTTGGAGTAGGAAGAATTCATTCTCTCTTTATGTACCCGATGACATTCGATGAATTCTTGTATGCCAATAATGAAGAGGGGCTAGTAAAAATGCGAAATGATGCTTGTGGAAATCGTCCCCTAGAACAGGCTTTCCATGATAAACTCGTGGAATACTTCCGTATTTACCTGCTTGTTGGAGGTATGCCGGAATCTGTGCTTGCCTGGACACGTACTCATGACTTCAACCGATGCAGGAATATTCAGGAAGATATCGTACTGACGTACGAAGATGATTTCAGTAAATATAAGAAGAGAGTCAATTCTGATCTGTTGCGCACTACGATGCGTGGCGTCTGCCATCAGGCGGGCGAGAAGTTGACATTCAAGCAAATATCAGCCGACTATCAAAGTTCGCAGATTAGGGAGGCACTCCGCTTATTGACCCTGGCAGGTATCGTAACTCCTGTAGTCTCTACCTCGGGCAATGGTATTCCTCTGGATGCAGAGGCAGATGAGAAGAGCATGAAGGTACTGTTTCTGGATTCCGGATTACTGCTGGCTGTGCTTCAGTTGGAAGGCAACCTGGCGCAGCAACTTATAGAACTCATTTTGGCTGGTACTCCTCAGGAACTTGTCAACAAAGGTGGACTTACGGAGATGGTTGCAGGACTTGAGATTTTGCGAAACAAACCGTGTATCCAACGTCAGAAGATGTTCTTCTGGGAACAGAAGGGGAAAAGTGTGGCAGAGATAGACTATCTGGAGATTCATAAAATGAAGATTACTCCTATTGAAATCAAATCTGGAACACAAGGCGGCATGAAGAGTCTCTGGCTATTCATGAGAGAGAAGAAACTCACCAATGCCTTCCGGTGCTCTCTAGAGAATTTTGGAGCGTTTGATTATATAGACAAGGAGGATCACGATGCAGTAAGGCATGTTACCATTCTACCTCTCTATGCATTATCATTATTGTAAATAAGTGAGACTTGCGAAACTCCCTTGTAAAGTTTCGCAAGTAAAGTATAAAGAACCCAAAGGGGGAAGCCAACGCTTTGGCTCCCCCCTTTGGGTTCTTTATAATTCCCTATTGATATTTAAAAAACTAGAATATACTATCTTACGGCAATCTTCTGACCCTTAGTCTGAGCACAGGACTGGGTAGATGCCTTCACAATGTAAACTCCGGATGTCACTCGCAGAATCATTCTCTGCTTGTCAGGCAACTGATAACTGTGAACCATCTTGCCATCCAATGTAAATACCTGAACCCTGTCGAGCTTCTCACCACCCAAGGCAGAAACAACGATCATGCCTGCAGCTGGTGAGTAAACCTTCACCGGTGCGCTCTGCTCTTCAGCCTCCATGCGGTCGATGCCGGTTGAGGTACGGGTCTGGGTGAGGAAGTATCTTCCGTGGTCACCCGCCTTCACCTTCACAGCCTCGCCATCATGAAGTTCTGTAAAGCTTGCCGATGCTGCATCGTAGAGATAAACAGGAGCATCGAGCTTGTTCAGACCCTTCAGGGTAAGTGAAACCTCTTCAGCCTGCTGGCTCACGATACCCAGCGGAATCCAGGACAACTCAGGAACAGCATTCACAGCCACCGCCTCGTTTCCGGCAACGGTATAAACCTGCGGAATATCCTTGAGGTTCTGATCATACAGCAGATCCACATCCTCCTGGTCATCATAGTCGGCAGAAGCCTCCGGACGCAAGGCGATGCGTGCCTTTGAAGTCTGGCCGTTGGAATTCTCTGTTTCTACCCCTACAGTCTTTACATAGTCTGATGCCATCAACAGACCAGGAGTAATGGTGCGGTCTACACACATCGTAGAAGTAAATCTTACCTCTCTAATAGTAGTGCCAGCATTCTTCTTAACAAAGAACGACTGGGTAGGCTGGATAGCGTAGTTCTTCATATCCAGTTCTGTACCGGAAATCGCCTTCACCTCACCATTCTCTACAATCCAAATAGCCTTCTGCAAACCAGAATTGCCCTCGAAGAACTTAGCCATTGAGATAGAGCAGGTATATGGATTCGCCACGAGATAGAATCCGCTGGTGTTATCTGTTCCCAAGCTCTGAGTCATTTCTGCAAGATGTTTCTCATCGTTATTGAAAGCAACGAGAAGTTTGCCATGGCCAGCCTTTCCTATTTGTACAGATGTACCACCAGAAGTCGTTGTTCCATCATAATCGTAGTACTGATAGCTAGTATCAGCCTTTGGCAAACGGAGGAGCGCATTCTTAGTCCTATCCTTTGGCAAGAGCGCATTACCCGCCTTGATAGAGAAACCACCGAAGGTTCCATCTGCGGCATAGCTCTCATCCACCTTATTATATACATGGCTCCAGTAACCGAGATTCATATCAACATCACTAGGAGCTGTTCCATCCGGATAATGCGATGCAGAATAATCACCCTTAGGAGATATTTCCTTCACATCACTCTTCATCCAGGCTCTCTGATAAATCGGATACTTGCTTCGGCTATATACATTCGTATCAAACGTGATATCCGTAAACGCCTTGGTTTCCTGTCGGCCATTGCTTGCTGGCACATACATATCACCGGCATAGATATACTGCAGAGGTGAAGCCATGGTATACCACTTGTTAGGCACTAGCTCCTTCTCTACCCAAGCCTTGTCATATACCAGATAGCACTGGTCGCGAAGCTCGCCCTGAGGCTTGAAGTAAATCTGATGGCAGGTATTGCCATAGAACTTCTCGCACTTCAGATTACCATCTTCCAATCCCCTATCTGCAGCTGCTTCATCCCAGTAAGCCATGATGTCGTATTGGATATACTTCGTAGCCTCATTACCCTTACCGTTAGTCAGTTTGGTAGCGATGGCATTGGTACTACGGTAAACGATATTACCGAGATCAGGGAATGGCAAACCTTTCAAGTTATCAATAGTAACCTTGGTAAACTTCATTGGCACATAGCTGTTCTGTGTAGGAATATCCTTTGCAGAAGCTGGCGTGCTAGACATGCTACTACCATAAGCCAGATAATTTGGATAGTCATCATCATGTAATTCTGTAGATGATGAGCGATGCCAGTTATCATCATTATTCCAGTTGGCATTCATACCGCCATCGGCAGTAGGAGTCCAGGTAATGAACTCCGGTACAATCTTCACCTTGAGATAAGACTCGCCAGGGCAGCTGATAGTAGCCGCAGAAGCAGCACCCTGCTCGAAGACGAATCTAAGTTCGTAGTAGTATCCCTCGTGGAAATTATTCAAGACATCATCAGAGAACTTGAGATCGAGGGTAGACTGTGTACCTGCCTTGATTTCAGGAAGAGTGTTAGAACTCAATGTTGCAACAGGAGTTGCCAGCAATGTTGCCCCAGCTGCATTCCACAAAGGATCATTGGTTGTAGCAACATAAACATAAGCCGAAGCCGTACCTGTTGCAGACTTGCTATCATCAATGAAGGTCAAAGTCTTGTCGCTTTCCCCGCTTTTATAGCTTGCGCTATGCAATGGAACCTGCAAGTATCCATTCTTTTCCTTCAGCTTCTTCAATTGTGGCAAACCGATACGAATCGAAGCTCCATAGCTGGCATCATTGAAAGGATAATCCACATCGTTGAATCCGAAGTTTAGTTGCGGACCATCTTTAGCAATACGCAGAGGCACAGGAATCTTCTCCGTACACATCAGATATTCGACGCTACCAACAGTAAATACCATTTCCCCATCAGCATTTGTTTTAGCCGTTTTTGGTTTCATATAAATTTTATGAGCACCATATCCTATTTTGCTAACAGGTATCTCAATGAATGTTGATGGTGTTGCCTCGTAAGGCGTACTGCTGTCATCAATATACCACAAGAATGGCACACCAGTAAGCGTAATCTTCTCGCCAGTAACAGGATTAACTGTCGTAAGACTACCTGTAAGTTTAACCTTAGGGTCAGAATCAGTACAATTCACACGATACTCTGTAATGACTTTACCATCAGTATCAGTAATCATTGGTGTCTGACCAATCATCTCAAATATAGCACTATAGATAGAGCAGACATCAGAAGGTTTACCCCAATTTGCATCTGGTGCATCAGGATTACTATCAGCACAGATTGACACATAATACTTCTTACCCTTAGTGAGTTTGAAAGGATGATTAGCCAGGATGATATAGGTTTCACCATCAGCATCTTTTTCTATCATGTTGACACCATCAATTTCATACTTTGCACAGGTTTCCTCTGAATCAAAGACATCAACAGATGCATAGCTTTTATCTGTTTTTAATTCTTTAGCTGTAGCATCACCAGGTCCTTTTAACCAATAGTTGTAAAGACCTTCTCCTGTTACAGGCGTACCATCTTCGTTTACTAAGCGGTAATGAATCTTCGTATCCTTATGGTTAAGTATAGCATTCAATGTCTCGTGAATAGCGCGTATCTTCAACTTGATGCTACCTGTACCCGTTTCACCGCAGGCTGGTCGGTCCTGATAGATTTCAACCTTGGCCGGCTTTAAATATATACGGATATCATCAACGGCATAGTCAGCACCTTGCGTACCCTTACTATAGTTATCAATCTCGATACGGAAGTCAGAATACTTTTCTGCTTGTGCATCTTGCTGAATCGTAATCTTACCATACACCTGATACCATTTTGCCTCTTCAGAACTAAGACGGTTTGTGCCAAATTCACCGGAAGAGAAAGAATGCAATAACTTTTTATCCTTTATGTTGCCAAACTCATCCTTCTCTAAGCCAAATAACCTAAACATAATCTGCGGCTTGACAGTTTCGTAGGTCATATCAGCAATACAAGCACTAAATGCCATCTGCTGACCAGTACAAAGACTTGCAGTAAACTCAGCAGAAGCGATGGTACGGCTTTCATCTGAAGCATCTACATAAAGGAATGAACCCGACTGAGATTTGCCTGTTGCCTCGTAAGTTCTATCATGCAGTTCTTTATCCGAATACCACATGTAGCCATCTGTACCAGTGTTTTTTATACCAGAAATACCTTTAATATTCGCAGTTTTATAAATACCATATTCACCATGCTGAGGAGAATGTTTGGTATTATAATATACATTACTGTCGCCATTCTTATTTGCACTTTTATCTATCAAATCCTTATAAACGAAACCATAACTGCGCCTGTTCCATGATGACGGATTCTTACTTTGATTATCATCAGGACTTGTAGGCGCAGACAATGTTTGTTCTGGACTATCATTATCAAAAGAGACAACAGCTATATTGTTATAGTTCTCATCAAGATAAGATATTTGGCGAGTCACATCATCAGCACCCATTTCTTCGAAAGTCTTTGGATAGAAACGGAAGTATCGTATACTGAAATTGGCCATTGGGCTACTAAAATTCCCAGTCCCATCCTTAACATAAGCCACTACGTAAAAGTGATCACCTGGATTAAAGGTTGGTTTGGTAGTAGTACCACCATCCAAATTAGTCCAAGTTGCATCATTCAGAAGACTTATGCTCAAATCAAAGAAACGTGGGAAATCAGAAACGTTACCTGGTCCAAGAATACACATCTTGTCTCTGGTACCATTATAAGCTCGCCATTCTATCGTGGCAGCCTTCTTGATATCAGAAGAAAAGTCAGCATCCGTAATCTTACGTTTAGCGACAATTGCATTTGTCTCTGCTTCTGTTGAACCGGCAGGATAATATACATGCTTATTAGTATTGGTTACTGGATAGAAATAATACATAGTAGGATCTACAAAATCCAATCGCAGAGTCATCTTCGAGTTGTCATCCTTAAATCCTACCGTTACATTCTTATTATCCTCAAACGTAAGGTCCTTGCTATCATTTACAAGATCTTCCTTGAGAATTTCAGCCATTTGAGTAGACGGAATAATATGGAAAATGTATCTGATGGATAAGGTTGGTTCATGTTCCATATAGGTTCCAGTAGCATCTATTCCATCAATGTAACGGCTTACGTCACAAGCAATTGTTTCACCCTTCCAATTTGGGTCACTAGGACGAGTATACTTTACACCCACTGTTGACTGCACAGCATGCTGTATCAAATTGAAAGCCATCAATCCCTTATCTACATTATCTGCATCTTTCACAGAATTCAATAGAGAAGAAGTTCCCTCTACAGATAAGTTTGCTGATGCATTATCTGTATCATAATTATACCATCTGAAATAACCTAAAGGCTCCAATTGGTCACCAGAAGATTCGAAATTCTGTATAGGCAACATAAGAGACACAGTCTTATGGTCAGCATTATCAACAACATAGGTATACTCCCATGTAGACACCTTCTGGCGCAACTGATTCTTCGATTTATCAATTACCTCATAATCGTTATCAGCATTGGCGTAACCCTTATAATGCTTGAAAGGCGCATCTGTTGCTTTCTTGATATCATAAACCAACTTACCTTTAATAGTTGGTTCTGCGACAACAAGATAATTTTCTATCTGTGGAGTTTCGTCAGAAGCAACAATCTCAATACGATATTTAGACATATCATCACCATCATTGAAACCTATAGCTAGTCTCAAATCAGCAGGCTTGATAACAGCGTTCTTGTTTACTATATAAAATAACCCCTTTGAGTTCTTATATGTATTGTCGTATTGCAGACTTGTATAACTATGAAAAGAAGTAGAACCATCATCTTTAATGGCTGCATAATACTGAGGAGAAATAAATTCTCCTGTTACCTTATCCAAAAGACTTACTCGCAAGTAGAATGGTTTTGAAGTAGTCACTTCAAAATTACCATCTGCATTTTTCGTAAAGATATTAAAATCCTCTAACTGTGCTGCAATATCAACTATTTGCAGTTCCTTTTTAGCTATATGTGTTGCAGAAATATATTTAGATTTCTCCTTAAGATTAGAAGAATACGCAGCATCCAAATCATTAAGGAGTGGAGCTTCCTCCAAACTGACGTCAAACTTGATGTTGAACGCATCAGGTTCCTTAATCATGACACCATACTTTACATTCGTACCTTCTACCAGTTTAGTATTGGATACGACACAAGATACCTTCAAATTATCCCATGACATTGTGTTAGGGAAAATGAAGGTAGGATTCAACGCTGCAGACAAAGTACTGGCTGCATTCTCAGAGAACCATGTATAATATATTTCTTTTTCTGTTGTCTTATCTTTACGAAGAGTCAAGCCTGATGTAGTAATGCCAGATATAGCATTACCGCTCTTGTCCGTAATCATCCATCGTACATAGAGGTCAGTTACTTTACTCAAGTCGGTTACACCAAGAGCTTTACAAAGTCGCTGCTTATTTTCTTCAGTAAGCAGTTGTACATTTGCTGTCTTCAAAGTGAATGCCTGACGGAAGTTGAAAACCTTAGAAGCATCCAATGAAGAATCATCGGTTGCATCAAAAGTCAACTTATCCTTCTCTGATTGAGGCATCAAATTATAAGTAATCTTCGCCTTAAGAGTTGGCTCTTGGAGAAGAGTATTATTACTAACATCTGCAGCTTCATCAGAAAGATAGACGTCTATCGCATAGTTAGACATCACATCTTCAGCATTCTGTAATGTAATTTTATCCTAAAATCCGCAACTATCATCCAATACACGATTAAGGGTAGATTTATGAGTCG
>OBCI01000046.1_pt1 | contig 42414 bp, 35 predicted proteins | sample 1495881 | NCBI WGS metagenome assembly OBCI01 (sample SAMN03418262, study PRJEB22391) | human gut metagenome | biome: human-gut; feature: organic feature; material: feces | host: Homo sapiens | place: Tanzania | collected 2013-01 | reverse complement strand
GCACCTTAAAGGTGGAGGTGGAGGCATACATGTCCCAATCAAGGGGAACACCTTCAAATGTAGCACACGCATGTATGTTGACAAAAGGAAATGGCATCCCAGTCTTTGGGTCTCTTGTCAAATCTTCAGTCTTACTATAATCACGTGGCTTCAAATCTGGAAAACCAGCACTCAGACTGAGTGCTTTTTCTTCTTTGTCGCGTTTAAATGCAAAGCTGAGTGCCTTGTGAATGGCATGTATAAGCGTAGTCTTTCCTGTACCGTTTTTACCGAACAGCACTGTCAGCCCTGGGGCGAAAGTGATTTGGTAGTCACTGAAACAGCGGAAATTCTGTATATGAAGTTCATTTAACTGCATAATGTATTTCTTTGTTATGTTAATCTTTATTTTGAGGTGCCTCCAATTCATCAAAGCGAAGTAGTTCATTGATGTCCACTTCCAGAAGCTTTGCTATCTTCATAAATGTCTCCATCGGAGGTTGGGCGTTATTCGTACACCACTTTGATACTGTCGTTGGAGCAACGCCAAGTGTTTCTGCCAACCATTTGTTGGATTTACGCTTTTCGGCGAGCATCACCTTGATTCTGTTGATTGGTCTGTCCATTGTATGAATTCTAATAAATATCGTGTGCAAAGATACGCATATATTTTGAAAAAATGTCGAAATTTTGCAATAAACACGATTTTTATAATATTTATTAGCGTTTTCACCACTTTTCCTTAAAAAAAGAGCAGCAATCATCTGTTGGATGATTTTCTTATTAGCTTCGTTGATGGTTGCCACGTCTAACGACTGTAAGTAAATCCTGTGTGGTTTTGAAGGAATTGTGTCCCATACCCTCGCTGATGGTGGCTATCGGGATGTTCATGTGCAGGGCGATAATGGCTCGCTTGGCTGTTCTCACGTTGGCGGTCTGTATGTAATAAAAGATGTCGTTGGATGGAGCTTGCCCTGCTTGGTACTTCTCCATCATATCACTCAAAGCAACAAATAACCTAAAGACATTCTACAGAACTGTATCTAAAAAAAAGTTGCCATATCGGGGTAAACAGAAATGACAACTTTTTTGGAATGAAATATTTTGTTTTTTAATTTTTAACATCTTGTGCCGCATAGATAGTGAAACAATTAATGCCCTGACTGGCACTCTTTGGACAAATTATAATCTTCCCTTGGTCCAAGATGGCAGATAAATTGTTAGTCAGATTGATGCTATTGACAAAGTCTTCAAGAGAGACTTTACGGGAAATCTCCAAAGTTATGGTTTCCTTGATAAGAGAATTATCAGAAATCTCGACTCCTACATTATACCAACGCCCCATTTCTTGAATTGCTTCCATTAATGGTGTATGATAGAAAGAAAACATGTCATCCTTCCATTTCAAAGAAAGAAATGCCTGTTCGCCTACATTCAAGACATCCATTGTATGTGTATCTGAAGAGAGTTGAAGTTGCTGTTTAGGAGTTAATATCACAGATTTTGCAGATAGAGCACCAGTCTTATTCACTTTCACAGAACCGCTAAGTAATGTTACCTGAGGATTTTCCTCAGCATATGCTTTTACTACAAACTCAGTACCAAGAACTGTTGTGGTTATGGAAGGGGTAACCACGATAAATGGATGTTTGGCATCTTTAGCCACTTTAAAGAAAGCTTCTCCTTCCAGTTGTACTATACGCTCTGGTTTGCCTAGGAAATTAGCTGGGAAAGTAAATTTACTGTCGGCATTCAGCGCAACCTGAGTACCATCACTGAGGGTTACTTCAAATGTCTTTCCTCTTGGAGTGATGACTTTTCTAAAAGCAACGTCTAAAATTCCAGCAGCTGCAAATACCTTATGATGAAGCGTATCTACTTTCTCTGTTTTCTTGGTCATTCTTTTTATCGGATTAAAACTTTTTTCATCCATAATCAGAATTTTCTGAGGCCCTTTGGTTGATTCGAAGGCTACCAGTTTTTCCTTTCCTTTTGCCTCACGCATCTCTATATATTTTCTGGTATTGTAGTTTTCTACAACTAGTTTTCCTCCTTCTGCCCACCAGATTCCGATGCCTCCCATTGCCATGACGAGAATAATGGCAATAGCAGCCGCATATCGCCAAAGCATAACACGTCTTTTAGCCTTGAGATTTTGTTTTTTCATGATGTGCTCATGCTCAAACTGATCCCAAGCTTTCTTCACGTCAGGAGCTTTATGCTCTTGTTTTGTCCTGATGTAACAATATTCTTGTATTAATAGTTTATCTTCATTGTCCATAGTTATATCTTATACCTACGATTTCATTTATTTTTTTTCTCTACATTAAAGGCTGATCTTAAAATATTCAAAGCCTTTGTTATATGTTTTCTAACGCCTTCTCTAGAAATGCTCATCATTTCAGCTACCTCAACATATTTCCTACCTTCCAAGTAGCATTGATCTACTACAAATTTAGTTTTATCTGGCATGTCTTTTATTATCTTCTCTATCTTCTTAAGACGTTCATCCTCCTTTTCGTCTTCACAAAAGAATGGGATTGCTTCTGAAAGATATATTTCACTATACTTATCCTTTACCTTACTATGCCTGATAAAGTCTATACAGCGCCTTTGCACACCCCGATATAAGTATCCATACTTATAGAGAGTAATATCTCCATCATATTGTTCCCACAGACTTGCAAAGAAATCACTGACTATATCATGGGCATCTTCCTCATCCTTCACGAAAGTGAGAGCCACATAGTACAGTTTGGAATAGTTTTGCTCAAACAATTCCTTAAATTGATTCCTTTTATTTATTTCGTCTGTTGCCATTATGCTCCTCTATGCGATAGCTTATATCTTTTTTTAACAAAGGTATGCATAATTTCTTACATAAACGAACAAAACTTAAAAAATTAATATTTTTTTAAACTTAAAGGGTGCCACAAGTACAAGAGAGAGAAGAAAAACTTGTGACACCCAGCAGTATGAATTATGATAAATCCACTTTACTTTTTCAAATCTTCAATCATTTTTACGTAGTACTGACTGAAATCCATCATAGATATGGCAGGAATTACGCCAGGCTCGAGTTTCTTTTGTCTTTCCATTTCCTTGGCTTTTTCCTTGGCAATATTCTTCATACGTGCATTTATCCAACCGATTGCAGTTTCCCTTACTTTCGGATCTTTACAATGCTGTTGGATACGTAAAGCCCAATTATAAATGTTCATATCATACTCACCATATTTCTTGATGCTCTTGGTACATAGTGCTGCATAAGTTTTCCAGTCTGATTTACTTTCAGCCACATACATATCGTAGTTGAGGATAACCTCATCTGAGTTCTTTACTTTCCATTTCTTCATTTCTTTCTTGTAGGCTTCCATGGCAGCATCATCTACTTTTACGCTACCATTAGACTCCTTGGTGACAAAAGAGCGTGGATAGGACATCCAAACACTTTCTATTGCTCTGTCAAGATGTTCGTCTCCATATTTTTTTGTAAACATTGCTTTATGTGACAACACATACTGGAATGCAGGAGAAAGCGGAGTGGTATTATATTTTAGGAAGGCATCAAACAAGCCTTTATTTGTAAGCATATCCTGATCTCTGCCCTCCAAAAGTACTCCTGCCACTTCATTGGCTTTTTTAGAATCATAGGCACCATCCAAGGCTTTGAGATATGACAAGAGGAAGGTTGTATCTCGTTCACCGCCTTCATAGCGCTTCGCAAGGGAAGACAAACTTAATGTTCCTATTCCATCATCAACTGATTTAAGGAATTTATCAGCATCCGAGTCACCGCCCACAATTCTATTTATTTCTTTTCCATCTCCATCCAGAAAGAGAAAAGTAGGATAAGCTCTCACAGAAAATTTATTTTTAAGTTCTGGACCTTCTCCCTTTTCCATATCAATTTTGAAAGATACGAAATGCTCGTTGAAATAGTCACCCACTTTCTTCTGTGGGAACACCTGGGTAGCCATCATCCTGCATGGACCACACCAGCTGGTATAGCAATCAATAAAAAGCATCTTGCCTTCTTCTTTGGCTTTGTGCAAGACCTCTGCAAATGTTTTTCCTTCTACAAATGCAACTCCTTCTGATTTAACAATCTCTGTAGCTGTGACAGGCTGCTCGCCCTGTGCCTGCACTGCGGAAAAGGCACATAAAGCAGCCATAATAAAAAAGAATCTAATTTTCATCATGAATTTCTTTCAAATTAACTATATTCTAAAACTAATATTCAATAAACTGCTATTATTCCTGATAACCAGTATTTTGCTTCAACTTACCATATGAAATTCGAATCTCATAGTTTGGTATTGGCAAATTCCATCTATTTTTCTCAATGGCGCCCAATGTGTGGTCACCCAAGATATTATCTGTTCGCATGAGATCCCAGCGGTAATGTCCCTCGTATGCCAATTCACGATTGCGCTCTTTCAGCACAGTTTTTAGGAATGCTTCTTTCGAATCGAAATCAGAGGTTTGGTACGGAGCTGGTTTTGAACCGCTTGGATAAGCGCGCTGATGTACATCATTGAGTTGTTTGACTGCTTCTGCAGATACAGCACCAGATGTCCTGACGAGCGTTTCTGCATAAGTAAGTTTCATTTCTGCCATACGGATGAAGAGAACATCATCATAACCGCTATATTTCATTGTCGTCAAGTCGCTCGGATAATCCGTCTTGGATCCTTGCCAAATGAGATAAGTTCTTCTGACGTCATTTTCATCATAGAGATCTTTCATTGAAGCAGGAACATAATAGCTCGTCTTGCGATAATAACTTAATCCGTTAGGATAATTATCTGTGTAGATACGGCTCGGCTCAAAGAAAATGAGTTCATTGCTGCGGGTAGTTGGATTAGGATACGTATTTCCTTGAGGTGACTCATTCGTTGGGAAGAGTGCCGTACTGTACTCGCTGCTTGACGAAGAGAAAGAATAACCGTTCTTTGCTATTACTTCCTTGGCATAGTCGCACGCCTTTTCCAGATCTGCCTGATTATTGGTATATGTGCCTTTATACAAATAGATTCGGCTCAGGAGCGCCTTGGCTACTGTTTGATTGGCACGTATTCTTTCTGTTACTGACGGAACATCATCTGGCAAATCAGGAAGTGCATCTGTCTCCAAATCTTTTAGAATGAAATTCCAGCAATCGGCATTTGTAGAGCGGGATGCAATGTCATCTGGATTATAGCCATTATAAGCATCGCTTCTCAGGATAATACCCTCACCTTGGTCGTTACCCAACAAGGCCTGATCGCCATACATGCAAAGCAACTGGAAATTAACGTAAGCACGGATGAATTTAGCTTCTGCGATATACTGACGCTCCATGGTTTCGTTAAACTGACCAAATTCATTGATTTTATTGATGATATTATTAGCATAATCGATGGCATTATAACCCCAAGACCACATACGAGCCAAGAGTCCATCATGCTCAGACGAAGTAAAAGAGCTAGTCTTTACAGCCAAATAGCCAGTTGCAGAAGAGCGTATGGCCATGTTGTCTGTAGCCATATCACCCATCAACAGGGTATAGCCTGCATTAGCATAGTTATTCTGGTCTTGAGGCGCACCAGCCAGGAAAACATTCAAGCGCACGTATGCACCAAGCAGTGCAGCCTCTGCCGTTTTCTGAGTCTTGTACACCTTTTCATCCACGAGTGTATTCTCTGGTGCATAGTCCAGATTACATGCGCAGAAAGAGAAGAGGGATGCTGCCAAAACACCGATTTGAAATATTTTTGTTTTCATATTCATTGCTTGTTAAATGTGATTAGAAACTTGCTCTCACGCCAAACTGCATACTGCGAGACTGAGGCATGGTCATATTATCATAACCGGCAGCCAAAGCAGAAGAACCGAATGCACTTACTTCAGGATCCACACCGGAATACTTTGTAAGGGTGAACACATTGGTCATGGTTGCAAATACTTTTAACTGGTTGAAGAACTTAGTGCGTGCCAAGAATGTCTGAGGGAAATTGTAGGTAAACGTAATTGTCTTCAGACGCAAGTAGGAGTTATTCTCCAGAAAACGAGTAGTGGTAATGGCTGTAGTATAGTCATAATTACCAATCACAGACTTGTTGTTCAACTTAGGAATATCTGTTTGCTGTCCCTCTATTTGCCACATGTTCATGATATCTTGAGACAAGTTGTATGCATCCTCGCTCGTATAATTGAGCAAAGTGGCACGAGTACTGTTAATCATCTTGCTACCCACAGAGAAATTGAACATGAAATCGAGTTCAAAGTCTTTATACATCAATGTATTGGTGATGGAACCATAGAAGTCTGGCAATGCAGTACCACATACAAACTTATTTGCCTGGGAATTATTGTAATCTGCAGCAGGAGGAGTAGTAGAGATAGTACCATCCTTGTATTCCCACAAAGGGTTACCAGTAGCAGGATCCACTCCAGCCCACCTATGTAAATACCACTGAGCAACAGGCTTTCCCTCTTCATAATACTTATATGAACTGTTTGCCTGATCAAGCTGGTTACCCTCAAAGCTCAATTTCAGGATCTTATTGGTAGCTCGAGAGAGGTTGAGAATCGTCTGCCACTGAAAGTCCTTTTTCAGGATATTAGTGGTGATGAGCTGGAAGTCCAGACCCTGGTTGCTCATGTCGGCGATATTTTGATTTTCCTTGCTATAACCAGTATAGAGAGGGAGGTCTGAAGAGAAGAGCATGTCTGTTGTCTTCTTGTAATAATAATCAAGAGTCATTTTCACTCTATGATCGAACATTTCCAAGTCCAGACCTGCATCAAAGGTATAGGTCTTTTCCCAGCGAAGGTTCTCATTTCCCGGTTGTGACATCTGAAGATAATTCTTTCCTCCATAGGTAGTGAGTTGGTTCAGTGCATAGACAGCCTGTGCACCATAATAACTGTTGTTACCATCCTTGCTTGATAAACCGAATGAACTTCTGAGTTTCAGTTCATTGACGAAAGGAAGCCCCTTTTTGATAAATTTTTCATTTGACATACGCCAGCCCAATGATATAGAAGGGGTACTCAAATAGCGGTGATTACGATTGTAGCGTGATGAACCATCAATGCGATAAGTAAGACCCAACATATAGGTGTGCTTATATTGATAGTTAACACGTGCAAAAGCAGAGAAGAGGGCAGACTGCTGCATATAGGCTGCAGTGACACGCTTGGTTTGTGCAGCCCCTACTCCACTCAAATCAGGACTGAAAAAGTTATCGCCTGCCACAGATGTGATACGCTCCTTGGTATATTCGTAACTCTGACCAATGATACCTTGGAGGAAATGATCATGACCGAACATCTTGTTGACATTCAGGAGGTTGTTGACCACTGTCTTATAATTTAAAGTGGTAGATTCTGTAGCCTGATTGCCCACCACACCGGTAAGATTATCTGGTAAGTCGCCCTTGCGGATATTAGAGAAACTATTGTAGATATCTGCACCAATTTCTGTACGCCAAGAAAGCCAGCTGAAAGGTTTGTACTCAATATATCCATTACCAATGACACGGGTATCCTCTACGCTCTCGTCATTGATATAAGCCATAGCCACAGGGTTGAAAGCCTCTGCAGCACCCTTTGAGTTTGGAGAATATCCATAGTAGTATTCACCATTTTCATCATAAACAGGCAAGTTAGGAGCTTTCTTGATAGCTGCAGCATAGATAGAACTTGCAGCCAAAGCATGATTGTCGAGTTTATTCAGCGAAACACTCACACCCATATTCCATTTAGGAGCAAGAACAGTATTCAGATTCAGTCTTGCAGAATAACGCTTCATATCGTTGTTGATTACGTATGATTCGTTGTTATCATACGAAAGGCTAACGAAATAGTCTGTATTTTTATTACCACCAGAAACAGATGCATTTACACCATGGCTGACGGCAGTACGTGTGATAGCATCGAGCCAATCGGTATTATAGCCTTGTGGATAGTTACCATGAGGATAATACAGTGAATATATCTGACTGTAGCTATCTCCATTCAACAATTTGACTTTTCCAATTGGATTATCAATACCAAGAGTGTAACCTACATGGACCTTAGTTTTTCCTTTTGATCCTTTCTTTGTAGTAATCAAGATGACACCTGCAGCACCTCTGGAGCCATAAATAGCTGTAGCAAAGGCATCTTTCAAAATCTCAATAGACTCGATATCATCTGGATTAAGATTTGATAATGGGTTTTTCTCAAAGGAATTGTTTAAATCAATGTTATAGGTAAGTGTTCCACCACCTGTCTGCATACCACCTAAAGCCACGCCTGGAATACTACCACCAGTAGTGTTTACGGAATTGGAAGTTCTATCTGTACCATAGATAGGTACACCATCAATGACATAAAGAGGGTTATTGTCGCCCATGATAGAGCTGATACCGCGAATGGTCAATACATTTGCTGCACCAATCTGACCAGAAGAATTGGACATAAAGAGACCAGGAACACGCCCCTGCAGCATCTGGTCAACAGACTGAAATGAAACATTGTCTTTTGGTTTAACAGAAGAAACTGATCCTGTAAGGTCACGACGCTCCACCTTGCTGTAGCCAACAACAATCAAGTCTTGCATCTTCATGGCAGAACTCTCTTTCATGACAACAACAATCTTATTTTTGTTTCCAACCTTTATATTTTGGCGATTGTAACCCACAAAGGAAAAGACCAGTATGCTATTAGGCTCTGCCTGGATACTGTACGTACCATCTTCGGCTGTAGAAACAGCCTTATGGGTACCTTTTACAGATACCGAAATCATAGGCATAGGTTCACCACTTTCATCAAGCACCTGTCCTGTTACCGTATGTTCTTGAGCAAGAGCCGTCAGCGAACAAAAGACAAAAGCCAAGAGTATATATAGTTTCGTTTTCATGAGCGAAATATTAGAATATCATTAAATACTGAAAATGAAAAAAGGAAACTTCCCTTTCCCAAGGAATCCTTGGACGGAAAGTTTCCCTGAAAATTGTGTATAAGTAATTACTTAATCAGTTTAATCCATGTATCTGTGCTAAATACATCAGAAGCGCCCAATGGGAATCCCCACATATCGGAAATGGCAGTCTTGTTACCACCGAAGATAAATGCGGTATTTCCAAGAGCTACACCAGCACTACCACGAACACCCTCAAAATTAGAAGGTACAGTAGTAACCTCTGTCCAGTTTACACCATCAGTGGTACGGTAAACCTTATTAGACAATACATGGGTACTACCATCAGCATCCACGTATTCTCCACCAATCATGAAAGCAACATCATCGCCAGCAATTACCTTTGCATGATACATAGCAGGAGCACCAGTCAACTCACCTGCTTTCTCCCATGTCAAACCATCAGCAGAAGAATATACATTGGTTCTCATATAATTTTGGCTACCAATATAGTTAGTGAAGCCACCTACACACCAGAGTTTGCCCTTGAAAGTGAAGAAAGAAGCTGCATTTCTGCGAGTAACATCAAAGTCAGGATCACTTGAAGTTGGAGTTACAGCATTCCAGTTCTTACCATCAGTAGTGTAAGCGTAGCGTCTTGCACCCTGTGCCATACCAAATCCAAAATAATAACCGCCCTGAATAAACATCTTATCTTTGATGGTTGCCACATTGAAGTAAGCTGAAGATAATTCATAAAGACCATCGGATTCGAGACCCTCATGATCCAGTACCTTCATGCCCAATGTATCGCACTTGAAAGTCTCACCGTCAGCTGTTGAAACACTTCTCCAGTAGTTGATAGAAGGCATACCCCAGTCAACTTCAGCCTCATTGCCATACTTATCATTTCCCTTAGTACGAGCACCGCCCAAGATGTACATTCTTCCATTAAACACAGCCAAGCGTGCACCTTCACCACCGATGACGTAGTTTGTTTGACCTTCAGGAAGAGTCAGACCTGTAGCATCAGTTTTGTAATCAACTTCAGTCCAGTTCAAGCCATCCTCAGAACTGAACAACTGGTAGTTTTCTGTTTTAACCTCTCCTGAGCCAGAAAGAGATGTCGTGATGGCATAGAACTTGCCATTGAAGAAGGTCATATCATAATCAATCAAATCAGAAGGGAAGTTGGTAAAGGTACTTGCTTTCTTAATCATATCAGCACCGGAAGCCACTTTAGCCTTCACCACCTTCAATGTATAAGATTTGGAGTTACCATTATTGTCTTTGGCAACCAGTGTTACAGGTGAAGAAGCATTTACTTCAACCCCCTGAGTTCCCACTTCTACATCATTATAATATACTTTAGCACCTAAAGTTGCAGTAGCAATAACCTTAGTTTTGCTGAGAGAAGCATCAATCACATCCCAATCTACACTGTCATTGGTATTCTCTATAGTCATAGCATCCTGCTTAATCACGCAGGCATAAGATTTTGCACTACCAGAAGGTGTTACCTGCACAGCAGTAATACCTACGGTAGGACCAGCAGATGGTCCATCATCGTCACTTGAACAAGAAACCATTGTTACGCCAGCCAGAGCAGCGAGCATCCAAATAAAACTTTTCTTCATGTTAAGTCTCTCCTATTGTTTTAATTAATAATGTACTCCTTGCTTTTACACAAGGAGCGGTTAATGTTTTAAAATCGGTTACATCATGGCTGCGCCCATGCTCATTACTACCTTAGGCGCAACTTTCTTACCTGCAAGACAATCATCAATAGCGTTCTTGATATCTTCGCCACGCAGATTCTTGCGATAAATGTTACCTTCCTTGTCAATGAGGATGATAAATGGAATACCGCCAAACTGGTAGGTGTTCATCACACTCTTACCTGCATCAGGAGTCCATCCTTGCATCCAAGGCATCTGCTCTTCTTTCAAGGCTTTAGTCCAAGCTTCTTTCTTCGCATCAATTGATACGCTAAGGAACTGGATACCCTTATCCTTATATTCGGCATATACCTTCTTGACATTAGGAATTTCTTTACGGCAAGGACCGCACCAACTTGCCCAGAAGTCGAGAACGATGATTTTACCCTTCAACTTTTTAATATTGATGGTCTTTCCCTTTTCGTTTTGGAAAGTAAATTCCGGTGCAGGGTTACCTTCTCTCATGCGCTCACGCATTTCTTTTTCTTCGGCTTTTTTCTTGCGATAATCAGCCACAATTTGCTTGGCAGATTCTGATGTAGACTCCAAATGACTCAATGTAGCATTGATCAAATCTACATCTTTATCTTCATCCAATTGACTAAGCGGAACGAGTACACTGGTCATATCTGCATAGTGCTCAACGATATATTTCATCCAAGCATCACTATTGTCATAATTGGCATCATACATTGCGTTAGTCAACGTACTCTTCTCTTTCTGATCTTCAATTTTGGTTTTCCAAACATTCTGTGAGATGGCAATCATTGCCTGATAACCACGATAACCCACAAAATTAACAAGGTTCATAACCTCATTCTTCTTTCCCGCGCGTATATATACATAAGGAGGATTCTTGATTTTAATCTTAGCGGTATCTATACCACGAAAATCAATATCCATATTTTCATCTTCCAACCAAACGTCAACACCTTGCCACTGTCCGCAATCTACTGTTGCAGTACCAGGTTTGTCAAAAGGCACCGTAATTGAATAGGTGTGGTCATCATTCACAGGAACCTCGGCAAGTATTTTTTTATCAGTACCACTACGTTGGTAAACTGAGACCTTGAAGTCTTTTTCGATAAACTTAACCTTACCCTTGATAGTTACTGAATGCTGGGCAAAGCCTTGGAGAGCCCACCCTGCGCATAAAGCAGCAATCATCATCAAACTGAATTTTCTCATAGTCTAAAAATTTTAATTTTATGTTTCAAATTTATATAGATAACGGATGGAAAGAAAAATAGGGGAATGAAAAAACAAAAAAAACAGAAAAATATTAGTTTTTTGTTAGAAATGATATTAAATAAGTAAAATTTTATACGTTTTGGTATCAAACTATTTCTGGCTTATGGGTACTATCTTATATGGTGAAGTGCTTTTTCAATTATTAAGTTGCGTATATTTAATCTAAAGTTTCGCAAGTGAAAATTCCCAGGCATGATTAACGTAATTATAGAATAAAAAAGCCCTGAAGCTTGTATAACTCACAGAAAATGAGTATCTTTACAATCGTAAAAGATTTGAGGAACCCCAAAAAAACATCTGCCAATCCATTCTTTTACCCTTTTCTTTGGAATCTACGAAAAACTTATCTATATACTTATAACCTTCATTTTTTTATACTCCAAATCACATTTTTCATGAATATATTGCCCTATCCATGATAGATTTACTGATTCTGTCCCCTTTTATAAAGTATAAGAAACAAAAAACGGAGGTAAATATGAAAAGATACCTATCAGACAAAGAATGGCTCGGACACATCACCTTTCCACTTCATAAGGAAAATGAGAAACTGAAGCCCATCAAGCCGCAAGCCGCTCCACCCCAAAGCCCCATTCAAGAGGCAAAAGCAGGAGGGTTGAAAGACATCGCTGGAATGGACGAGCTTAAACAACTCATACAGGAAAGCTTCATTAATGTCCTGAGAAACAAGGAGTGCGCAAAAGCTTTCGGCATCAAACCACCGAGTCTGCTTTTCTATGGACCCGCAGGTGTGGGAAAGACCTTTATCGCGGAAAAGGTGGCAGAGGAAATCGGTATCCACTTTATGAAAGTGATCCCCGACGACCTTGCTTCCTCTTATATACACGGAACACAAGCCAAGATTGGCAATCTTTTCCAGGAAGCCGAGGAGAAGGCCCCCACCCTGCTTTTCTTCGATGAGTTCGACTGCATGGTCCCGCAAAGAAGCAATAATGACGACAACAATCAGAACGGTGAGGTAAACGAGTTCCTCTGCATGCTTAACAACGCAGCCGATAGAGGCATCTACGTGATAGCCGCCACCAACCATCCCGAGCGTATAGACAAAGCCGTCTTGCGAACAGGTAGAATAGACGAACTCATCTATGTGGACATGCCAGATATGAAGGCAAGGGAAAGTCTCTTTAAACTATCGCTGGGCAATCTGCCTATCGAAAAGAATATCAACTATTCCCTACTGGCAGAGAAGACCAGGGGATTCAACTGCAGCGATATTGGCTATATCGTCCAAATAGCATCCAGGAACATGTTCAATGAAAGCATCAAGGTAGGGGGAAAAGCCTTCAAGACCATCACGCAGAAAGTGCTTCTGGATGTCATCTCCAAAAGAAGTCCATCCGTCAGCAGTAAGGATATCAGGGAGTTTGAGCGCATCAGAATGGAACTATCCAGAGGACAGAAGGGGCAGTTACCAAGAAGCATAGGATTTCATTAAAAAAACAATTAAAAGAATACACGTATGAAAGAAAAAGTATTGAAAGCTCTCAAGGAGCTAGGATTCAAGCTGGAGGAAGTGGAAGACTTCGGTTACTTATTCCAATATGAAGGCACTCACTACCTGTATGTGACCCAGGCCATGGGAGAGGATTTTCTCAATATCTGCGTCCCAGGCGTGTGTGACCTTCATGAGGAAAAGGAAACCTTTGACCTTTGTCATCTGGCCAGCAAACTAAGCTACGAACTTAATTATGTCAAGGCATATGTCAAGGAGGAACGCCTCTGGATTGCTTATGAATGCAACATCGACGGCTGCGAGAAATCCTTAAAAGATATCGTAGGCAACATGATCTCCTACCTAGACTTTGGTATCAACTACACAAGAGACCTTCTGGGAAATGGCTATCCTGACATGGAAGAAGCAAATGAGAAAGAAGACCTGCAGGATACAGCACCCACCAAAGAAATCAAGGGACTACCCTCTCCTTCTGCCAAAGAGGAAGATACACAGGCAGAGAACACTACAGAACATCATTCACTCATCTTTAATATAAGTAAGATATGGAAAAGAATAAGCAATTAGTCATGAAGGTGCTCAAGGACATGGGCTACGAGCCGGAACTTGACTCTGACCAAGACATCAGATTGTGTGTGGAAATGAAAAGATTCTACTTCTTCATGCCGGATGACGAGGAGGAATGTTACGTCAACCTCGTCCTACCCCAGTTTACTGACATAAAGGAGGGCAAGGAAATCATTGCTCTTGCTGCCTGCAACATCATAACAAGGGACATGAAGTTCCTAAAAGTATATGTGGATAAGAACCATGAGAGTGTCAGTGCCTCTTGCGAGTTCATCTACACCGATGAAGATTCTCTCAGAGAGAACATTGTAAATAGCATGGAAGTGATGGGCATTGTGAGGACCTTTTATAAACGGAAATGTGCCGAACTAGAAAATTAAGAAAAATAGCCATCCCCCTTCCAACCCATGGAGTACATGGATGCCGTATAGAAAATATTCGAGAGAGCTGAAACGCAAGATGAAACAAAAAATTAGGTAAAATCATAAAGCATAAAACATGATGGAAAAAGTAACAGGTAAACAATTCTTTACCACACTTGGCGCTGGTATCTGGCAGTCAATCTGTTGGTTTTGCAACCTCTGTGGCTACAAAGACAAAAGTCTTTATGGCCTCTTCGTCAAGAGAGTGTTTACAGGATGTGTGACCATCCTAATGATGATTTTCACGGGAGCACTCCTCTGGGCGCTCTACTCAGATCACATGAAGATGCCAAAGTACAATTACTACGACTGGCATTTCGTGAGCAGAAACGTTAGTTATAGCCAATCTGCAGGAAGGGTGGAGAACTTCAAGACCGGGGAATCCATACGTAACGTGGACTGGATCTATAAGAGTGTGGATGGCGACAGCATGGTGTGCTTCGCCAGCAAGGGGAAAAGAGGTTATTTCAACAAATTCACTGGAAAGGTTGTCATCAAACCTCAATACAAAAGGGCATGGATATTCAGCGAAGGCCTGGCTTGCGTGGAGGAAAACGACACTCTCTACTTTATCAACCACAAAAACCAGAAGGTCATCAAGGCAAATTTTGTCTTTGATGAGAATACTGACGGATATGTCTTCCATGATGGCTTTTGCATCGTGGCCGTGGACAATTATAAGTATGGCATCATTAACAGACAAGGCAAATGGCTGCTGAAGCCAGAATATGAAGACGTGAGATACTGTAAGGAGAAACTATGGATTGTGAAGAAAGACAAAAGACTCGGTGTTTATGATGCCGTCACACAAAAAATGATTCTGCCCATCCGTTACCGCCACGTAAATATTGACAGCCAAGGCTTCGTGGTAGAATATGAAGACTACACCATGAAACGACTGAACTTCGATCTCACAGTAAAGGATAACTTTGTGTGCAGTGAAATCAACACGGTATCATACCCTTCTGGGAAAATGGACAAAAATGGAGAGGAAATCCTGCAGCCAAGCCGCTGTCTCTACTACAAGACTGGTTCTTGGATGGACAAGGACTCTGAAAAAGTGGGATTGATGTCCCCAGAGGGCAAGCCACTCACTAAACCTTTATATGACAATATCACTGGCATCGGCTTTGATCTATACAAGGCTGAAAATGCAGGCAACTATATTGTCATCAACGGAAAGGGTCAAACTGTCAACTAACCTCTCCCTCCCCAAGAGAAGGTGGATTTTCCCATGGCACTGTAGGGAAAATCTACCTTTCATTTAGAGAATCTCCCTCTGTCATTCCACAAAATCGCCGTATCTTTGCCGCCGTAATCAAGAGACAAATAATCTCAAGATTCCACGAAAGTAGTAAACATGAATAATAACCCTTCAAAAAATATGAGTTATGAAGAGAATGATTATGACAATGGTGGCAATGGTAATGATGATTACATCAGTATCGGCTCAGAGAATAGACAATACAAACATGGAGGCTCGCATCCTCACTGATAAGATGACTGAAGAGCTGGGCTTAAACAGCTGGCAAAGAGAGAAAGCATACCAGATGAACCTCTCTTATCTGAACGGCATCAGTAGCTATAGAGACATCAACTCTCAGGTTTGGAAAACGCGTAACAATGCTCTCAAAGGCATCTTGAATGCAGTTCAATGGAAACAATACAAGAATGCTTCATACTTCTACCGTCCAATCAGCTGGCTCCAAAATACTTACGTACACAACATCTACGCTAAGTACCCAAGCAAGAAAAGCTCATTCGGTGGCAATAGAGCAAACAAACCTGTGACTTTCCCTGCACCAGCTAACCAACGCCCAGTGGAAGCAGGCAGCCCACACCAGCCAAACTACACGGCTTACAACAAGAATCATGGCAAGCCAAACAGAACAGGCAGCACTAACACTTCCAACAGAAGCTTTGGAAGCATGAGAAGATAAGATTCATAATAACAAACAAAACGACAATTAAAAAAGGCAGGTAGGTAGCCCACGCAACCTATCTGCCTTCATTTATTCCTATACTAGTCATCATCAGTAGAATTGAACTTAATCATATTCTTCGTCAAAACCTTCTGCCTACCGTTCATGTAAGTGATGATGACCTTACGAATGCTCATATTGGTAGCATCACCACCTACAAAGTAATAGCTACTATCCCAGTCCCAACTAGCACCATGGAGATACTTCACTGGGCCAGTTCCTTTGAAATGACCGCTTCCACGTACATCATTCACATCATTGGTCACCACCCAATAAACATCAATATACTTGATAGTCCACTTATTGGTATTCTGATAGGTACACTTAAAGGTCACTGTTCCATATTCATCATTCCATGACCATCCATCAAAATATCCATATGGAGCCTTTCCTTGCAACTTACTGAGGTATTCCTGGAAATAATTGTAATCCAAGAAACCTGCCAAATCATTATCTAACCCCTCTACCTTATTTTCAATACTGTCCTTGAAAACCTCGTAGTGATACTGATAAGGAGAATAAGCCTTCAATTCATCAGGAACTTTGGCCGCATGACATTCCAAATATCCCAAATCCAAGTCTCCATCCTTATGCGTGGCAAAGTAGATGGTATCATTCCTTACACCTACACTCCAAATGGAATCCTGCGTAAAGGTATTCTCACATAAGGTACAATATAAGCTATGGTAACCTGTAGGAACACTACGCCAATTGTGCTGTTTTATATAACTCTCACGCTCTTGCTTCAACTTTTCCATTCTCTCTGCCAGCAAACGAGCCTCTTCCTTAGCCTTGGCCACAGAATCATTATAAGCCTTAATCCTGGCTGCCTCCATTTTTTTTCTACGCTCTGTATTCACTAAAGAGAAATGCTCAGATAATTCATGGTTAACCCTATCCACTAAGACAACAATCTCTGCCTCTTTAAGCTGTGGAATTGCTTTATTCTTCTTGAAGTCTTTAGCATAATAATCATCCAAAGAAACTTCATAGTTACCTGTGGTGGTCTTCACGTAAAGTTTCTTAGCCTTCTTGTCATAAGCGTAATACACCCCTGCCTCCGAGATTTCCTTCACTTCCTGTACATCTGACTTTTGATAAATGCCGTCCTTGTCTGGCACATACAAAGCCAAGACCTTACGATGGGAAGAATTATAGAGATTGAAATTATGAACTTGTGCAAAAACTCCCACACAGATGACTAAAAACAAAGCCATCAAGACTAGTTTATGCACATTTGCTAACAAAAAACATTTCCTATCCATAATTGGTACATTTTAATTGAGGGCAAAAGTACATAAAAAATTCAAACCAACAAAAGAAACTGCTAAAACTTCTACCATCATTGCCATTTTTTCTTATTTTACCTCAGTTCGGGATAAGAAATAGTGCCTAAAAAAGTTGGTAATCTCCGATATTTTTTGTATATTTGTAGTTGAAATCCAATTAGTTACAAACATAAAAAGATATCATTATGGAGATTACCAAGGACAAAGTTACAGAATTATTTTGTATTATTGATGAATTTTACAAAGTTTTTGATGCTGAAAATGCAGGAAAATTGCTTTTGGGTGAGGATGGAGTAAAGCGCAGACGACGTAAAGCCTCTTTATCTGATAGTGAAATCATGACGATTTTGCTGTATTTCCATTTCGGCTCGTTCCGAAACTTCAAGCATTATTACCTATTCTTTATTAGAGGAACATTGAAGTCATATTTTCCAAATGCGGTGTCTTATAACCGTTTTGTAGAACTTGAAAGTCGCGTATTCTTCCCTCTCATGTTCTTCCTGAATCTCCGTGCTTTTGGCAGATGTACAGGTATAACCTTTGTTGATTCAACCATGATACCAATATGCCACAATCTCAGGCGTTATGCCAACAAAGTGTTCAAAGGCATTGCCACAGACGAAAAGGGAACAATGGGATGGTGTCATGGGTTCAAGCTACATCTGGCTTGTAATGATAGAGGTGAGATAATTGCTTTTGTTCTCACTGGTGCAAACGTTAGCGACAAAGATCCTGCGGTATTCGATGTGTTGGCTAAACATCTGTATGGTAAGCTGTTTGCAGATAAAGGCTATATCTCGCAAAAACTCTTCGATTCGCTTTTTGAGGAAGGCATCCAGTTGGTAACAGGACTGAGAGTGAACATGAAGAACAAACTAATGCCGTTTTATGACAAGATGATGCTACGCAAAAGATACATCATTGAAACGATTAATGACCTGTTGAAAAATACGGCTCAGATAGTACATTCACGTCACAGGTCTGTGGCGAATTTCATCATGAATATTATTTCTGCATTAGGGGCATACTGTTTCTTTGACAACAAGCCCAAGGCACTTACTGGATACGTTATCGAAGATACGAAACAGCTGAGTCTTTTCTAACATTGCATATTTTACATGAGGATTTTGTCTCAGCAACCATCCAAGATATATAGATGGTTGCCAAGCCTCTGTGTCCCTTATATAAAAACATTATAAAGCCTTTAGATAGAACTCGTTATCCCGAACTGAGGTATAAGTTTGTACCTCCACCTCACTCCTACCCTCAAGATTGGTAGGTCTACCTATATATCTTTCCATCAACATCAGAAATTTAATATCACATCCTTGCCAAACGGTGCCAGAGACAAACCGGCCATCTTGAAATGTTGCTTGGCAAATGGAATACCAATAATCGTTATAAAGAGCAAACATCCAAAGATTACATGGACAAACCATGCCCAAAGTCCACCACATAGTAACCAAATGAGATTCAAGGGTATCCGAATACACCCTGTAGGTGACTCTATACTCCTAACCTCCGATCCAAAAGGCCACAAACATAACAAGCCTATCTTGAAAGTCTGCAAGGCAATGGGTATACCAATAATGGTGATAGCCAACGCCAAGCTACCAGTAAAGTATCCATAAGCTGCTTCCAGACCACCAAAGATCCACCACAACAAGTTTCCTATGATTTTCATTGTTTCAAATTAATGTTTTTTATGGAGGCCAAAGATATAATTTTTTATCGACAAAACTGCATATATTGCTGACTTTTTTCCATCATAAGATGTTAATAATCTTACCGGATTATCTGCATAAAAGCTCAACAAAAGACTTATGGCTTCTTTCGGACGAGGCATCTTTCTCACCTCAGAACGCTTATCAAATAATTAAAATTGCAAATTCCAGAACTTCTGACATCAAAGAAGTAGCAGTAATTATCATTGCCAAAGTAAATGAATTTGTAAAATAAAATAAACTACAAAACTGTTTACCTCGTAGTATTCCCTTAACCCATAAAATGTAAATACAAAATAAAGGAGCAGCTAAATGGCAATAAGTAACTTCCACTTAGCATACTCCCCGTTACAAATCTCCTGAAGGGTAACCTTGTTAAGTTGGGGTAAATCCTTCTGGAGTTTGCTCTGCATTTCCTCATATCTGCGCTCGACAGTCTGTGTTCTGCCTTGAAGGTCGGCAAGCTGCTGCTCGGCGATACAGAGTTTTACACTCTTGAATGCTATCTATAGCTATAATGCCTCCGTTTCTTCAGATATTCCATATCATCCTGATGAGCATAGGCCTCTTTCTCAAATCTGATATTAAAATATGCCTCTAATCCGTTTTTATATTTGATCGTTAATATGGCCCATTCAAAAAAATACCAAATATAAAACGGAATATATAAAAGTTCCTTTTGCTGTGCGGAATGAATCCGTTCATGATTAAGTTCTTCTTTGGAAAGTTTCTCGTAGGTGATAATCATGCCAAAAAGATTAATGGCATAAAAATCCCCCATAAAGGCTCGCTTTCTGATTTTGATAACTCTACTCATGCCCTGATAAATTACATAGTTCATCCAGGAAATTAATCATCATGGATCCGTTTCCTCTCGATATTGCTGCTGCCTTTTCTCCGGCTATCCCCATCACTTTCATGGCATGCAAGGAGGCACAGAATGCATCCGATGAAACTGCCAGAAACGCTCCGATAATACCTGTGGCAGTACATCCCATTGCAGTAACCTTAGACATGAGCTGATGACCTTCCTTTATATGAGCCACACGGTGGCCATCTGTAACTAAGTCTGTAGGTCCTGTAACAACGATGACCGAAGAAAATTCTTGTGCCAGTTTGATAGCTTTCATCTCTATTTCCTGTGGCTCAATGCTGCTGTCCACCCCATTCATGGCAATTTGGTGGGAGTATAACGCCTGTATTTCACTTGCATTTCCTTTGATGACATTTGGATGGGAGCTATTGATAATATCAGAAGCAATCTTCATACGGAACTGAGTAACTCCCACTCCCACTACGTCAAAAACTATCGGAACCCCATTCTCATGGGCAGCTTTCCCAGCTATCTGCATAGAGCGAGCAGTACTGCTTTCCACTATACCTAAGTTTAGTGCCAGAGCCTGGCATTTAGCGCTGATTTCTCCCACTTCTTCTTCTGCACGAGCCATGATGGGCGAAGCACCGATTGCTAAAAGACTATTGGCCACAAAATTCATAGCCACATAATTTGTTATGTTATGAATGAGGGGATGCCGTTCCCCTATCAACATTAAATCTGTCTTCATTTTCATTCTTCCTTTAATATATACTGTAACCATTGTCCCTGCACCATTGCTTGGCATATTCGAATCCCTGAGCAGTGGCCCTATGAATCCATTTCAGTCCCATGCGCTTGTCCTGTTTGACCCCAGTACCAGTCATATAGAACCAGCCTGTGGAGAATTGTGCCTGTGCATCTCCTTGCTGTCCTGCCATTTCGTACCAGAAAGCAGCCCAGCTGTCGTCTTTCTCCACTCCATCTCCATTCCAATAATTGGCACCCACATTTTTCTGACTTTGCAAGTGTCCTCGCTGGGCAGCCTTGAGCCACCACTCATGAGCCTTGGCATGATTTTCTGTGGTTCCCTGCCCAAGATAATAGGCATTGGCAGCATTTACCTGTGACTGTACATCTCCTTTTTCTGCAGCTATAAGATACCAATGAAGTGCTTTTTCGTAGTCCTGTTCTACCCCATCACCTAGATAATAGCATTCTGCCACATTGTAACAGGCATAAATATCGCCCAGTGTAGCGGCTTTCATGTACCAGTCAAATGCAGTGGCATGATTCTCCACGACACCGATGCCCTGTGCATAGCACACACCCATGTTGTCCATTGCTTCTGCATCATCTTACTGATAAAGGAATGGACAAAAAATCTTCCGGTATCTCTATATCTTCAGGCTGAAGGTAAGTGGTGTAGTAAGAATCTTGATGTTCATCCTCCATTTTGTCTATGATTGGCATTTCTGATACATCCAACTCAAACGCATTAAGTCTATCCTTGATATAGGCATTAATCTGCGATTTTCCCTGGTTGATGCTGCGTCCCCTGTTTTCAGTGTCATCCACTCTTTCCATCCATTCACTAAAATCCCTTGCTGGATGATTGAAAAGCAGATTGTAAACATCCCTTAGCCATTCTTTGGTCTTTTGAACCAACCTTGATGTTGAAAGACTCCCCGTTTACATTAATCTTGATAGCCCAAAGTTCCTTGGTTCTCCTTCCTTCAGGAAGTTTCCATTGTTCCGGCATTTTAACGATTGATACCTTGATTTTAGGTACCTCTAAAAGCCCAGTAGAAACTGCAATATTCAAATGAGCCTCTGTTTCCTCATAGGACATGTCTTCACTAACCACATTCATCGCTTTTTTCATGAACGAAATCAGATTGATTCCTTGATTCATGATGTCATCCAGACAATACCACAGCATGTGTTTGAAATCATACTCTTCCTCGCCAGTAGCAGAATCTTCCCGGCGTGTGTATGGAAGCAGAATCATATCTATGCCTTCATTGTATTTGTAAGCTGGATTATTATTTTCTAACCACTCCACAATCTCTATGAATCCATCTACATAAAATCTTTCAGAGAAGGCAAGAGGCTTTGTAGTATCTCTATTTTTCAAAGGATATATACCTTTTTCTTCATTCAAAAATAACGGATATTCTTAGTCCTATAATGCAGATATTCGTAGTTATTAAAAACCAATCGCATTGCTTGAGTTTGATAGTTTAAATTGCTCAAAAGAATGATATACCAGTTATGTAAACCAGGATTTCTATTGGGCCACAATGATTCCCAATAGTGCAAATCTTTGTATGATCTAATTCCAAGCATATTGACAATAGCATTAAGATAAAACAATGCTTACTTTTTCCTATTGCAAAGTTTCTAATCTTCTTTTACAATAGGATATAATTCAATAAACTCGCCATTATGAGACTTACCATCATTGATGAGTTTGGCAAATTTCTCGCCCACCTTGTCAGTCGTATGAAACCCCGGCAAGTCCATATTGCCATTCAAATCTGTAGTGGTAGGACCAGGATGTACGCTGAAAATCTCCACAGGAATGTTATTCTGCTTAAACTCCATTGCCATCACACCCATCATAGCATTCTGGGCAGCTTTGCTTGCTACGTAAGCCAGTGGATGCCAATAAGGACTGATTTCGCTTGGTACTGTCACATTCACAATTCTACCTTCGTTTTGCTTGATGAGCGGAAGGAGCGCCTGGGTGATGGCTAATGTCCCAAAGTAATTTACATCAGTAGTTTCCTTGATATCCTTCATATCAGTATCCCAACTTGTCTTTGACATATCTCCCGGAATACCTGCATTATTTACCAGGAGATTGAGCGAAGGATATTTCTCATTGATTTCCTTTGCTGCCTTGCTGATACTAGTCTGGTTACTCAGTTCTATTTCCACCCATCCCAGAACAGTACATCCTGCGTCCTGTAACTTGCTCATTGCATCCAAAGCTCTTGCTTCATTGCGAGCTCCGATAATAATGTCCCAGCCTGACTGGCCAAGATATTTACTGATTCCAAAGCCAATACCTTTGTTGGCACCAGTAATAAAAGCTGTTTTATTCATTCCTTATAATTATTTAAAAGTTCAGTAAAATGAATTCAAAATAGAAACCATTTATTGCAAATGCAAAGATACGATTTTGTCATTTAAAAGACGAATGATTTTCCAAATTTCTTTAATACTAATTGTGTCATAAATATAATCACAGGAAAGAAGAATCTTTTCCTCGATAATCTTCCTGGTATTGTAATCCTGTTCAGTGAGATAGGCTACCGTGGCCTTGGCCAATGCATCATTGCTGCTTTCCACAATACGCAGAAGAGATGAAGCAAGGGTGTATGCCCTGGTCTCGATAATCGGGAAATCCTCCCTACTGGAAGGAATGCCGTATTCCTTCAGTTTCTCAGACACATCCTTGAGCGTGGAATTGGTTCGTGCCAGTACTGCTATGTCATGAGGATTAACCTGCTGGGAAAGCAATTTCAATACATGCTCTGCCACACCGGCATCATCACTGCTGAGAAAAAATCTCAAGGAATCCGTCCCATTACTGTTCTCACGATGTGTCTTGAGGGTAATGTTCTTTTCATCCAGCACATGGGCAAATGTCTTCTTGAAGATAGCGTTATTTACCTGCACGATATCCGGAAGCGAGCGCCATGAAGTGTCAAGCGTATCAGTATCACACCCGTCCTCTTTCAGGCTGATGCGGTCAACCACAGCCTTGGTCAAAGCTATGTCTGAGCCTCGGAATCCGTAAATGGTCTGCTTGTAATCCCCCACCCAGAATGAATGCTCCATGAGATCACTCAATGCATCAAATATCTTCACCTGTATAGGGAAAGAATCCTGGAACTCATCCACAAAGAGATACCTGTAAGACAGGGAAATCTCACGGGCCACGGATTCATCCTTCAATAAAAGCCTCATGTATTTCTCCATATCATTGTAGTCCAGAAGATTCTTCTCTTTCTTGAACAGAGCGAAGTTTTCCTTCCATCTACAGGCCAGACTGAAAAGCAGACGGATGTAGGCCTCCTGCTTCTCATAAACCATCTTGCTGGTCCATATTTCAGACATCCTATCCTGAAAATCCGCTGCCAGTGGACCATATCCTTTAGGTGTTCCTATGGTGGAATTGATATTTTTCAAAGTGCCCATCGTGATGCGCCCCAAACCTCTTCTTGCCTGTACCAGCTTCTCGATACGCTCATCATTTGCTTTACTCTGCTTCTTGGAGCGCAGGAATTTCTCATGCTCATCTACCACGGCCTTGAGATCCTCGTAAGAAAAGCCTGAGTCACTTCCTTTCCTGACAAAACCTCGGATGAAAGAAAGAGATTCCTTCTCACTCCTGCTGAAATCATCTATCTCATAATTGGTGGCATAACCGATGATGGCCTTAAGATGTCCCTGCCATACGTTATAGTCAATGCTGCTGGTGGGCCTGAAATCCTTCATTTCCCTCAGATCAAAATATCTGGCAAACTGATGAAGCACCTTCTGTTCATTGTCCTTCAATATTTCCAGCAGAGAGTCAAGACAGGAACGAAGCTGCTCATGAAGAAGCTTTTCGGTGAGCTTGTTCTCAGCCAACTGCAGGATAGCACCCTTGGCTTCCACCAGTTCTTTATAAACGGCATCATATTCCTTCAGCCTCTCTGCTATTTCCTTTGGGGTGGTAATGCTGGTAGGACTCAGATGATCTGGCCACTGAAGTTTGCTGGCATGATCAAACTGAATCTCTGCTGCCGCTTCCTCTCTGTCCACTACCCTCACATCCAAAAGCTTCTCTTCATCTATCTTCGGAGTCCTGATAAATTTGTCTAAATTTGACACCTGCTGTTCCAGACGAACCATGAGAGGATGCTTCAAGGTAGCTTCTCCTGCACGAGAGAGACAGACCACTAGAATGAGCTGCTTTTCAGTCATCCTGAGGGGCGTAAGACTCATGAACTGATGATACTGGTTCTGCATACTCTCATCCCATGCACGAATATATCGCTCCTGCGTAAACTGAAGCTTTTCTTCAATTTTACTGGAGAAAAACATGATTTACTGTTTCGAAAACATATATTTAGGCATAAAAAATGCCACCAGAAAATCTGGTGGCTATACCAATTTAGATTAATTTACTGATTTATAATACCACTATCGTTTAATCCTTACAATGCTTACGTGAGTAATACTGAATGCAATCTGAAGCCTTGAACACAATCTTATCACGGGCTGCAATCGTAATCTTCTCCTTAGTGGCAGGATTAATACCCTGACGCTCTGCTACATGCTTGATAGAGAATCTACCGAAGTCAGGAATAGCGATTTCTCCATCACCTTCCACCATATTGTCCGCCATTAAACCTATCATGGTATCAAAATACCTGGCTGCATCAGTCTTTGTGATACCAGCTTTCTCAGCAAATGCTGCAATAATCTTTGTTCTATTCATCTTATGTAACTCTATTAAATTTATGATGCAAATATACTCCTTTTCTGTCAAATAAGAAAATATAATTTCAAAAACATCTACATAATCCCTTAAAATTGGGATAATCTGACATATGCAATGAAAAATCTTTTTATCTTTGGGGGCGCAAAGTTAATTAAAATTTTCGTAAAAAACAAAAGAAACCTTCCTTTTTAAAGTTATATTTTGAATATCTATCTATCTTTTTTACTACATAGATACATAAAATAGTTGAGTATCAAAAGATACAAGGTTAAACAACTATAAAGGGCAAAAGAAAAAATGACACCAATACAAAAAAAGCCCTCGATACCAGGTACCGAGGGCAAGCCTATCTGTCACGTCCAGCCTCAATGAAGAGACTAACACTAACTTAATAGCACACAACAACGATAGGCTTCCGCTGAGGACGTCCAGCCTCAATGAAGAGACTAACACTAACTTAATAGCACATAACAACAGCGGTTATTCTTTTTGCCTCATGTACAAAACGTTGATTTTGAAGATAGAAGTCACACTTCTCTTTCAGCAGCTCATAATCGCTGAATCGCAACACTATTCTTTGCCACGAGGAAGTGGGCAAAGTAACAACACAAAGTGTTCTTGCCAACACCGCCCTTCAGATTTGAAAATACAACGATTGTTACAATAATTATTATATTTTTGTATTGCAAATATACAAACAATCTTGTAAATAACAACATCAACTTTTTAAATTTAACTAAGTTTATGCTTTTAGCCAACTTTGTTAATTCAGAAAAGTTAACTAACAAACATGCAAACATACATACAAAAAAATATCTTGCAAGTGATATTTTCATAATGAAGAACTTATGGAAAGGAGAAAGTTTTAAACTTTAGCCTTATAAGAGACAAACGCATTTACGTATCTATATGTAAATGTATTAATATATAAATGCGTAAATCAAAAAGCCGTCTTACAATTATCTTCCATAAAAGACAATCATAAGACGGCTTATACATAATCTAAAAGCTCATTCCTAAACTTATCCCGATAAGACGATTACATCTCACTATCTTTGTATAATTCAAAAACAAGCAATTATAAGAATGAACTCTCTACGGGCGCATGATATATTGCTTGGCATTCATAAATGCCTTTGCTCCCTGTATATCTTCTGCATCCATCTTCAGGAGCGTTACATCCGTCAGATAATTAGCCTGACCAGATGGATTGGAATCCGGTATATTGGTAGTGTAAAGAAGGAATGAAATACCGATAATGTCAAGATTGCCAATTTTTCCAGTCAATGGTGCATAGACAATATCCCCACTATCATCACTCATGATGTCAAACTTGAAATTACCGATGATATCAGTTGATAAATATGGATAACTGTCTGATGCTATGTACGATGAAAAGACATAATAGGTGTTCAGATATGAACCTATAGCCTGCAGATTGGAAATCTTCATGGTCAAGGTCTCATCATCAAACTCTATACCATATGTGTAATTGAGATCTGGCAAGGAGAGATAGTACAGGTTCTTCCATTCAAAAAGCTTGGCTCTATACATCTCCACCTGGTTGTCCCGATTGTAACCCATCAAAACAAACTCCTCTCCCAGGAAATTATCTTCAAAACTTCCCTGCAGAACCTCTACTGTTTCTTTAAACTGACCAGTTCCAAAACTTACAAACCCCTTTCTCACATCATCAGAGGTGTTTTCAGCAATATTCATTCTCAAGCTGTCACCTTCCACGCTGCAAGATACCCAATCAGGAGCGCTCATGATTTGGAATCCTTCATTGTTAACTACAGCCTTGGCGATTTTTCCACCAGCATTGGCTACAACAACATTTCCATCACTATAGGAAAATACCAATCCCTGCTGCGAAACACTGACCACGGTGGAATCCGTTTCTGAAGCCTTAATAACAATGTTGGCATTTCTGGATTCCCTACTCTTATTGGCTGGAGCTGCAAAATTGACGGTTTTGCCTTCTGAGGAAACTGAAAGCCAGCTATCAGTAGTATAAACCTTTGTGATGTCCTTGTTTACCGTAATGGTTTGAGCATCGCCTACAGCTTTTAGGGATGTTGCAGCCGAAACCACTTGTATAGCATTGCTGCTTGGAGAAATTTCTCCTTCTCCATCAGAGCATGAAGCCAGAAGAAGAAAAGCCGAAGCCAATGTATATAATAATGCTAATTTTTTCATATCATCCAATTGTTATGATTAATCTTCAACTTTTTTGAGACTCTGCAAATAGTCATACATGAAATAAACCTGAACCTGTCCTTCAGAATTTCTAACCAGATTGCCACTGTTATCCACAGGTAAGATGACCAATGTATTTGCAGCAGGAATCTCTCCTGTGATGAGATATTTGTCATTTTCAGAATCATATGACAGATTGAATCCTGTGGCACTGAAATAACCAGTATTCCAATTCAGGGTACAAGCCAAGAGAAACGGATAATTGCCAGTAGGATCTTCTATAACCTGATAAGGAATATACATATCACCAGTTAACGGACTGAAAGATGCGCTTAAATCAAACCCTATCTTGCTGCCATTCTTACTTACATAGTAAACCGTGGCTGTCAAAGAAGATTCTGATTTCTGATTGATGAGCGTGGTATTTGCTGAAAAACTGATAGGAAAAGTTCCCATTTCATCGGCTTCACCCTCATTTGTAGCCTTCTTGGTAATATATGAAACTTCCCAATTACCATAATAGGTATCTATTCTCTTGTAACCAGGCAATTCATAACTGCTGCATAGCACACTTCCATCCTTCAAACAAAGAGTCTTGTTTTGAGCATTCCACGAAAGCATCTTGACTTTCTTGCCTGCTATTTCCACAGAATCCTTGAATTCAACGCCATCTTCTGTGGTAGTGTATGCCGTGGATATGGAAGAATTTCCCAAGACACCGATATAGGCTCTGCGAGAAGCCGGATCAAAATACACTCCTTCCGGATTATCACCGTTTTCCATATAGAAATACTCCATTGAATGGAAAACATTCTGCATCTTATCTATGCAGCTCTTCCATTCTTTACCGGCATCCACACGGGTCAAGACCATCTTGTTCCCCCATTTTCTACCCTTTACAAAGATTGAATCCTGGGTGGTACGCATGATAACAAACTCATAATCTCCCTGTTCACCCGTAACATCATCCTGGTATGGCTGAGCCAAGAAATGCATGATGGTATTATGAGTGTTGAAGGTCAACACAGGACCTTCGCCCCTTAAAACATCATAACTGGATTCTGTAACCATGCTGCTAGGAGCAATATCAGAGGAAACATATGCCTTTCCCTTGACAAACTTCATAAACATGGTATATCCCCCACGATTATAACCCTCACCTGTATAATAACGCATTTCCCATCCATTGGAAGCGCTTTCAAGCAAGGCCTTGTCAGCATCCACGGCCTCCTGTATTCTCTGCGCCGCACTTTTTTCAAAGATTTCATCATCATCTTTCTGACATGATTGAAAAGCCATCAATGCAGCCAATGCGATGAAACCATATATTATCTTCTTCATAATAAACTAATTTAAATGTTCCAAATCAAGCGTTTTCATCTCTGAGGCTCTGCGCTGAATGACATCTCTTAACTGATCAATGTCCAACCCCCAGGATTCACTCATATACTTACGTATGATATCAAGTTTCTGATTGATGATAGCAGCACCGCTGGTTCCTGCCGTAGAAAGATCAGATTCCCACTCACTCTTTGAAGAAGTGACATAAGTGGACATGGTTTCTGCAAAATCATCATCTGGCTGACTCATGGCATAACTGGTGATAAAACCCGATTTCTGTGCGGTTTCATCGGAATACAGATACCAGTCATTGCTTCTGTAATTAGCCTCAGAAATCAACTTGAAGATCGTATCATATGGTATTTTCTGATGCAGAATGTGAGTAAACTCATGATGCATGGTATGGAAATAATACTCATTGAGACGGTGATAATAGGCATCTGTCTGAATCTTGGATTCATCAATGCCATTGATTTTGTATAAGGTCACCTTCAAGCCACCCTCGGCAGTACCCACGGTTTCTGTATTGTTACTGTTATAAGCAGAAGAACCGATGAAATGGATGATTCTTGGCACATTTGCCTTGACAAAGTTCTGACCCACCACCTCTGAATAAGCATCAAACCAGAGATATTTCATCAGAATAGCAATCTTGGCAGACTTACTGGAATCAGCAGGTACCAACTGATATTTCATGTCAGACTCTATATCCTCCATTTTATACTTTACATCTATATTATAAGGAGCAGTGTAATTCTTCTGCAACCATAAATCAAATGCATCGCGCTCTGGTGATGTGGTAGGGAAAATGGTTTCTGACGAAATCTTGTCATCATCAGAACAGGAAATCATCCCCATCATCAGCACGAGCACTGCTAAATATATCACTTTTTTCATATTGGTCATTTCTTTATTTGTTTCTTGGGTTTGGCGTCATTCCCGCAGTAATCACATCCTGAGGCAACTGAATAGCTCTACGAGGATCATCCTTGGTAAGAACATCTGTGACAGCCTCCACCTGCTGGTTCATATTGATACGACGACGATAAATCTCAATTCCATAACGCTTGATATCCTGCATACGGATACCTTCGTGAATAGTCACCAGACGTTTTAGCTGAAGTATACACTGCAAAAGAGGTTCTTCCTGATCCTGGTCAATAGAAAAACTGGTATTCAGCTTCTTCTTAGGCGTAGGATTCTCAGGAGTATAATAGCTGATTCCATCATAAAACTTCTTGATTCCGGCAAGAGAGAGCTGAACACCCTCAGCAGTAAACTTGGAAAGTTCTGCATTGATATCAGCCAAAGCCTTGTCATACTGATGAAGAAGTGCATAAGCCTCTGCCCTCACCATCAAGGTTTCATCCATGGTAAATGCAGCAAATTCAGAGTGCAGATAACCGGAACCAGTCTGCTGGTTTATGTATTCTATCAATGCAGGCACCTTGCGAAGCACGTGACGGGCCAGCGCATCATTAGAGAATACCTTGTAACCCATAGTAGTGGAACTGTTGCCCCAAGGACCATCAGCTTCGAGCGTCTCTGTCTCTGAAATCAGACGACCATGAGTATATTTGTCACCATAACCATACGCACCGCAGATCATGCCCCAATCAGAATATACCGTTTGCAGCAAGATGTTAGCATTGTTGCTGGAACTGATATATGCATTAGGCTGCACGTTGTCATTGGCAGAAAGAGTATTCCAGCTCTGCCAGTCACGCAGATTGGCTGCAGGGTTACTACCCAGTACCAATGTAGCATACTTGACAGCATCCTCATATTTCTGATAATAAAGGAAAAAGCGTGCTGCAAAGGCATAGGCGGCATTCTTGGTAAAATGGAACTTAGGATGATCGTAAGTATTCCCCACTAACGATATTCCCTTGAGAATATCCTCTTCTATTTTCTTGTAAGTTTCTGCCAAAGTACCACGCTCGTGATGCATGCCTACATGCTCATCCACTGTTTCAGCATAATAAATACCCAGATTCTTCTCTGCCGTGGTTGCATCATAAGCCTGACAGAAAATATTGGTAAGGGTAAAAGCTGCATAGGCTCTACAAAGCAGGGCCTCTCCTAACTGAGCTGAATATGCTTCCTTGTCAGCTTGCTGGTTGATGAATTCTATGGCAAGGTTGGCTGTAGAAATCGCATTGTTCTCCTTTTGCCAGAGATTGCTGATGCCATCATTAGCAGTAGCATCAATGTCTTCCCAACTATATGCCTGAATCTGAAAACGGTCTGCAGCTCCATAAGCTGTATTCCTATACTCATCCGTATTGTCAGAATACATCTCAAGAAGATAAGCTGGATAAATGTCAGGATAAGCACTGACGAGCAAAGAGGCAACATCTTCCTTACTGCTGAGATTCATACGGTTATCCGGAGACTTTTCCAGAAAATCATTGCATGAAACCAATCCCATCAGAGAGAAAGACAACAGTCCTATTTTTATGTATTTATTTATTTTCTTCATAATGTTCTTTCTTTAGAAACCTGCTTTTACTGTTAATGTGAACTGTCTTGGAAGCGGTGCTGAAACACCACCTGCACGGAAGAATTCAGGATCCTGTCCATTGAGTTTCTTGTCTGCATAAATCAGGAACAGATCCGTACCCTGTAATTTCAAAGATAAATTCTTCAGTGCCGTATGAGTAAACCACGCAGCAGGGAAATCATAAGACAGGGAAATCTCCTTCATCCTGATGAAATCACCCTTGGCAACACGTATATCTGAGTAATTATAGGCATTGTATCCCAACTGAAGCTGGGTATTATCGTGATACTGGCGATAGGTGAGAATCGTTGGTACGTCCGTATATTTTTCATCACCGCCCAATCTGTATCTGTTCTTGAATTCCTTGGTCATGGAACTCAAATCATTATACTGTGCAGAAAATACAGGATCTAATCTCACTACATTACCAAAAGAATAGGTCATGAAAATATTCAGATGAAAACCCTTGTATCCGAATACATTTCCCAAAGAACCCGTGTAAGTAGGATCTGTTGGACCTTCATATTTCAGATATCCATTATTGATCCTCTCCTGGAAATTGATGTCCGTGGAGGTTACCTGTCCCTTTTCATTGAGGAAGGTAGGATAACCGTCTTCATCCAATCCCTTGAATGGAATGGAGAACAAGGCTCTCACCGGATATCCTTTCTTGGCAAATCCTGTACCTTGGATGTAATCCATGGTAGAGGCTTGTGTCATCAAATCTGTCACTTCGTTAACGGCATGAGAGTAGATCAGATTGGTAGTCCATGAGAAATCCTTTGTTTGGATGTTCTTGGTCGTGATGCTCAATTCCTCACCATGGGATTTCATGGAAGCTATGTTGGTGTATTCAATGATGCTGCCACGTCCCTGGGCTTCAGTTATCTTGGCACCAATCAAATCATAGTTATTACGCTGATAAATATCAAATGTCACACTGATGCGATTATTCAGGAAACCAGCATCCACACCAAAGTTAAACTCATGCTTCTTCTCATAAGTCAAATCCCTGTTGGCAAAATCCACGGCCTTGGTTCCCGTTTCCTTGTCACTGGTGAAAGGACGATATACATTGTAAGCCCTTAAGATGTGAGAAGAGTTGGTAATATCAGCCGGTCCTCTATCAGCAGTAAGACTGTAAGATGCCTTGAGGGTCAGATGGGACAAAACAGAACGTAAAGAAGAAAAGAAATCCTCCTCATGGACATTCCAGCTACCGGATATATTCCAGGTAGGCAGCCACTTGGCATTGCTGCTCTGACCAAACTGATTGGTTCCTTCATAGCGGATCGTACCATTTACATTATACTTTCCCTTATAAGAATAGGTGGCATTTCCAAAGAAAGCCGCACTTCTGTAACTTGAATTGCTCAAACCATAATAAGAATCACCTTCTTCGAGTCCTTTCTTGAAGAACTGATAAACATAAGATGCAAGCTCACCCTTGGTATATTGAAAGCCGGCACCATTGAACCAGGTCTGGTTACGCTCAATACTGTTAGCCTCCATACCTCCGAAGACATTCACAATGTGAGCCTTGTTGAAGGTGTGATTGTAATTGGCTGTCAATCTGATATCATAACTGGTCATTCTGTTATCCGTTCTCTGATATAAACCTCCCTGCGGCAAAACAGAAATCGGCAATGCATAAGGATTATCCGGATCCTTGTAAAGAAGATTGTTGTCATCCCTTACCTGAGAATTCTTCATGGCACGGTAAGCCTGAGCCTGGTTGGAATTGTCCGTCACCTTGTGCTCCTGTGTGGTGGTGGCATATTTGATGGCACCCAAAGCAGAAAGCTCCAAATCACGGATAGGACTGTATTTGAGTTCCATCTGGAATTTCGTGTCCACTACATTCAAATCTATGTAGTTATTATTAAGCTCATTGAAGATGTTGAATGGCGCATAATTGGTCACATAGAAGGTATAAGGATCCAACGCTCTTGAAGAATTCAGGGCATAAGAGAAAGGATTGATGTCAAACTGACGACTGACCTCACCAGAAGCCACGTCCACATCCTGACTCATGGTTCCAGGTGCTTTCTGCTTGCGATAAGAAGCTGAACCAATCAAATTGAGTGAAAGGTTGTCTAAGATGTGATGGGTAAGATTGAGATTGGCTGTATATCTGTTCACCTTGCTGTCCTTATACCATCCCGGATCCAGCATGGCACTCATGGAAGCATAGTAGTTAGACTTCATGGTACCGCCACTCATGCTGACAGAATGGTTCTGCATGATTCCATTGGAGAAAAGACGGTTAAACCAGTTTGTGTTTCTTTGTTCAGCCCCCTGCAAATATGCATTCTGGGCCTCCTGCGTATTGGCAAGTTCAAACTGCCCTGTGGTAGGATTGAAAGTATCAATGAGTTCATACATCTTTCCGTACACACCATAGTTCTTGCTGTTGAGAACCGTGGAGAGATTGAGCCATCCCTTGTCCTTAAGTTCCTGATAAATACCCATTTGCTCCTGAGAGTTAAGGATATTGAAATTCCTGTAGCTCGGCTTGAGTCTGGTGGTGAATTCACCGGAGTAATTGATATGCGCCTGACCGGCCCTACCCTTCTTAGTGGTTACAACAATCACACCGGCCATGGCTCTGGCACCATAGATGGAAGTAGCAGAACCATCCTTGAGAATCTGAAAACTCTCAATATCATCAGAGTTGAGTCCTGCAATGGCAGATGAAACCAGGGTTTCAGCATCACCCGATGAAAGCGCATCAGCACTGATGTCTGTAACATCTTCCATGATAACACCATCTACCACCCAAAGTGGCTTGGAACTGCCATAAATAGAGGTAGCACCACGTACCCTGATCTTAGGAGCTGTACCGAAAGTACCGGAAACGTTCTGTACGGAAACACCCGCAGAGCGACCTTCCAGAGAACGGCTGATATCATTCATACCGCTAATCATGGTCTCATCAGCCTTCAACTGGTCCGTGGCACCAGTAAAGGTACGACGATCCATTTTGGACATACCGGTTACCACCACTTCATTGAGTGTGGTGTTTGACTTAAGATGAACCATCATGCCCTCCTTGGCCAGAAGTGTCTGCGGCTCCATACCGATGTAATTGACCTTGATTTTTCCACCCTCAGGCACTTCAATGGTAAATTTACCATCAATGTCTGTGATAGCCACATTCTTACTGTTTAATACGGAAACCGTAGCACCTATCGCTGGTTCCCCATCTTCCTGAAGAATCACGCTACCGGTTACCTTTCTGCTTTGGGCAGAGACTGCTCCCAGAAAAAGGAACGATCCTGCCAATAAGCATAAGAGTCTTTTTTCCATAAATATTATTTTAAATGTACAAAGTAGTGATTATTTCTTAATGAGCTTGAATGTCTTGCCATTTGCCTGACGCACAATATATACACCCTGATTTACAGGTCTGCTCACCTTCTGACCATTCAGATCATAGAAAGTAACTCCTGAAGAAACAGCATCAGCCTTCACAGATTCAATAGCAGAAAGCTCACCCACTGATGTCATGGCAGACTCACCACGGGTGTAAAGAGCCGTAATCTGATACTTACTGTCTGCCTTACCTGAAGGATCCGCATAACTGGTAACATCTGTACCCAAAGTGGCAATCTTTTCACCGTCACGGTAAACATTGTATCCCAGGAATTCACCATCTCCCACAGTATAGGTAATGTCATCAATCTGTATCATAAACAAATCATTGGCAGTATAACGGATGGCAAAATACTTGGCACCTTGAGGTAAATCACAGGTAACTTCCGTCCAGTCTGTGGTGGTGGTTCCGTATTTAACCTCTTCTCCACTGCCAGAGGATGTGAAATCCTTAGGATCATTACCCGTATTGGAGTAATAAACTGAATAAGGCTCCTTGAAACTACTAGCAGGACCCTGAACCCAGAACTTGATAGTCTGAGCCTGTCCGGTCAAAATAGGAGATATCAACCAGTCATCTGCAGGAACATCCATATCCTCAGCAGGTGTGAAAGCAGCCAGACACTGATCACCAGAGTGGGCAGTAAGGCTGGAATATCCACTTACACCTGCAATGGCAGGAGTGGTCTTCTTGGCATTGAAAACGATATAAGCGTAGGCTTCCTCTGAGTTAGGGAATTCTATACGCTCTACCCCGCTAGAAGAAAGAGAACCGGTTACAGGAATGGCTATAGTCCATGCATCATCACCATCATATACCTTCCAAGGACCGATATTGTCAATGATAAACGGCTCATAGCTCTCAAAATCCTCAATTACGGTCTCCGTCTTGTGAGCAGGCTGCTTCCATGTCAAGCTGACACCACTCTGAGAAGCCACACTCTTCAATTCAGTAGCCTTGGTAAGAGATGGCTGGGATAGCTGCATGGTGGTTACATCGCTAAGATTGTTGGAAGCATATTCATCACCATCATAAACCACTTCTGCCTGAAGACTGGTAGCATCCAGATTGACCTTAGGGGAAAAATATAAATATGTGGTGGTATTCTTCTGTGCCTTCAATGTGGTCTTTACCGTCTTGGAAGCAATTTCCTTTCCATCAGCATAAAGCTTTACTGTAAAATTCTTGGCACTTACAGTTCCATAATTGTAAATTCTGGCCGATGCCGTACAGTTCTCACCGGCAATAGCCTTGGAAGGAGCATTGAGCTTGATGGCAAGATCCTTGTTATAGGCATCTCCCACTGATACATTATCAATATAGATTTCCTGTACACCATGATTCATACAGCGGAACTTAAGATATATATAAGGTACGTCCTTAAATTTGCTCAAATCCACCGTGGCGATATTCCATCCGGTAAAAGCACCGTCAGAAGGAGTCAAATGCAATACTTCCTCTGCTACAGGATTTCCCGGCTTCACAGCTTCCACATAGATATCGCCCTGATAATTGCCCTTGAGGGTAAACATATAGGCAAACCTCAATTTAGGTGCTGTGGTATTACTCAGTGAAATCTTTCCCGTGTTGAGACTTTCCTCTGCCTCTTCACTTGTCACAAATCCCTGACAACCACCATCATCATCATAAGCCTTGTTTGTCTTGAGTCTGAAAGAAGAGAAAATCTCTGATGTTTCCGTCCACCAGTAGAAAGGAGACTTACCATCAGCGAAACTGTCTCTGAACGGTGCTTCATATGGGGTTCCTACCACCAAGGATGGCATGTTGTATGACTTGCAACTGCTTTCACCGGCATCACTGACAGCAGTAACAGCAAAGGTCAAAGTCTGCTGATCTCCTGCAAAATCATTATCGATGGCATATGAAGTACCCTTGAGATGGGATGCCAATAGGGTCTTTTGATATTTCTTGTCAATGGAATATACATTGTAGGTAACCTTGCTGGCATCATAATAATAACCACCCTTTCCTTGGGTAGGAGCCTGCCAGGTGATATGAATCTTCTCTCCATCATCAGTAGCCTGAGCTGTTTCCACCTCATCAGGCGTATCAATACCCACATACGCAGAAGCAGAAATATCATAACCCTCACCATACTTATTATAAGCCACTACGGTATAAGTATTGTCTTTGATTCTGGCATCCTCATCCACGATGTGATATGCTTTGCCCTGTTCCAAGGAAGTAAGAGTGGCTATGACCTTGCCATCATCTCTTGTAACTACGATCTTGGACAAATCATCCAAATTCGTACCACCCAGGTTCTTGTTAGGAGCAGTAAAATCAATATTGGCTTTCAAAACACCATCAGCAGCTGGCGTAATAGTCAGATGCGATACTGAGTCCGGTACTCCTGCCTGATATTTCTTCTCTATGATGACATCATCAAAATACTGACGTCCATATTGCATATTCTGTTTGGTTTCCTCGGCCTTCCCTAAACTGGTGGCATGAAACGCAATCTTGTACTTACCAGATTGAGTCACGTTGATGAGCCTTCTGGCAGGTACTAAAGTATTGGTTCTTGGAACCTCAATGTCAGTATTGATGGCGGTATAATTGTCAGGATTATCCCCCTTTCCGAAAGAAATCTGGAGAAATTCATACAGCTCAGGATGATTAGCACCCCTTATCTTATATGTCAACTCATATACCCATCCTGCCTCCAGCTCCATTTCTGGAGTAATGAGCCAATCACTGAGAGGAGCTTCATTGAGAGTATAGGCATTACAGGCTGCACCTTCTTCAAAAAACCATCTGTTTCCATCACCATCCTCATCCATATTGAGCATGGTATTGAAAGCTTTCTCATCATCAAAAGTTTGCTTATAAATAACTTGTGAGAAACTGACAGCAGGTAACATCGCTAATGTAGAAGAGAACAAAAACGAGGTAAGAATTCTTCTGTTTTCTTTCATAAACTTAATTAATTTTAGTTGATATATTTTGCAAAATTACATATTGTTTTCAAAAACGCAAAATTTTTAGATAATTATTTCATTTTAAACACACAAAAAATTACTTTATGTTGTTATTTTCGCTATAAAAGTATCATTTTTCCACTATTCACAACAAAAAAACAACTTTTTAACTAATAATACAAAAGTTTTTTGTTGTTTTTTGTTATGGTTTCATTTTTTATTGCTATTTTTGCCGACGAAACAAAATTCTTATGAATTCTAAGCTGTAGAGTATTTTATTAAAAATAATCAATATTAACAACTAAAATTTTTCTGCTTATGAGAAAGATTACTTTATTCTTATTCAGTTTGCTTGCCTTGCTTGCAAGTGTAACAACGGCTCAGGCTCAGGAAATGAAATCACCCTATAAGGTGGATTTCAATTCTGCGATAGCCACTGACGACCATCCATTCCTGGTGGACGTAGGTTGGGACCACGCAGTGGGCAGTGTAGAAAGCAGCACAGGCTATGATAAGTATGTTCCCTATACTTATAAAGCCGATGGCGGTAAAGACGGAGGTTATCTCAGCGTAGGCAACCAGCTTATCTCTATAGGTGGCGGCTTCGGTGAAGACTACGCATACGACTATCTGGTGACTCCTTCCATTACCGGAGCTTCTTCCATCTTCGTGAAAAAGGAAAAAACATACAATGATTTCATCACCATTTACAAAATGAAGAAGGAAAACGGAAAATATGTCACTGATGGCAATCCGATTTACGCTTCTTCAGATGATGAAGATTTTACCGCTGCCACAGATTGGTATGAGGTGAATATTCCGGAGGTCAACAATGTCCGCCTGGGTATTTATGCTTCCAATGTAGGCATTGACAATTTCGAGGCAGAAAACGCAAAGATTGAGCCTAAACGTTCCATGTCCATCTCTTCATCCTCATCTATGGGAACCTATCTGAATGCAGATCAGGACGGAAACTATACCTTAACATTTAACGTTACTGTCAAGAATACAGGTGGAGCTGCCTTGAATCCAGGTGATACAGGTTATCAGGTAGACATCAAGAATCAGGCAGGCACTATTGTGAAAACCATTCCTATCGATAAGACACTGGGTGCTGGAGAAAGTTATACCATCCCTGTAAGTGTAACACTGAATATTCAGGACTATCCTGACGCTTCCTATTATTATGCCTATGAAGGTATCAGTGAAACAAAGACCACCATTGGCAAGATTACCCCAGTGGCCTATACCCCTATCATGAAGATGACATACGGCGGCAAGGAGATTACGGATGATTTCACCATCAATTTCGGCAGCATCAAGAAAGCCAAGACAGAAGAAATTACCATTGCCAACGACGGAGGTAAGGATTTGGTGGTTTCACAGTTGAACCTTTCCGAAGGCTTCACTACCAATGCCGCACTCCCTCTCACGATTAAACCTCACGAGAGTGCAAAGATCAATGTAACCATGAATACTGATTCTCAGGGCGCAAAAACTGGTAGCTTGGAAGTCATCAGCGATGGCGGCAACAAAACCATTGCACTGAAGGGTGTAGTACTCGATGCCACTACATGGTATGAAGATTTCGAAAGTGGAAAGCTGCCTGCAGGCATGATTATTGTGGGTAAGGAAGACATATGGACAGTAACCTCTCGCCCATATTCTCTGAAAACAGATGAAAATGCTAAAGCACTCAAGGCCTATGGCTCAGAAAGCGCAACAGCTATTTCACCTTTATTGGAAATAAAAGAAGGAGAATCTCTGTCCTTTGACATGGCACGTGTATATTCCACTAAGGGTAATCTGATTATCAAATACTCTACCAACAGAAAGGATTGGACCACCGTGAAAGAGTTTACCGTGGATGATTTCTCGGCAGACAAGGTTAGCTATGATTATAAATTCGCTCCTGTAACCATTGATGGTATTCCAGCAGGAAAATACTATATCGGTTTTGAAAGTACAGGCTGTTACATTGATAACATAGCAGGCTTTAAGTTGGCTGATGTTGCCCATGATTGGGTTATCACCTCTTCCACTATTGAAGAAAAAGGCGAAGTAAACTCTGTTTTGAAGGCATCTGCCTCTATGCAGAACACCAATGTCAAGGACGAAGAGGCAGATAGCTATACTGCTACTCTTTATGTGGATGGCAAGGCCGCAGCTACCGCAAAAGCCGAAGCTATTGAAGCTGGTGAAACACAAACCTTCAATTTCAACTATACCCCTCACCAGGCAGGTACTTTCAAGGCATATATTGAAATCGCTTCAGGTGAATACAAAGTTGCTTCTGATGAGACAGAAATCATAGTCAGCGACGAAAAGGGTATAGCAGACAAACAGATAGGCGAACCAAGTAACAGAAGCTATAATGTAGCTCCAATGTCTATTTACAACTCTAACAGTGAAGCCGTACTCCTCTATCCTGCCTCTAAATTGAGTTCACTCACCAAGGGTGACAAGATTACCAAGATTTCATTCAAGGGAATCATCAGTTCCACAAACAGTTTGAATGGAAATCCACAGATCAAGGCCTGGATAGCAAACACATCCGATGCCACATTGGAAAAACCAGCATCTTCACCTTCCACAGAAGGAATGACCCAGATTTTTGATGGAGAATATGAGTTCAAGACAGTTGGCAATTCCAACGATTCATTTGATAAGGATGCTGATATATTCGTCATTGAACTGGCCGAGCCTTTTGTATATAACGGCGAGGGAATCACCATGGTATTCTCATCTCAGGCAAACGGATGGGCATCTGTTAAGTTCCAGTGTGTAAATAATGATGAAAAACTTGCATACATGGATAAATCAGATGGTGCTCTGAAGGGTTCATTCACTTCCACAGCACTTCCTGTAGTACACTTCGGTGTAACTTATGATCCTATCACAGTTACAGGTACCGTCACAGATAAAACTACCCATAAGGCTATTGCCAATGCAGAAGTGAAATTGGTAGCAGACAATGTAGAATACACAGCCCAGACCGATGAAACCGGTAAGTATTCTGTAGAAGTCATCAAAGTGGCACTGTCTTATGAGGCAGTCATTACAGCAGAAGGCTATAAGACTGTTAATGAAACGGCAGTGAACCTGAACACAGAAAACAACTTCACTCTGGAAAGCACCGTACCATCTGCCATCCAGGAAGTAGAAGCTGCCAAGATCAGTACAGATCATAAAGTTTATAATACACAGGGTATCCTTGTCAGCAAGAATGGCCTTGCAGGATTGAAAGCAGGTATGTACATTGTAAATGGCAAGAAGGTCATCATTAAATAAGGATGACTTAAACTGAGATTTAAAATTCTCTCTCAATATTTTGGGGGTATGGAAGCTTGTGATAAGCAACCATACCCCCATTTTAATGGGAAATATTCCTCGAATCCGTAACCTATGGGGTTTAGTAGAATTTTGCTTGCAAATCGACAAACAACTATTCGATAGTTACGGATATCATGATGTTGAATTCGAGCACTTCTCTGATGAAATGGACTTCACCAAAAGCTAATGTAGTCAACTAAATATAGGAAACTACAATGCATGGAACGATTGGCGTGTTACACTGCTATCCATTGTTATCTTGATAATTACCAAGCAGGAACGATGGCTGCCCATACAATCATGGAGCGTTATCAAAACAAGGCAATCAACGAATCCATAAGATATGCAGAATACAAGTATGTCAATGATTATCTGATAGGCAGAAAATCCATAAATATAGCTATAGAATAGTAAGATATGATAGTTTTGAACGGATAAAACAAATATTTTCCGTAGAAAACTATTGTTTTTGAAGATAAAGTTGTATCTTTGCACCGATAAATAACCATAATAAGGTAAAGGTATGAATGAGATTATGTATAAGGCAACCTCGCAAGGTGGAATAATAACCACCGCAGAGTTCCCAAACCAATCAGATTATCAGAAAATTGTGAGGGCTAAGGAACGTGGAGAACTTATTCGGGTTCGCCATGGGGTCTATGCTGTTCCTGACGCTCTTTTCAATACGATGATAGATATTGATCGAATCGTTCCCAATGGAATTGTATGCCTGTACAACGCTTGGGCATATCATCAGCTCTCCACTGTTGTTCCACCTTCCTTTTGTGTTGCCATAGAAGCCAAGCGGAAGGTGGCAATACCGCCAACTCTACCAATAGAACTTTATTATTGGAAAAAGGAGAACTTGGAGTTTGGTGTTATGGATGTGGAAATGTCGGGCTACACCATTCGTATGACGGATATGGAACGTAGCGTATGTGATGCCGTCAAGTATCGTAACAAAATCGGATTGGAAGTATGCTCCGAGGTGATACGAAATTATCTGAAGAAACAGAACCGCAACCTAAGCCAATTGGCAGAATATGCAAAACGGCGTAACTATTCAGCGAATGCCATAGCATAGCTGTCCGTGCTCCCCCAAAGGGCACG